>Ga0307278_10000228_pt1 | contig 29288 bp, 30 predicted proteins | sample ER_DNA_117_FD_194482 | JGI IMG/M metagenome (GOLD analysis project Ga0307278, IMG submission 194482) | Bulk soil microbial communities from the East River watershed near Crested Butte, Colorado, United States - ER_DNA_117 | ecosystem: Environmental > Terrestrial > Soil > Floodplain | place...
GCGGCCGTGGCGGGAAGCTCCCGCAGCGCCGCCCGCTGACGAGGGGCCGACCTCTGACGACGCCGGCGCGGGCTTCGCGGACGGTGAGGTGGTCCGCATCGTCGCCGGTCCCCCGGATGGCGGGTCCGCTTCCACCTGGTGACGCACCCGGACGGCGTGCAGCGCGTGCTGGCCGCCGGCCGGCCGGGAGCCCGTAGGGCTCAGTGGCAGCGGCCGCTCCCGTGGTCGCTGAAGGTCTTGCCGGGCTCCGGCCGGAAGCGCCAGCTGTAGCGGCCGGGTGCGAGCCGGAGCTCGAGGATGCCGAAGGTGCCGGTGTTGCGGACCTGGCTGCCGCGCCCACGACAGGGTTGGGGCCGCGACGCCGTCACAGGTCGGTGCAGGCCAGCGATGCGATCGTGCCCGCCCGCTCCGACGGTTTCGGGCACAGCGCCGGACATGCGGAGGAAAGCTGCTCTACAGGCGGCGGGCCGTCCGGCCACCAGACCGCGGACCCCTGGTGTCGTCACCGGTACGAGGCGGTGACCAGCCGCCGTACCCGGTCGGGGCTCAGGCGGGGAGGGACGACGGCCGCGGCGGGATGTGGAACGCCTCCACGAAGCGGTCCAGCAGCTCGGGATCGCCGCGCAGCCGCACGCTGCCGCCGGCGACCGCGTCGCCGGGGCTGAGCTCGCCGGCGAGCAGCGCCCGCAGCTGCGGCCCGGTCTCGATGACCAGGTCCGGATCGGGCAGCGGCCCCTCGCCGACCTCGAGGGCGCCGTCGCCGACGCGGGCGTGGACGACGACCTCGCCGAGGCGCAGCTCGTAGCCGGCGTCGAGGCCGCGGGCGTGCTCGGGCCGGAAGGTCGCCCGCAGCGCCACGACCACCGAGTCCTTGGTCAGGATGTCCTCCGGACCGGGCTGGGTGAGCGACCTGGCGCCCCAGAGGCCGAGCCGGAGCAGGATATCCTCGAGCTCGGCGCCGTACTCGGTGAGCTCGTAGACGACCGATCCCGCCGGCCGTGGCAGCAGGCGGCGGCGGATGACGCCGGCGGCTTCGAGCTCCTTGAGCCGGGCCGAGAGGATGTTGGTCGGGATCCGCGGCAGCCCGCGGCGGAGGTCGGTGAAGCGCTTGGGGCCGGGGATGAGGTCGCGGACGACCAGCAGCGCCCAGCGCTCGCCGACGAGCTCGAGCGCGTGGGCGAGCCCGCAGAACTGTCCGTAGCTCCGCTTGGTCATGGGCGTGATCCCCTCGTGCGTCGTCGATCCGACAGATCGTACTTGATTCTACGATGTTGAGTTGTTATTAACAACCAAACTTCTGTTCGACTGTGAGGGGGAGCGGTCGTGAACGACCTTCAGCGGCAGGTGCAGGCCTCGTACCGCGCCATTGCCAGTCGCCTCCCGTCCGACGACCTGGATCCAATGATCCAGATCGGACGGTCCTAAAAGTATGGTATGCTCCGGAACATGTCAACCCTTGACCTCAACCCCGTCTCCTATGTCGTCCTCGGTCTGGTCGACCGCGACGGGCCCTCGACGCCGTATGAGCTGAAGACGGCGGTCGGCCGCGGCATCGCCTACTTCTGGCAGTTCCCGCACAGCCAGATCTACTCGGAGAGCGAGCGGCTGGCGCGGCTCGGACTGCTGGTCGAGGAGCGGGAGCAGACCGGGCGGCGGCGGCGGACCTACCGCATCACCCCGGAGGGCCGCCAGGCACTCCGGGCCTGGCTCGCCCGACCGACCTCCGAGCCGCCGCAGCTCCGCAGCCCCGGCCTGCTGCGGCTCTACTTCGGCTGGTTCGCCTCCCCCGAGGACGTCGCCGCCCTCGCCCGCGCCCAGGCCACCATGCTCCGCGAGCGGGCGGCGCTGTTCCACCAGACCGGGGAATTGCTGCGGGCCAGGGACGACCGCCGGTGGCAGCTCGCGGTCGCCGAGGTGGCCTCCGAGGCGGAGCAGGCAATGGCCGAGGTGTGGGAGCGGATCGAGCAGCGCGCCCGGGACGAGCGGCACGGCGCCGCCGCGGCGGGCGACGGCTGAGCCGCGACCAGCGGACGACGCGCCGCGCATCCGGCGATTGCAGGTGCAGCTGGTCGACCAGATGCGGTCAGCTGGGCGCATGACCGACATGTCCGCCGCCGGCCGCCTCCTCCTACCCGACTTCGTGGTGATCGGCGCGCCCAAGTGCGGCACCCACTGGCTCAACGAGTGCCTGCGGGAGCACCCGGAGGTGTACCTCACGCCGGACGTGCACGAGATCGCCTTCTTCGACCGCTACTTCGACCGGGGCGTGGAGTGGTACGCACGCTACTTCCGCGGCTACGGCGGCCAGCGCCGGGTCGGCGACGTCACCCCGACCTACCTCGCCCACCCCCTGGCGGCCGAACGCCTCCACCAGGTGCTGCCGCGGGCGACGCTGTTCGTCTCGCTGCGCAACCCGATCCAGCGCGCCTGGTCGATGTACCTGCACCTGTGGCGCAAGGGCGACCTGCCGCGCGAGCAGTCCTTCCGCGACGCCTGCGCCACCGCGCCGGAGATCGTCGGCGACGGCGAGTACTTCCACTGCCTGGAGCCCTGGCGGCGGCACTTCCCGGCCGAGCAGCTCAACTACCTCGTGGTCGACGACCTCAAGCGGGACCCGGCCGCCTACCTGCGCCGGGTCTACGAGCTCCTCGGGGTCGACCCGGAGTTCCGCGCGTCCCAGACCACCCAGCCCGCCAACGAGCACCAGACGCCCCGGTCGCACGCGCTGGCCAAGGCCGCCTTCCGGGCGTCGCGGCTCCTCCACCGCCGCGGCCTGCACCGGGCCGTCGAGCTGGGCAAGCGCGTCGGGATCAAGCGGGTGGTCCTCAGCGACGGCCGCGACCCGCGCCGCGACCCGCCGCCGCCGACCCCCGACGACCGCGCCTGGCTGGCCGCGCGGTACCGCGGCGACGTCGCCGCCCTCTCCGAGGTGGTCGGCCGCGACCTCGAGCGCCTCTGGCTGCGGCAGGCCGGCGCGCCCCAGCCCGATCCGCTGCCAGGCGCCGGTACGGCCGAGGCGTAGCGGGCCCCCGGCGGCGCGAGGCGGGCATGGAGGCGCTGCTGGCCATCCAGCGGGCGATCTCCAACCGCAAGCCGCCGCAGGCGCCGTGGGATGGCATACCCTGGGCCTCGACCTGATCTCGACCGCGAAGGGGCCGCACCGGTGGGTGGCTACCTCGACGTCGGGCGGCTGGCGGGCATCCCGATCCGCCTGCACGTGTCGTGGTTCGCGGCCGTGCCGCTGTTCACCGGCGCGAGCCTCGACGTCTGGGCGCCCGCGGCCAGCGGGCTGGCCGCGGCGGCGCTGTCGCTCACCTTCTGCCTCGCCTTCTTCGGCTCGGTGCTGGCGCACGAGCTGGCCCACGCCCTGGCGGCACGCGCCCTCGGGGTGCACACCGCCGACGTCAGCCTCTACCTGTTCGGCGGCGCCGCCCGCATCACCAGCGAGCCGGCCGAGCCCTCCGGCGAGGTGCTGATGGCGGCGGCCGGGCCGCTCGGCTCGGTGCTGCTCGCCGGGCTCGCCGGCCTTGCCGCCCAGCTCCTGGACGGCTGGGCCGGCGAGCTCGCCTGGCTGCTGGCCGCCGGCAACCTCACCCTGGCCCTGTTCAACCTGCTGCCGGGGTTCCCGCTCGATGGCGGCCGCATCGCCAGGGCGGCGGTGTGGCGCTGGACGGGCCGGCGTGTGCTCGCCACCCGGGTGACCGCCTGGATCGGGCGCGGGCTCGCGCTGCTGCTGGCCGGCGGCGGGGCTGCCGCCGCCGTCCTGGGCCACGCGCCCCGCTACCTGGTCCAGGTCGCCCTCGGCCTGGTGCTGTACCGCGCCTCGGTGGAGGGCGAACGCGCCGCCCGCCGTGCCGCGGTCCCCGCGGCGGGGGACTGACTCGCCCACATCCCTCAGGACGGCCGCCTCGCGGCCGAATCAACCGCTGATCGAGTTGGTCCACCGGCCCGCCGCCGGGATGGCGGCGGATCGGAGGGGAGCGCGTGGACGCAGCGACGGAGGCGCCCGCGGCGGCGCCGGGCGGGCGTGGCCGGCGATGGGCCGACCCGCTGGCCTGGTGGGCCGCTGTCGCCGTGTCCTACGCCGCCTGGCTGGCTGTCGCGCTGCTGCTCGGGGCCGGCGGGCTCGTCGTCGACCTGGCCTTCGCCGGGCTGCTGGCCGGCGTGACCGCGCTGGTGTGCCGGCGGGCGGCCGCCGTGCCCGAGCTACCGGCGGCGGCCTCGCGGTTCTGGCGCCGCGCCACCTTCACCCTGCTGTTCAGCATGGCGGGCTTCCTGGTCGAGTCGGTCGCGGGGCTCCGCGCCGGACACGTCTCCCTGCTCGGCACGCCGCCGGCGGCCAACCTGCTGTTCCTCGGCTCGGTCACCACCGCCACCTGGACGATGCTGCGGGTGCCCGTGCCGCGGCGCCCGCCGGGGGAGTGGCTGCGGCTCGGCCTGGACGCGGGCACGGTGGTGCTGTCGACCGCGGTGTTCGGCTGGTACCTGCTGGCCGGCCGGCGCGCCGGCGACCCCGACGCCGGCGTCTCGTCGCTGGCGATGGTGCTCATCCTGGTGGTGGCGATGGGGCTCTGCGCACTGATCGCCTTCAAGGTGGCGCTCGCCGGCCAGATGCTGTTCGACCGCAAGGTGCAGCGGTTCCTCGGCCTGCTGGTGGTGTTCACCGTGCCGCTGGCGCTGGTGCGGGCACTGGAGCTCGGCAGCGCCCTGCAGCACCTCGGGCTCGCCGCGGTCATCGGCATCGACCTCATGATGGTGCGCGCCTCCGAGCGGCAGCGGCGCCAGCCGCGCCTGGCGCCGGCGCCCGCCTGGACGCCGCGGCGGCAGCGGCCCTACAGCCTGCTGCCGTACCTGTCGGTGGCCGCGACCATCGGCCTGCTGCTGCGTTTCGCCCCGGCACAGCTCGACGCCAGCGGCCGGGTGGTGCTCGGCGCGGTGGTGGGGCTGATCGTGCTGGTCGTGGCGCGGCAGGTCACCGCGCTGCGGGACAACGCCAGGCTGCTGGTGCGCCTGGACGCGAGCCTCAGCGAGCTGGGGCGGCAGGAGCGCCGCTTCCGCTCGCTGGTGCAGCATTCCGCCGACATCATCATGGTCACCGGCGCCGAGGGGGAGATCACCTACGTCAGCCCGGCCGTCGCCCAGGTCCTCGGCCACCCGCCGGAAGGCTGGCAGGCGCGGCGGCCGATCGACCTGATCCATCCCGACGACCAGGCGGAGGTTCGCGAGCACGGCGCCGCGCTGCTGCACAGCCCCGGCGCGAGCGTCGCCTACCAGGCGCGCGTCGCCCACGCCAACGGCGGCTGGCGCTGGCTGGAGGTGGTCAGCACCAACCTGCTGCACGACCCGAGCGTCGTCGGGATCGTGACCAACGCCAGGGACGTCACCACCGCCCGCGAGTTCCAGGACCGCCTGCGCCACCAGGCAAGCCACGACCACCTCACCGGGCTGGCCAACCGCTCGCTGTTCGACCAGCGCCTGCGCATCGCCCTCGAGGACGACCTGGCGGCCTGCGTCCTGCTGCTGGACCTGGACGGCTTCAAGCAGGTCAACGACCATCACGGGCACGCCGTCGGCGACCAGGTGCTGGTCGCGGTCGCCAAGCGGCTGCTCGGCTGCGTGCGCCCGCCCGACCTGGTCGCCCGCCTCGGAGGCGACGAGTTCGCGGTGCTGCTCGACGGCGCCGAGCCCGGGCGCGGCGACCTGGTCGCCGCGCGGGTGCTCGGGGCGTTCGCCGACCCGATCTCGGTGGAGGGCCGCCGGCTCCCCCTCGCCGCCAGCGTCGGCGTGGCGGTCGGCCTGCACAGCGACGGGGGCGACCCCGACCGGCTGCTGCGCCGCGCCGACGCGGCCATGTACGCGGCCAAGCGCGGCGACGGCGACCACGCGGTCGTGGGCGCCCACGCGCAGGTCGCCTCCCCCCGCGAGGGCACCAACCCCGCCCGACCATCGCTCCCGAGAGCATAGTTCCGGGAACGTCCTTCCGGGAGCGAGTCGCCCGACAAAGCTTCCGCCCCCTGCCTGCGGGGCAGTAGTAACCTTTGGCCCGTGCTCGTCACCGCGCGACTGCGCCCACCCGACCGCACCGTGGAGGTGCCCGACGTGCGGCGCGTGACCGACCTGCTCGCGCAGCTCGAGGTGCTCCCGGGGGCGGTGCTGGTGATCCGCGACGGCGAGCTGCTGACCGGAGACGACGAGCTGCGCGACGGCGACCGGGTGGAGGTCCGCTTCGCCATCTCCGGAGGAGGGTGACCATGCCGATGCGCTGCAAGCGCTGCCGCGGCAAGGTGGTCATCGAGGTCCGCCGGCACAACGCCGCCTTCTGCCGCGACTGCTTCGTCCACTACGTCCGCCAGCAGGTCAGCCGGGCGATCGCCAAGCACCGCATGCTCGCCCCCACCGACCGGGTGCTGGTGGCGGTCTCCGGCGGCAAGGACTCCCTCGGCCTCTGGGACCTGCTGCTCGACCTCGGCTACCAGGCCGACGGGCTGTACCTGGGCCTGGGCATCGGCGGCTACTCCGACCGCTCCAAGGACCTCAGCCAGGCGTTCGCCGACGCCCGCGGCGCCAAGCTGGTGGTCCACGACCTGGAGAGCGAGCAGGGCTACACGATCCCCGAGGCGGCCGGCGCTGGACGGCTGAAGCGCGCCAGCCCGGGGGGCCGCTCGTCGTGTGCCGTCTGCGGGCTGTCGAAGCGCTACCTGTTCAACCGGGTCGCCCTCGAGGGCGGCTACGACGTGGTCGCCACCGGCCACAACCTCGACGACGAGGCGGCGGTGCTGTTCGCCAACACGCTGCGCTGGGACACCGCCTCGATGGCGCGCCAGTTCCCGGTCCTGGAGGCGACCCGGCCGGGCCTGGTCAAGAAGGTGAAGCCGCTGTACCGCGTCGCCGAGCGCGAGAGCGCCGCCTACTGCGTGCTCAAGGGCATCGACTACGTGGTGGAGGAGTGCCCGCTGGTCGGCGGCAACACCCAGATGCGCCACAAGGAGACGCTCAACCAGATGGAGGAGGCGTCGCCGGGCACCAAGCACAACTTCCTGTTCGGCTACGTCGACCGGGCCGCCGCCCTGCTGCGCGCCGCCGACGTCGCCGAGCTGGCGGAGTGCTCGCGCTGCGGCATGGTGACCCAGGCGCCCGACGACCCGGCCGAGGCGCCGGTGTGCGCCTTCTGCCGCACCCGCGCCCGGCTGGTGGGGGAGGCCAGCTCGGGCGGCCGCACCCTGCCGGTGGTGAGCGGGCGGGCCGGTCCGTGAGCGGGCGGCCGCTCGAGGCCGGCGAGCGGGTGCTGCTGCAGGACCTCAAGGGCCGGCGCTACCTGGTGACCCTGGCGCGCGGCGGGACCTTCCACACCCACAAGGGGCGGCTGGACCACGACCGGCTCATCGGTGGGGCGGAGGGCGAGGAGGTCCGCACCGACCAGGGCCAGCGGCTGCTGGTGCTGCGGCCCACCTTCGCCGACTGGGTGGTCAAGATGCCCCGCGGCGCACAGGTCATCTACCCGCGGGTGATCGCCCTGATGGTGCTGGCCGCCGACGTGCGGCCCGGGCTGGTGGTGGCGGAGGCCGGCGCCGGCTCCGGCGCGCTGTCGATCGCCCTGCTGCAGGCCGTCGGCCCGGAGGGCCGGCTGGTCTCCTTCGAGCTGCGGCCCGAGTTCGCCGGCCAGGCCAGGCGCAACGTGGAGGCCTGGTTCGGCAAGGTCCCCGAGACCTGGGAGCTGCGCGAGGGCGACGTGGTCGACGGCATCGGCGACCTCGGCCCGGTCGACCGGGTCTGCCTCGACCTGCTCGAGCCCTGGCTGGTGGTCGGGCCGGCCGCTGCCGTGCTCGTCCCGGGCGGCGTGCTGGCCGCGTTCGTGGCCACCGTCCCGCAGGTGATGCGGACGGTGGAGGCGCTCGAGGCCAGTGGGCGCTTCGGTCTCACCGAGACCTCCGAGGCGATCATCCGGCCCTGGCACGTGGACGGCCTGGCCGTCCGTCCCGAGCACCGCATCGTCGGCCACACCGGGTTTCTGGTGGTCAGCCGCCGTGTCGCGGGGCCGTGGCCGGCCCCGCCGGCGATCCGCTGACGTAGTCCGACCGGCCCTCTCCCACTGTCCGCAAGGACCGGTAGCATGGGCGCACGCCGCACGCGACCGGCCATCGCGGAGGCGCCCCGAAGCGGCCACGTTTCCATTCGGTCCGAACAACGGTACACATCTGGTCACAAGAACGACGGTGGGATGACCGATACGGTTGAGACCGCGTTAGCTTCGTCGACAGCTCCGGGACCGTCCCGAGCCCCGACCTTCCCGCCACCGCCCAAGGGGGACGCAAGGTGAAGGACGCCGACCGCCCGAAGCAGCCGAGAGCGCGCCGGGAGCCCGAGCCGGGCAACGACCCGGTCATCGAGGCGACCGAGCTGCGGCGCCAGATCCAGTTCCTGGAGGAGGAGACGGCCTTGCTCCGCCGTCGCCTGCACGACTCCCCCCGGCAGGTCCGCGTGCTGGAGGAGCGCCTGCTGGAGACCAAGGGCCAGCTCGCCCAGGCCCTGTCCCAGAACGAGCGCCTGGCCGCCACCCTGCGCGAGGCCCGCGAGCAGATCGTCGCCCTCAAGGAGGAGGTCGAGAAGCTCACCGCGCCGCCGTCGGGCTACGGCGTCTTCCTCGGGGTCAACGAGGACGGCACGATCGACATCTCCACCGGCGGTCGCAAGCTGCGCGTCAACGTGCACCCGGAGATCGACCCCAAGTCGCTGCAGCCCGGCCAGGAAGTGATGCTGAACGAGGCCCTCAACGTGGTCGAGGCGTGCGCCTACGAGGTCCAGGGCGAGGTCGTCCAGCTCAAGGAGATGCTCGGCGTCGACCGCGCCCTGGTGATCGGCAACGCCGACGAGGAGCGCGTGGTCCAGATCGGCGAGCCGCTGCGCAACTCCAAGCTGCGCGCGGGCGACTCGCTGCTGCTGGACGGCCGCTCCGGGTTCGTCCTGGAGCACCTGCCAAAGCCCGAGGTGGAGGAGCTGATCCTCGAGGAGGTCCCCGACATCGCCTACGCCGACATCGGCGGCCTCGCCAACCAGATCGACCAGATCCGCGACGCGGTCGAGCTGCCGTTCCTGCACGCCGACCTGTTCGCCGAGCACCAGCTCAAGCCGCCCAAGGGGATCCTGCTGTACGGCCCGCCCGGCTGCGGCAAGACGCTGATCGCCAAGGCGGTGGCCAACTCCCTGGCCAAGCAGGTGGCCGCGATGACCGGGGAGGAGAGCGGCCGCAGCTACTTCCTCAACATCAAGGGCCCCGAGCTGCTCAACAAGTACGTGGGGGAGACCGAGCGGCAGATCCGGCTGATCTTCCAGCGGGCCAAGGAGAAGTCCAGCGAGGGCTTCCCGGTGATCGTGTTCTTCGACGAGATGGACTCGATCTTCCGCACCCGAGGGTCGGGCGTCTCCTCCGACGTCGAGAACACCATCGTGCCCCAGCTGCTCAGCGAGATCGACGGCGTCGAGCAGCTCAAGAACGTGATCGTGATCGGCGCCTCCAACCGCGAGGACATGATCGACCCGGCGATCCTGCGCCCGGGCCGGCTGGACGTGAAGATCAAGATCGAGCGGCCCGACGGGCACGCCGCCAAGGACATCTTCTCCAAGTACCTGACCGCCTCCCTGCCGCTGGCCAAGGAGATCCTCGACAAGGCGAGCGACGACCGCGACCAGGCCCTGCTGCGCATGATCAACGAGACGGTCGACCGGATGTACTCCGAGGCCGAGGAGAACCGCTTCCTCGAGGTCACCTACGCCAACGGCGACAAGGAGGTCCTGTACTTCAAGGACTTCAACTCCGGCGCGATGATCGAGAACATCGTCTCCCGGGCCAAGAAGATGGCGATCAAGCGCTTCCTGGCGACCGACGAGAAGGGCATCAAGCCGACCGACCTGTTCGACGCGGTGACCGACGAGTTCAAGGAGAACGAGGACCTGCCCAACACCACCAACCCGGACGACTGGGCGCGGATCTCGGGCAAGAAGGGCGAGCGCATCGTCTACGTGCGCACCCTCATCGGAGGTGCCTCCAAGGACCTCGGCCGCGCCATCGAGCAGGTCAACACCGGACAGTACCTGTAGTGCCGACCCGGCGGGCCCGTCCTGGAATGACGGGCGGGTCGCAAGGCCGTACGATCCGGTGACCACTCCGGGATAGGGGGACGGATGGCCATCACCAAGGTCATGGGCATCGAGACCGAGTACGGCATCACCGTTCCGGGCTCGCCCGACTCCAACCCCGTCCTCGCCTCGAGCCTGCTCGTGAATGCGTTCTCGGGCCGTGGCCGCAAGGTCCGCTGGGACTACGAGGAGGAGTCGCCGCTGCGCGACGCGCGCGGCTTCGAGGCGGCGCGCGAGCCGGAGGCGCCCACCGAGGACGACCTCGGGCTGGCCAACGTGATCCTCACCAACGGGGCGCGCTACTACGTCGACCACGCCCACCCGGAGTTCTCCTCGCCGGAGTGCCTCGACCCGCGCACCCTGGTCGTCTACGACAAGGCGGGGGAGCGCATCCTGGCCGAGTCGGCCAGGCGGGCGACGGAGCTCGCCCCCGGCGGGCGGCGCATCCAGGTCTACAAGAACAACACCGACGGCAAGGGCACCTCCTACGGCACCCACGAGAACTTCCTCGTCGACCGGACCACGCCCTTCGCCCGGATCGTGCGCGACCTGACCCCGTTCCTGGTCACCCGGCAGGTCTTCGCCGGCTCCGGCAGCCTGGTCCGCGACCACCACGACGGCTCGGTCGCCTTCCAGCTCGCCCAGCGCTCGCAGTTCTTCGAGGTCGAGGTCGGCCTGGAGACGACCCTCAAGCGCCCGATCATCAACACCCGCGACGAGCCGCACGCCGACCCGGAGCGCTACCGGCGCCTGCACGTGATCATCGGCGACGCGAACATGAACGAGGTGGCCACGTTCCTGAAGGCCGGGACGCTGGCGATCGTGCTCAACATGATCGAGGACGACGCCGGCCCGGGAGAGGAGTGGCAGCTCGCCAACCCCGTGCAGGCCCTGCGCGCGGTCGCCAAGGACCTCACCCTGACCGAGACGGTCGAGCGCAAGGACGGCCGCCAGGTCACCCCCTGCGAGGTGCAGCTCGCCTACCTGGAGGCGGCCAAGTCGTACCTCAAGGACCGCGAGACCGCCCACTGGCACGTCGAGGCGCTGGAGCGCTGGCAGGCGGCCCTCGACCAGCTCGAGGCCGACCCGCTCGGCGCCGCCCGCACGGTCGACTGGGTCACCAAGTACACGCTGATGCGGCAGATCGCCGAGCGCGACGGGCTGCAGTGGGACGACCCCAAGCTCGCCCTCGTCGACCTCCAGTACCACGACGTGCGCATGGAGCGCGGCCTGTACTACCGGCTGGCCGCCGCCGGCAGGGTCGAGCGGCTCGTGGCCGAGAGCGAGATCACCCGCGCCATCAGCGAGCCGCCCGAGGACACCCGCGCCTTCTTCCGCGGCCGCTGCCTGTCGAAGTACGCGCCGCAGATCGCCGCCGCCGGCTGGGACGCGATCATCTTCGACATCGGCCGGGAGACCCTGCAGCGGGTGCCGATGCTGGAGCCGACCCGCGGCACGGCCGCGCACACCGCCGCCGTGCTCGACGCCAGCCCCACCGCCGAGGACCTGATCCGCAACCTGCAGGGGTAGCCAAGCGAGCGGCACCAGACGGGCGGCCCGAAAGTGGTGCGGCCCGAAGGGCCGTCCGAGGCATACAGTGGCGTTCCACAAGGCGCTCGCGACGGCGAATCCGGTCACCCTCGTGAGAGACTTGCCGGCAAGCGAGGTGAGGGAGGCAGCGCATGGCCAAGGACCCGGGCGGCGGCGCGGAGCAGAAGCGCCGTGCCACCTCCAAGAGCGACGACGTCCAGGAAGACGTCCAGGCGTCGGCCGACGTCACCGAGAAGGGCGAGGAGCTGAAGGAGGAGCTCGACGCGCTGCTCGACGAGATCGACGAGGTGCTCGAGGAGAACGCCGAGGAGTTCGTCAAGCAGTACGTCCAGAAAGGGGGACAGTGAGAGACCCGTTCCGGGGCCCGCCCCTGTTCAGCCCGTCGTTCGTCGACGTGGTGCACGCCTACGCGCCAGACCTGCTGGCGCCGCCGCCAGGCGCCGCCGGCCCGATGCCCCAGGTCCCGGAGGGGACCACCGTCGCCGCGGCCCGCTTCGCCGACGGCGTGGTGATGGGCGGCGACCGGCGCGCGACCGAAGGCATGGCCATCGTCCAGAACGACATCGAGAAGGTCTTCCCGGCCGACCACTTCTCGGCGGTGGCGATCGCCGGCGCGGCCGGCCCGGCGACCGAGATGGTGCGGCTGTTCCAGACCGAGCTCGAGCACTACGAGAAGGTCGAGGGCCTGACCCTGTCGCTGGAGGGCAAGGCCAACAAGCTCAGCCAGATGGTCCGCGGCAACCTCCCCATGGCCCTGCAGGGCCTGGTGGTGGTGCCGCTGTTCTGCGGCTACGACGAGCGCCGCAAGACCGGGCGCATCTTCCGCTACGACGTCACCGGCGGACGCTTCGAGGACACCGACTTCCACGCCCTCGGCTCCGGCGGCCGCGACGCCCGTGGCAGCCTGAAGAAGCGCTACCGCCACGACATGGACGGCGCGACCGCGGTCGCCGCGCTGGTCGAGGCGCTCTACGACGCCGCCGAGGAGGACGCGGCCACCGGCGGGCCGGACCTGGTGCGCGGCACCTTCCCGGTGGTCGCGACGGTCACCGCCGACGGCTACCAGCGCCTGCCAGACGACGAGGTGCGCGGCGCGGCCGAGCGGGTCGTCGCGGCGCGGGCCCGAGGGGAGGGGTAGCCGATGTCGATCGGGTTCGGGTACGTCACCCCCGAGCAGATCATCAAGGACAAGGCGGATCTCGCCCGCAAGGGGATCGCACGGGGCCGGCCGCTGGTGGTGCTCGAGTACGCCGAGGGCATCCTGTTCGTCGCCGACAACCCCTCCACCCACCTGCACAAGGTCGGCGAGCTGTACGACCGCATCGCGTTCGCCGCCGTCGGCCGCTTCTCGGAGTTCGAGAGCCTGCGCGTGGCCGGCGTCCGCCTCGCCGACCTGCGCGGCTACGCCTACGGCCGCGAGGACGTCAGCAGCCGCTCGATCGCCAACGCCTACTCGCAGACCCTCGGGCAGATCTTCATCCAGGAGCCCAAGCCCTACGAGATCGAGCTGTGCGTCGCCGAGCTCGGCACCGACGGCAGCCCCAGCGCGCTCTACCACGTCATCTACGACGGCACCGTGACCGACCGCAAGGGCCACATGGCGATCGGCGGCCAGTCCGACGAGCTGGACGCCGGCCTGCAGCGCGGCTACAGCGACGGCATGGATCTGGACGCCGCCCTCGCCCTGGCCGTGCAGGTGCTGCGCAGCGCCGACCCTGGCGGCAACAGCTCCCGCCTGGAGATCGCGCTGCTGGAGCGCGGCGCCGCCCGGCGGGCCTTCCGGCGCCTGTCGGAGCAGGACGTGACCGCCCGTACCTCCCAGGGTGAGGCGAAGGGCGAGGACAGCGCGTGAGCGACGGCGGCCAGGCCCCGCCCGGGGACCCACAGAGGCCCGGCGCGGGGCAGCCGCCCAGCTCGGGCTGGGTGCCGCCCGGCGGGACGGACTGGCCGCCCGCCGGACCGCGCTGGACCTCGCCGGGGCCCCAGTGGCCGCAGCCCCCTCAGGGATGGCCGCCACGGCAGCCGTCGCCGCCACGCCGGCCGCGGGGGCGCGGCCCGGTGATCGCCCTGGCCGCCGCGCTGGTCCTGCTCGCCACCACCGGCGGCTTCGTGGCGGCGAGCCGCAACGACCGCCCGGCCGGCGACGACAGCCACCTCGCCGGCCCGAGCGCGACCAGCGCGCCCGCCCCCTCCTCGACCGCGGCGCCCGCCTCCCAGGCGCGCACCTCCAAGGCCATCGAGGCCGTCCGCGGCCGCGTCGAGGAAGTCCGCGGCCTGCGCTTCCGCAGCTCCGTGCCGATCAAGATCCTGTCCCCGACCAAGCTCGCCGTCCAGCTCCTGCACGAGCTGGACGCCGAGACCGACGAGCGCGCCCTGGCACAGCAGGGACGCGCCCTGGAGCTGCTCGGCGAGCTCCGGCCAGGCACCGACCTGCCCAAGCTGATCCGCGCCGTGCAGGCGGAGAGCGTGCTCGGCTTCTACGTGCCCGGCAAGCCGCCCGCCAAGGGCCGCCTGTACGTACGCTCCGACCGCGGCGTCGACCCCTACACCGAGTTCGTCCTCTCCCACGAGCTCACCCACGCGGTCACCGACCAGCACTACGACCTGACCCTCAGCGACCGGCTGCAGGCCGCCGGCAAGGACGACCAGCTCACCGCGTACAGCGGCCTGGTCGAGGGCGACGCCGTGCTGACCATGCAGCGCTACCTCAGCTTGAAGCTCACCGCCAAGCAGCAGGTCGAGGTGGCGCAGGCGGCCTCCGGCGAGCGCACCCCCAAGCTCGACGCCGCGCCGGCGGTGCTGCGCGAGTCGCTGCTGTTCCCGTACCAGACCGGCCTGACGTTCGTGACCACGCTCTACGAGCGCGGCGGCTACACCGCGGTCGACCGCGCCTACCGCGACCCGCCCACCTCCACCGAGCAGCTCCTGCACCCCGAGCGCTACCTGGTGCGCGACCAGCCGACCCCGGTCGACGTGCCCGACCTGGCGGGCAAGCTGGGCGCCGGCTGGCGCCCGGGCGCGCGGATCGAGTGGGGCGAGTTCGACACCCGGCTGATGCTCGAGGGCGAGCTGGCCGGCGGGACCGCCGAGCTGGCCGCCTCTGGCTGGGACGGCGGCCGGCTGCGCACCTTCGAGCGCGCCGGCCGCACCGCCATGGTGCTGCGCACCGTCTGGGACTCCGCCGCCCAGGCCAGCGAGTTCTGCGACGCCGCCAGCCGCTGGGCCGGCGGGCGCTTCGGCCCGCCCCAGGGCGGCAGCCGCTGGTCCGGGCTCGGCCAGGCGACCGCCCTGGTCTGCCGGGGCACCCACGCGGCCTGGCTGTCCGCACCGGACGGCGCGACCCTGGACCGCCTCAGGGGCGCGCTCGGCCCACCCTGACACGGCCATGAAACGTCCTGGAGTCCGCCGGCTCGCCGCCGGGGCGCTGACCGGCACCCTGCTCGCCGGCCTGCTCGGCGCCAACCGGCCGGACGCGCCCGCGCCGCTGTTCACCGCGGGCCTCGTCGGCAACGCCACCACGCTGGCGCCGGTCGGCCCCCAGGAGGCCCGCGGGCTGGCCTACCTGCCCGACAGCGCCGTGCTGCGCCTGCCGGACGGGCGCCTGCGCTACCTCCCACCCGGCGCCACCACCCCGGCGACCGTGGCCGCTGACGACCCCGGCGCGCTGGCGACCGCCGCCGCGGAGCGGGCCTGGCTCGCCGCCGGCACCGTGCCTGGCCGCACCCTGGCCGAGCGGGACGCCGCCGCCCGCTCCCTGCTGTTCCTGCGGCTGCTGCTGCGCCCCGGCGGCGCGGCCATCGCGGCGCAGACGGCCCACTGGGCCTACGTCTGGCCGCGGGACGCGAGCTTCGCGGCGGCCGCCTTCGCCGCCACCGGGCACGGCGCCGAGAGCCGGGCGATCGTCGGCTTCCTGGCCCGCACCCAGCAGCCGGACGGGACCTGGCCGGCCCGCTCCCAGCCCGACGGCACGCCGGTCGCCGACGGCCGCAGGCCGCAGATCGACGCGACCGGCTGGGTCTGCTGGGCGGCCTGGCTGGCCAGCGACCAGGCCCGCGACCATGGCGAGGCCCGCCGGCGCTGGCCCACGGTGCGGGCCGCCGCCGACGCCGCCGTCCGCTCGCTGGGCCGTGGCGGCCTCCCCCGGGCGGGCCCGGACTACTGGGAACGGCACGAGCCGGCGCCCACCCTGGGGAACGCGGCCGCGCTGCTGGTCGGCCTGCGCGCGGCCGCGCACCTCGCCGCCGTCGTCGAACCCGGCGCCGGCGGCGCCTACCTGCGCGCCGCCGAGCGGCTCGACGGCGCCATCCGCCGCCGGCTCACCGGACCGGACGGCTACCACCACTCGACCACCGGCGGCGGCGCGGACGCCGCCGTCACCTGGCTGGCGCCGCCGTTCCGGCCGGCCGACCCGGCGGTATCGGCCGCCATGGACGGCGCGGCCCGGCAGCTCGCCGCCGGCCCGGACGGCGGGGTGGTGCCCGGCTGGCCGTGGCGCGGCGCCGACCCGTGGACGCCGGCGACCGCCTCGTTCGCCCTGGCCGAGATGGCCGGCGGCGAGCACGCGGCCGCCACGCGGCGGCTCGGCTGGCTGCTCGACCACCGCACCACCCTCGGCGCCTTCCCCGAGCGGGTGCGCCGCGCCGACGGCGCGCCCCGCTCGGTCGCGCCGATCGGCTGGACCCACGCCCTGGTGCTGCTCACCCTCGTCAGCCAGGACCGGCCCCTGCCGATCCCGTGAGGGGAAGCCGCCCCATCCGGGCCCGCGACGAGTAGCATGAACCGCATGGATCGGCGCATCTTCGGCCTCGAGAACGAGTACGGGGTCACCTGCACGTTCCGCGGCCAGCGCCGGCTCTCGCCCGACGAGGTCGCCCGCTACCTGTTCCGCCGGGTGGTCTCCTGGGGCCGCTCCTCCAACGTCTTCCTGGAGAACGGCGCCCGCCTGTACCTCGACGTCGGCTCCCACCCGGAGTACGCCACCCCGGAGTGCGACTCGGTCGAGGAGCTGATCACCCACGACAAGGCCGGCGAGCGCATCCTCGAGAGCCTGCTCGCCGCGGCCGAGGCCCGCCTGCACGAGGAGGGCATCGCCGGGCAGATCTTCCTGTTCAAGAACAACACCGACTCCGCCGGCAACTCCTACGGCTGCCACGAGAACTACCTGGTGTCCCGCTACGGCGAGTTCCAGCGGCTGGCCGACGTGCTGATCCCGTTCTTCGTCAGCCGGCAGGTCCTCTGCGGCGCCGGCAAGGTGCTGGCCACCCCGCGGGGAGCGGTCTACTGCATCGCCCAGCGGGCCGAGCACATCTGGGAAGGGGTCTCCTCGGCCACCACCCGCTCCCGCCCGATCATCAACACCCGCGACGAGCCGCACGCCGACGCCGAGCGCTACCGCCGCCTGCACGTGATCGTCGGCGACTCCAACATGAGCGAGTGGTCGGCCTTCCTCAAGGTCGGCGCGACCGACCTCGTGCTGTCCATGGTCGAGGAGTCGACCGTGCTGCGCGACCTGACCCTGGAGAACCCCATCAGGGCGATCCGCGAGATCAGCCACGACATGACCTGCCGGCGCAAGGTGCGGCTGGCCAACGGGCGCGAGGCCAGCGCCCTGGAGATCCAGCGGGAGTACTTCGACAAGGCGACCCGCTTCGTCGACCGGCGCGACGACCCGGTCGCCAAGAAGGTCGTCTCGATGTGGGGCCACGTGCTCGACGCGCTCGAGTCCCAGGAGCTGGACCGCCTCGGCCGGCAGGTCGACTGGGTCACCAAGTACCTGCTGATCGAGCGCGCGAGGGCACGCCACAACCTGCCGCTCTCGCATCCCAAGATCGCCCTGATGGACCTCACCTACCACGACGTCAACCGCAAGCGCGGCCTGTACTACCTGCTGGAGCGGCGCGAGGCGGTGGAGCGGATCTGCGACGACCGGGCGATCGACCGGGCCACCCAGGAGCCGCCCCAGACCACCAGGGCACGCCTCCGTGGCGAGTTCATCCGCCAGGCCAAGGAGCGCCGCCGCGACTACACGGTCGACTGGGTGCACCTGAAGCTGAACGACCAGGCGCAGCGCACGGTGCTCTGCAAGGATCCGTTCCGTGCCCACGACGACCGGGTCGACAAGCTGATCGCCTCGATGTGACCCGCGGTCACGTGCCGCCGCCGTCCGGCTCCGCGTCCGCGGAAGGCCTGGTCCTGACGGGCGGGCGCTCGCCACGGCGGCGGGCGCGCAGGCCGGCGGCGAGGACGGCCAGCGCGGCCCCGTAGCGGGCGGCCAGCCCGACGGCGGTGTTGCCGAGCTCGCGGGCGGCGCTCGGCGCGGACGTGGGGACGCCGCGCACCTGCGGCAGGATCGGCACCAGGTTGATCGAGAGGACGACCGCGACCAGGCTCGTGAGGCTCCACGGGAGCACCGCGACGATGCCGAGCAGCGGCACCTCGTGCCAGTAGAAGATCCACGGCGTGAGCAGCAGGTAGGCGAGGAACCAGGTGGCCATCACCGGCCACGGGTCGGGGCTGCGCGCCACCCGCCGCGCCGCCAGCGCCAGGACGACCGTGACCGCCACGGCGGAGAGCAGGCGGCCGGTCTGCGCGCCGATGCGGGCCGCGCTGGTGTCGACCACCCCGAAGGCCGCCGGCAGCAGCCAGGCCAGCGCCCGCCGCACCAGGTTCGGCGGGCTGCCGGTGGAGAAGTGCTCGCCCACGTCGAGGATGCTGGTCACCACGCGCGTGCCCGCGCTCGCGTAGGGCAGGTAGCAGAGCGCGGTGATGGCGGCGCCGAGGGCGCCGAGCCCGGCGAAGGACCGCAGCCGCCGCGCCAGCGGCCGGCCGGGCTCGCGGCCGAACGCCAGCCACAGCCCGTAGAGGCCGGCCAGCGGCCCCAGGTAGAGCTTGACCACGAAGGCGAGCACCAGCAGCCCGAACGCGACCAGGTGGCGGCCGCGGCCGTGGGCCAGCAGCGCGCCGGCGACCAGCAGCAGCAGCAGCGCGTCGACGTGGGCCGACATCGCCACCGCCTGCAGCACCATCGGGTTGCAGGCGATCAGCAGCAGCGGCCAGCCGGGGTCGCCGCCACGCTCCCGCGCCACCCGGACCAGCAGCCACACGGCCGCCAGCTCGGCCGCGACCAGCAGCAGCTTCATCCAGATCACCCAGGCCAGCAGGCTGGGGCCGGCGAGCACCGCGACCAGGCGCAGCAGCAGCAGGAACGGCGGGCCGTAGACGGGCCCGACGAAGCGCCACGACCACAGCGGGTACCAGGGGTCGAGCGGGTGCTGGGCCGGGACCGACAGGTAGGGGTTGGCGCCGTAGGTGAGCTGCACCTTGCCGTAGAAGGAGTAGGCGTAGACGTCCTCGGAGGCGACCGGCGGCACCAGCAGGGCAAGACCGGTGAGCAGGACCGCCCCGGCGACCAGCAGCGGCAGGCCGGGCCGCCGGCCGCGGCGCCACTGCCACACGGCGCAGGCGAACGAGCCCATCGCCAGCACCCAGAAGCCGGTCACCCACCCTTCCGGCTTGCCGCTGACGTTGTAGTCCAGCGTGGTCGGCAGCTTGTGGATGGGGCCGAACTGCGGCAGCAGCGGGACCACCAGGAACACTCCGATGCCCAGCGCGATGCCGGCCAGGCAGGCGGCGAACACCGCCTGGTCGGAGCGCCCGGCGAGCCAGCGCCCGAGCGCGCCGAGGCGGCCCGGCCGGCTGCCGCCGTCGCCGCCCCGCAGCGGCGGCCTGCCCGGCTCGATGCGCGTGGTCACCGCCCCGCCACCCACGCCCCGGGAGGGTCAGGGGGTGCGCCGCTCGGCCCCTCGGAGGACAGGGCCCCGGCGAGGGTGCCGGCGGCCGCGGCGGCCGCGAAGAACACCGGGTCGTCGGCCGGCCCCCTGCCCATGCTGGCGACCTCGAGGCCCCAGCGGGCCAGCAGGGCGGCCGGGTCGGGGGCCTCGACGCGGACCAGGTCGTGGCGCGCGGCCACGCCCGCCTCGGCGAGCTGGCGGTCGACGGCGCCGGCCAGGCCGGGGTCGTCCAGCGCCGGCACCGCCACGGCCGCCCGCGCCAGGGCGAGCCGGCCGAGGGCGGTGAGGCTGTGGTGACTGACGCCCCGGTGCCTGGCGCGCCCGTCCGCGGTGGACAGGCGCAGGCAGGCGACCGGGCGGCCGCCGAGGGCCGCGGCCGCGTTGACCGCCTCGGCGAGCTGCGTGCCGCTGAAGCCGTAGCGCGTGCCCGTGCCCATCCCGCCCGGCCCCTGCGCCACCACCACCACGTCGGCGCCGAGCACGGCCCTGGCGGCGATCAGCCCGGAGTGCAGGGTGATCGACTCGAGGTCGCCGCCGAACGCCTGCCCGCTGGTGACCGTCCCCGCGACCAGCCCGCTGGCCCGCATGGCGGCGGCGAGGCGGGAGAACGCCAGCGGCAGCGCGGCCCCGTCGGTCATCACGTAGGCGACCGTGACCTGGCGCCCGCCGTCCCGCTCGCCCGCCGCCCTGGCCGCCGCCGCCACCACCGGCACCATCGAGTGCAGCTCGGCGCAGACCACCGGCAGGCCGTCCAGGCCGTCGCAGGCGGCCAGCGCGTCCCGGTGCGGGCTCGCCTCCTCCTCCACGGCCAGCACGCGCACCTGGGAGGGCGTGTAGCGGGCCTTGATCACGTGGCCCGGCCCGGCGGGGTCGTCGACCGGGCCGGCGAGCCGCGCCATCACCAGGTCCCAGCCGCCGGTGCCCAGGCCCAGCGCGACCGCGGTGGTGTTCAGCACCACCCGCTCACCGACCGCGGCGGGCCCGACCACGGCGTCGTAGGAGAGCGCCGGCCGCGCCGGCGCGTCGGGCTCCTCGTCGAGGGTGACCAGCAGCTCGCTGACCCCGGGCCGGCGGGCGGTGACGGCGGTCACCCGGCCGCTGCGGACACGCGCCACCGGCTCAGCGCTCGCCGCTCGGCGGCCGCGGCCGGAAGACGTAGGCGCAGACCGAGTCGCCGGCCTGCATGTGGGCCACCCGGTCGACCTGCACGTCCGGCCCGGCGAGCTGCCGGAACAGCGCCAGCTCGTGGGCGCACGCCGCCGGGTGGACCCGGGCCACCCGGTTGATGGCGCAGTTGTGCTCCTGGACCAGCCAGCGTGCGTCCTCGACCTGCCGGCAGTCGGCCATGTAGCCGTTCTCGTCCTGGATGGCGGCCACCTCGCCGGCCAGCTCCGGCAGCGCACGGCCGGCGGTCCGGGCCCGGTACAGCTCGGCGAGGACCTGGCGGCGGTGGGCGAACAGCTCCTCGACGGCCTCGGCGCCGAAACGCTCGCCGACCGCCTCCAGGAGCTGGACCACGAGCTGGTGGTAGTTGCGCGGGAACAGGTCGTGGCCGAGCTCGGTGAGCGAGTAGACGTGGGCAGGCCGCCCGCGGCCGGAGGAGCGGGTGGTCTGCCGGACCAGCCCGTCCCGCTCGAGCGTGTCCAGGTGTCGCCGCACGGCCACGCCGGTGACGTTCAGCGCCTCGTGCAGCTGGGAGACCGTCCGCGGTCCCTTCAGCTTGAGCTGTTCCAGGACGGCACGGCGGGTCTGCGGGTTCTGAGATGGTGCCCCTTCAGCGGGGGGCTCTCCTGCTAGAGGCATTCCCTGCTGATCCTCGACGGTCAGGGTCGGGTCACGTGGCCCGGGGCCGGACAAGACCAGCACCGCCGCCGATCATACAGGTGATCGCGCTGGTCACGCCGCGTTCGGCCGCGCGGGGGCCGGCCCGGCCGGCGTGGCCCGCGGCCGGTTACCGGGAGAAGCCACCCAAGCGAGCCGGCAACGGCGGTAGCATGCGCCCATGCGCAAGGTCGAACGGCTCGTCAACCTGACCGCTCTGCTGCTGGACACGCCCCGCCCGCTGACCCTCGACGAGGTCGCCGAGATGGTGCCTGGCTACGAGGCGAGCGGCGAGAGCCTGCGCCGCATGTTCGAGCGCGACAAGGAGGAGCTGCGCGGGCTCGGCGTGCCGGTGGAGCGCGCCGCGATGGACGCCTGGGGCAGCGACGAAGGCTACTTCATCGACCCGAAGGCCTACGGCATGCCGGAGCTGCGCCTCGCCCCGGACGAGCGGGCGGCGCTGGCGCTGGCGGCGCGGGCCTGGTCGGGCGCCGGTCTCGACCCGGCGGCCGTCTCCGGGCACGCCAAGCTCGACCTGGACACCGGCGCCGGCGGCGAGCCCGTCCGGGCCGACCTTGCCGGGGGCAGCCCGCTGGTGGCGGCGCTGCTGGAGGCGGTCACCAGCCGCAAGCGGATCGCCTTCACCTACCAGCCGCCGGGCCGCGAGCCGGCCGAGCGGCAGCTGGAGCCCTACGCGCTGGTCCACCGGCGCGGCACCTGGTACGTGGTCGGCAACGACCTGGACCGGGACGCGCAGCGCTCCTTCCGGCTGTCGCGCATCCGCTCCGACGTGCGCCGGCTGCGCGCGACCGCGCGCGGGCCCGACTTCGAGGTGCCGGAGGGCTTCGACCCCGGCCATGGGCTGCCCACCGCCGGTGAGCACGGCGGCGCCGAGATCGCGCTGGTCAGGGCCGGGCGGGCGGCGGCGAGGATGGCCGAGCTACGAGGCGCCGAGCCGGTCGAGCCGGTCGCCCCGGACGGGCGGGTCACGCTCAAGCTGCCGGTGATCGACCGCGGCGGCTTCCTGGCCTGGGTGCTCGGCAACGACGTCGAGGTGGTGGAGCCGACCGAGCTGCGCGCCGAGGTGGTGCGGCGGCTCACCCGGCTCGAGGCGCTGGTCGGCGATGCCACAGCGTAGCCAGCGCACCCCCGACGCCAGCGCCGCCGGCCGCCTGCAGCGGCTGCTCGCGCTGGTGCCGTGGGTGATGAGCCGCCCCGACGCGACCGTCGAGGAGGTCTGCGCCCGCTTCAGCATCACCCGCGAGGCCCTGATGGCCGACCTGGAGCTGCTGTTCGTCTCAGGGGTCCCGCCCTACGGGCCCGGCGACCTGATCGAGGCGTGGGTGGACGGCGACCGGGTGCACATCGGCCTGGCCGGCTACTTCGCCCGCGCGCCGCGGCTGACCTGGCGGGAGGCGGCCGGGCTGTACCTGGCCGGCCGCGCGCTCGCCGCCCTGCCCGAGGTCGACGAAGAGGGCGCGCTCACCCGCGCCCTGGCCAAGCTCGAGGCGGTGCTCCCCGCCGACCAGCTCCGCCGGGTCCAGGAGCTGGGCAGCAGGGTCTCGGTGGAGCTGGACGGCGACCCGGTCGAGCGGGAGCGGCGTGCCGCGCTCGCCAGGGCGGCGGCCGCCAGCCGGCGGGTGGTGATCGAGTACTACACCGGGTCGCGGGGCGAGCTGACCCGCCGCAAGGTCGACCCCTGGCTGGTGTACGCCGCCTCGGGGCACTGGTACCTGACCGGCTGGTGCCACCGCGCCGGCGGCGAGCGCCTCTTCCGGGTCGACCGGGTGGTCTCCGTCGAGCAGACCGACGAGCCGTTCGAGCGGCCCGCGGAGTTCGACTCGACCGAGTACGGCGACCCCGCCCAGGGCGTCGTCGACGGCGGCCTGGAGTGCGAGCTGGACCTGGGCCCCGAGGCCGAGTGGCTGGCCGACTACGTGCCGATCCTGGCCAGGGAGCGGCGCCCCGACGGCCGCCTGCGGATACGGCTGGCCGTGCGCGCGCTGTCCTGGATCGTCCGCCTGGTGCTGCGCCTGGCCCCCGACGCGGAGCCGGTCGGCCCGCCCGAGCTGCGGGCCGCGGTGGCCGCCGCCGCTCGCCACGCCCTCAGCCGCTACGCGGTGGCCCCCCGGTCAACCGGGGCCGCGGACACCTGAGCCCGTACTGACCAGCCCTCTGGGCAGGGTCACCGTGAAGGTCGAGCCCTTGCCGAGCGCGCTGCGGGCGGCGATGGTGCCCTGGTGCGCCTCGACCAGGACCTTCGCCACGTGCAGGCCGACCCCGGCGCCGCCCTGGTCGCGGGTCGCCGACCCGTCGAGCTGCTGGAAGCGGTCGAACAGCTTGGGGAGGTGGCCGGAGAAGACGCCGTCGCCGTGGTCGACGACCTCGATCTCGAGCTGCTCGGCGCCCTCGCGCACGGTGACGGTGACGGTGCGGTCGGGCGGGGAGAACTTGACCGCGTTGTCGACCAGGTGGCGCAGGACCTGCTCCAGCCGCGCCCGGTCGACGTGGGCGACCACGTTGGCGCGCGGCGCGCGCAGCTCGAAGCCGCGCTGCGGGTGCTCGGCACGGAAGCGGTCGAGCACGCCGTCGGCGAGCGCGACCAGGTTCTCGTCGGCCCGGTCCAGGGCGATGTCGCCCTGCGCCTTCAGGCCCGACAGCAGCAGCAGGTCTTCGAGCAGTCGCTCCAGCCGGTTCGCCTGGCCCTGCATCTCCACCAGCATGCGGCCGCGGGCGGCCGGCTCCATCGCCTCGCCGCGGCGGGCCAGCGCGCCCACGTAGCCCTTGATGACCGTGAGCGGGGTGCGCAGCTCGTGGCCGACCACGGCCACGAAGTCGGCCTTGAGGCGCTCCATCTCGCGCGCCGCGGTCCGGTCCTCGAGCACCGCCACCTTGGCGTCGCCACGGGGCCCGGCCACGCGCACCACGCGGGCGTGCATCTCCCGACGCTCCGTGCCGCTGCCGACCCGCACGTCGAGCTCGCCGTCCGGCCCGGGCTGGCAGAGCGCCTCCAGCTCGGGCGCGCGCAGGCGGCCGGCGACCGGCCGGCCCCGGTCGAAGTCGGGGGAGAGGCCGAACAGCTCGGCCGCCAGCGGGTTCACGGCCGCGAGCGTGCCGTCGGGAGCCACCAGCAGGAGCGGCGCGGGCACGGCGGCGACCACCCCGTCCAGGAACGCCCGCCCGGCCTGCTCGGCGCGCCGCGCCAGGCAGGCGTCGAGGGCGAGACCGGCCTGGACGCCGAGCAGCTCCAGCGTCTCCGGGTCCGGCTCGGCAGCCGCCTCCGGCGCGCCGTCGCCGTCCCGCGGGGGCACCAGCACCAGCAGCCCGGCACGGCGGCCGCCGGCGGTCAGCGCCACCGCCAGCGGGCCGCCGGCGGCTCCCGGCCCGGGCGACCTCGGCGCGGCTGGCTGCTCCTCGGGCGCCTCGGAGGCGGGCGCGAGGACGGAGGCGGGCAGGACCGTGGGGCGGTCGGCGGCCATCGCCACCGCGGTCGCCGGGGCGGCGAGCACGGCCTGGGCGGCCGCCAGCTCCACGTCGCGGTAGCGGGCCAGCTCGTAGCCCTCGCCGTCGCCGGTGACGACCAGCACCGCGCCGTGCCCCGGGAACAGCTCGGTCACGCCGTCGAGCACGGCCGTGCCCAGCTGGTCGAGGCCGCCACCGGCACCGTCGCGCAGCCTGCGCGCGGCGGCGGCGAGCGAGGGCGGCGCCGGGTCGAGGCGCCGTCCATTGTCCTGGTCTGGCATCCGGCTCCCGGGAGGCGACGCGGATCGCTACCTGCATCCCCTCGGCACGCGAGGCCTCCGGGCACATGACCCGATGGGGCCATTTGCCACCCCCGGGGACAGCTCCCGAGACCGCCTTCTCAAGCCGGCGGCAGAGTCGGCCGATATCCGCGGCAACATGCGCAACCGCGACCGTGAGCCCCAGACGAAGATCCGCGCCACCTGCCCGGCGTGCGGCGAGGTCGAGCTGACCCCGCCCGACGTCGAGCTGCACGTGTGCACCGCCGCCGAGCGCAGCTACTACGCCTTCGTCTGCCCGGACTGCTTCGAGCTGGTGACCAAGCCGGCCGACCAGCGGGTGATCCGGCTGCTGGTCTCCGGCGGGGTGCCGACCAGGTTCTGGGACCCGCCCGCTGAGCTGCTCGAGTCCCACGCCGGGCCCACCCTCACCTACGACGACCTGCTCGACCTCCACCTGCTCCTCGACGAGCCGGACTGGTGGTCGCGCCTGGTCGCGGCGTGCCACTGACCCTGGTCAACCGGTAGGATCCCCGGAAGCCACCGCTCCGGGAGGTCCTTGCTGCCCGCCTACCTCGCCATCCTGCTGGGGCTGTTCTGGCTCGGCGTGCTGGTGACGCTCGCGTTCACCGTCTGGCGCCTGGTCGGCAACCTCAAGTCCCTGAACGAGTCGGTCGTCAGGCTGAGCCAGCGCCTGACGCCGACGCTCGAGGAGCTCGCGGCCAAGAGCGAGGAGGTCGCCGAGCGCGCCGAGCGGCTGCAGGCCCGCGGCCGGCGCGACCAGGACTGATCATCCGGCCGCCCTGCCGGCGCGGGTGGTGAGGCGGTAGACTCGACCCAGTCTTTTCGGCCTGGCACCGTCGGGTCACGATTCGCCGTGAGGAGCGATCGGCCATGTTTGGTGGAACTGAATGGATCTGGGTGATCCTCGTCGTCGTGCTGGTGTTCGGCGCGAGCCGCCTGCCGATGGTGGGTCGCAACTTCGGGCGCGGCATCAAGGAGTTCAAGGAGGGCGTCAGCGAGGGCATCAAGCACGAGCCCAAGAAGCCCGCCGCCGAGCGTCCCGCCGACCCCGCCTCCGACGAGCAGAAGCCGCTGAACTGACCCCCGCGACCGGCGATCCCGCTCCCGACCATGCGACTGCGGCGCGCCCCGGCCAACCCCGGGGCGGAGATGACCATCCTGGAGCACGTCGCCGAGCTCCGCGACCGGCTGATGAAGAGCTTCGCCGCCCTCCTGGCGGCGACCCTGGTCAGCGGCTTCCTGCTCTATGACCGGACGTTCTCCTTCATCACCCGCTCGTACTGCGAGATCCCGCCCCGCTACCGCATCACCACCGCCGAGGGGCAGGGCTGCGGCCTGCTCGCCCAGAGCCCGCTGGAAGGCATCGGCATCCGCATCCGCCTGTCCCTGGTGCTGGGGCTGCTGATCGCCATGCCGGTGATCGCCTACCAGGTCTGGCGCTTCGTCGCGCCCGGCCTCAAGCAGACCGAGAAGCGCTTCGCCGCCCCCTTCGCCATCGCCAGCACGCTGCTGTTCGCCGGCGGGGTGGCGATCGCCTTCGTCACCATGCCCAAGGCGATCGGCTTCCTGGTCGCCGTCGGCGGCAAGGGGCTGATCAACTTCTACGCCGCCGACCGCTATCTGCGCTTCGTGCTGTTCATGGGCGTCGCCTTCGGGCTCAGCTTCGAGTTCCCGATCGTGCTGGTATTCCTGTCCATGGCCGGGGTGCTCTCGTCGGCGGCGATGTTGCGGGCTTGGAGACCGGCCGTCGCGTTGATTATCGTTGCCGCAGCGGTGATCACGCCGAGCCAGGATCCCTTCAGCCTGTTCGCGATGGCGATCCCGATGTGGATCTTCTATTTCGCGGCGGCGGGGGTCGCGAGGTTCCTGATCGAACCCTGGCGCCGCCGGCGCCAGGCCGAGTTGATGCAAGGGAGTTAGCCCAGCGTGGCGATCAAGGGAAAGACCAAGCGGAGTCAGAGCCGGCCAGCACGCCGGCCGACGGCGGGCCCCCGGATCCAGTCCGTCGAGCGGCGGCTGCCCTGGTACCGTGCACCGGCCTTCCCCGTGACCCTCGCGGTGGTGGCCCTGCTCGGCACGATGTACGCCGGGGTCAACCGGACGCGGGAGGGCTTCGCGCGGGACGACGTGCGCCGCTTCACCGAGGCGCTGCGGGGCTCGATGGCGCCCGTGCCGGGGATCGTCGGCCCGGGCACGACCGCCGAGCCCGGGTTCACCAGCGCCGGCGACCTGAAGAGCGGCAAGCTCAAGCCGGCCGACCTGGCCAAGCGGTCCAAGCAGTGGCAGACCGAGCTCGAGGACATCCGCACGAAGGTGGCCAACGTCAGCCTCGGCGCGGCGGGGGAGACCAAGCTCGACGGCAACCCCTCCAACCAGGTCGGCGGCCACGTGCCCATGCTCAGCAGCGTGCGCGACGCCTACGCGGCCGGGATCGGGCTCTACTTCGAGGCCGCCCACACCTACGAGCTGGCCTCGAGCGTCCCGGCCAAGGGCCCGCTGGCCCAGCAGCTCGTGTCCCAGGGCGACGCCATCGCCAAGCGCGCCGAGCAGGCCACCGACGCGGCCGCCAACCAGCTCGCCCGCCTGGTGGGCCGCTATCACCTCGACGTGACCAGGCAGATGCCGGGCGAGTCGGCCGGCTCCTACGCCAACCGCTGGGCCAACGCCCCGCCGCCGGTCGACAGCGGCACGGGCGGCACCCCGGGCAACAGCCCGCTTCCGGGCTGACCAGGGGGCGGGGTGCGCGCGCTGCTGGCCTGCAACCCCGCGTCGCGGGGTGGCCGCGGGGCACGCGCCCTGCCGGCCGTGCGCGACCGGCTCGGCCAGGCGGGCGTCGAGGTCGAGGTGCACCGCACCAGCTCGCTGGCTGACGCGCGCAAGACGGCCTGCGACGCCGCCGGCATGGTCGACGCGGTGGTCGCCATGGGCGGCGACGGCATGGTCGGGGCGTGCGCGGCCGGGCTGGCCGACGCCGGCCCCGACGTCCGCGCCGCCCTCGGCGTGGTCCCGGCGGGCGGCGGCAACGACGTCGCCCGTGCCCTCGGCCTGCCGGTGGACGACCCGCTGGCCGCGGCCGGACTGCTGCCCGAGCTGGCGCGGCGGCGGGTCGACCTCGCCAGGGCCGACAGCCGCCGCTTCCTCAACGTCGCCGGCGCCGGCTTCGACGCCGAGGTCAACCGGCTCGCCAACGAGCGCCTCCGCCGGGCGCCGGCCACGCTGCGCTACGTCGGCGCGCTGGTCGCCAAGCTGGCCGTGGAGCGGCCGTCGCGCTTCACCCTGACGCTCGACGGCCGCGCCGAGGAGCTGGCGGCCTGGCTGGTGGTGGTCGCCAACGGGCGCAGCTACGGCGGCGGCATGCTCGTCGCCCCGGACGCCCGCTTCGACGACGGCGTGCTCGACGTGGTGGTGATCGGCGACCTCAGCAAGGCCAGCTTCCTCGCCACCTTCCCCAAGGTCTACTCGGGCCGGCACGTCGAGCACCCGCTGGTCGCGGTCCACCACGCCAGCCGGGTGGAGCTGGCCGCCGACCGTCCCCGCACCGTCTACGCCGACGGGGAGCACGCCGGCGAGCTGCCGATGGTGTTCGAGGTCGAGCCGTCCGCCGTGACGGTGCTCGCCACCCGCGACGCCCCGGGGCTCGCCTCGACGCCTCCATGAGCTAACCCTCCGCGCTCTTACGGCGACCATCGGAGTGACCGACGTGGACGCAGGGAGCGGGAAGGAGACGGTGCCGGAGTCGGAACAGGCCGCGCTGGTCGGCGCCGCGCGGCGGGGAAGCCGGGCGGCCCTGGCCACGCTCGTCACCCGCCACCGGCCGATGCTGCTGGCGCTGTGCCAGGGGGCGCTCGGCGACGCCGGGCTGGCCGAGGACGCCGCCCAGGAGGCGGTGCTGCTGGCCATGACGAACCTGGACCGGCTGCGGCAGCCGGAGCGGTTCGGCTCGTGGCTGGCCGGCATCGGCCTGAACGTGTGCCGGCGCTGGCGGCGCGAGCTGTCGCGGACCAGCTGGTCCTGGGAGGCGCTGCAGGGCGGCCGCGCGAGCGACCGGCCGCTCCCGGGTCCCGGGCCGGCGGAGCTGGCGGAGGCCGCCGAGGACGCGCGCATGGTGCGCGCCGCGGTCGCCGCCCTGCCACCCGGTCAGCGGGCGGCGGGTCACGCTGCACTACCTGGCCGGCCTGTCGCAGGCCGAGACGGCGGCCCTGGAGGGCACCAGCGTCGGCGCCGTCAA
>Ga0307278_10000229_pt1 | contig 29285 bp, 31 predicted proteins | sample ER_DNA_117_FD_194482 | JGI IMG/M metagenome (GOLD analysis project Ga0307278, IMG submission 194482) | Bulk soil microbial communities from the East River watershed near Crested Butte, Colorado, United States - ER_DNA_117 | ecosystem: Environmental > Terrestrial > Soil > Floodplain | place...
CCGCCATCGACCGCGGCGTCTATCCCGACCTGGAGCAGTTCTGGAGCGATCTCGGGGAGGCCTACGCCGAGCAGGTCCGGCGGATCGGCGAGCTCGGCTGCACCTACCTCCAGTTCGACGACACCAGTTCTGCCTGGACACCTACAAGTCCGGCGACTCGCAACCCTTGCTACAACTAGGGTAATCGCGCGATCTGTCGGCCGCGCCGCCTAGCGCCAGGCGCCGTTCGCAAGCTCGACTTCCTGGAGCGTCCCGTCGGCCAGACGCTCCGGAATCACGCGCCACTCCTTGAGCACCAGCGCTGCGGGTGCGGCTGACTTGAACCACTCGGATCTGGTTACCCTGATGCCATCGACTGTGGTGGGGTCCCAGGTGACGGCATGAAAGTGTGGGGCCTCCGGCACCAGCCGCCGTAGGCGCTGGATGGCGCGGCGGTGGTACCACTTGCAGACCGCCGTGAGGTCCAGGCCCGCGCTCAGGGCCTCGCGCACGAACGGCAGCGCCCGCTCGACGTTCTCGCCGGTCGTCGTGGACCGGTCCTCATAGTGGATGACCGTTTCGGGCACGCCATGCTCCAGCAGGACGCGGTGGTGCAGGTGCGCCTCGATGACGCCGGTATGCCGGTTGACGCCGCCCGTGACGATGATGAGCGGAGCGAGCCCCTGGTGGTAGCGCCGAGCGACCAGCTCAGCCGGGGCCGGCAGCCGGGTACCGAAGATGATGTGCGCTGCCGGTCCTGGTGGGGGAGCGTGGACATCGAGGTAGGCGGTGATCCGCTCGGCCTCTTCTAGGCTCGGGAGCCCTTCGAGCCCGGTGGCCGTGGTGTGACCCGTCATGAGCGGGAGGGGTTGTCGGGCGCGGACAGGGCTGGCGTCCGCCGCGCGGCCGTCACGTAGCGTTCGTGGAAGTCCCGCGCCTCCGGGGTCTTCCCGAAGCCGCGCGTGAACGCCCGGTCAAGCTCGCCGGCGAGGACGACGACCGACCGGACCGGCCGGGGAGCGGCCATAGCCATGTTCCCGGCGCCGAAGGCTTCATCGAGCCGGCCGAGTCCCGCCAGCGCCAGTGCGAGTCTCAGATGGGCCAGCGCGAAACCGGTGGGGTGCTCGCCAGGTCCGCCTCGGCCGCCCGGGCCATAGTGCGCGGTGATCACTTGGCGAGTTATCTCCGCCGCCTCCTCGAGTTGGCCGAGGAGCAACAGCGACGTTGCCGTGTACGGCGGGTCGCCCGCGCGGCTAATCGAGAACGCACCCTGCGTCGGAGTACCTGCGGGCAGCTTGGCGATAGCCACCTCAGCGCGGCGCCGGGTACTGCCAACTTCGCGCGTATCTCCGAGCTGCGCCCAGGCGCGCATCTCCTGGGCGACCAGCTTGGCGTGCGCGACGGTACCCAGGGGAGCAAGTGCCTGCCCCTTCTGCGCATAGGTAACGGCCTCGCGGGCCTGACCGCCGTAGAGCGCCATGAGCGCTCTCGTCTGGGCGGACCAGGCGGCAAGCTCCGGGTGAGAGGCTTCTTCGGCGCGCTTCTCAACATCGGCACACCAGGCCACCGCCGCGAGCTGGTCGCTGACGTCGAAGCAGAGCAGGCCGAGCAGGTTCGACAGCCAGCCGGAGATAACGAGCAGGTCGCGGTGCTGGTCGAGGTTGGGGTAGTCGCCCATGAGCTCGCCCACATGGAGCCGTAGGCCAAGCAGTTCGGGATAGAGGGTCTCGGGCAGGGTCCGGCGAAACACGCCCGCGTAGTGCGCTATGGCCTGTTCGAGCTGCTGCACATCGCCTGGACCAATGCTAGACGCAGCCGCCTGGGACGCCTGCATGGCGTCGAGCACCCGGGAGCCGGCGGGCTGTGGACGCGGGCGTTCGACCGTCGGGCCGACCGCGCTGATGACGGCGCCGGCGCCGAGGAGTTTCAGCAGCTCACGGCGTGTGGGCATCACATAGACCTTCCCGTTGACGGACCACACCACCATGGCATCAGCGCCTAGGTCTTCGCCAGCGGGAACCCGCTCGATCCGAACCGCCTGCTCTAGCGGCTCCTGATCTTGACGTGCGCTCACGCGGTGGGAGGAAGGGTCCTTGCGGGCGATCTGATTCCACTCCGCGTCGGCATGGACCCACAAGCTGACCAGCTTGCCCCCGGTGCTCAGGAGCTCGTCGCACGTCTCCGCGAACGCCCGGGTACAGCGGGATTCGGCCAGCTCAACCGCCGACAGGTAGGAGTCGGACTTACCGAGACGCTTGGCAAAGCCCTGGAGGCTGAATCCTTCCTGGGTGCGCGTCTCGCGCAGCGTCCACGCGAACAGGTGGCGGACGGACTGGCTTGGGTTGATGCGGCGGGGCGTACGGGACATCACTGCCTCCGCGATTTCCAGATGTGGAATTCCTATCTATCGACGGAAATGACCGTGGCGGGCGTTACTCGTGTTCCGGCCCCGTACGCACCACGAGCGTAGCAGGCCGCGCAAGCCGCGCTCGTGGAGGGCAGGACCTGGCGGACCCAGCCAGGGATCGCCAGCGCCAGGTGTCGGGTAGCGGTCAGCCCGGCACCCGGCCACCAAGAACGGGGCCGACCGGGGAGGACGATGACGGTGTCAGCTTCCAGTGGTCCGGACCTGGTCGAGCTCAGCGAGCGGGAATTCGACCTGCTCTGCTACCTCACTTCGGCGAGCCACATCCAGCGAGGCTGGGCCGGCACCGTGCGCTGGGCGCTCGACGCCGGCGAGGTGTGCGACCTCCTTGAGCTGGGCGCCGAACTAGCCGCCGAGTGGGGCACTACGAATATGCACGAGCGGGCGTCCGAGGTTCTCAGCCTCATTGCCCGGTGCGAACCTCCACTTGCGGGGCTTGGGTGAGCCTGAAGCAGCGCCGGGGTGCCGTGGTGAGCCAAGTCATCCGCCGCACCGTGCTGTTGCTCGTCCTCGTAATCGTGGCCTTGGCACTGGATCTGGTGGCCTTTCTCGCTGCTGCAATCTGGGTCTGGATTACGACGTGACGTTACAGCGCTGTCAGTTTGGCGAGCAGTTGCCGCCCAATGCCAGTTGCGCGGCGCTCTGCCCGGCCTTTCCAGACTGCATGCCGCCGCCGTCACCTGAGCTCCTGAGCGCTATCCGCGGCTTTCGGGCTGACGGCCAGGCCAGAAGTGAGAATCACGAAGCGGTGGCCGCCACGCTGGAGCAGCTCCATGAGGCCATTACCCAAGGGCTCGAGGAGAGAGGGCAGCCGTGACCCTGCTGATCGGTTGGATCGGGATGGCGATGCTGGTGCTGAGCCTCGATATTTCGCGAGTCGCGCGGTGAAGGTCGGCTGACCAGGCGCGCCCGCGACCTTGATCTGGGACCACTTGCCCTCCCATCACAGCCGGGTGATGGGTGACTGGCTGGACGTGGAGTATCTGCCCGGCTACGCCCACGACCTGGATCCGGTGGAGGGGCTGTGGGCCAACCTGAAGGATGTGGAGCTGGGCCAACCTCTGCCGCGACACGATCGGGGAGGCCACCGACGCCGCACGGCAGGGAATCGCCCGGGTGCGCCGGGAGTCCACGCTGTTGTTTTCGTTTCTGCGGTACTGCGGGCTGAAGCTGTGAGAAATGGTCCCCCAACCTATCCCGCGAAGCCCTTTAATCGGTTCGACATGCGGCGGATCGTGCGCAGGGTAGAGCGAAGAGCGGGAGGTGAATTCGATGCCTGTCAGCGTTCTCAGTCCTGAACAGCCGATTGACGGCACGCTGTCTGGGCCGATGGCGAGCTTTTCCCTACTCGATGAAGAATGACCTCAGCGTATACACATTCGTGGCGGCTCACGAGCATGTCGCCGTAAATTGCAGCTCCGCGACCTGGATACGTTAGTCGGAAAGGAGCTACGCCTCCGTCTGCCGGGCGGTGCACGTTGATCTCTACTTCAACCTTCGGCGTCGGGACAAGAAGCTCACTCGGCGAGAACCGCCCCCAACTGGCTCCACATCGCGCCGAGGAGCGCAGCTCCAACACGCCGACAAGATGCTGAGGTGGGTCGAACATGTCCACCTTGTCCGCGGTCGTCGCGCCATCGTCGCATCCAGCCACCTTCGGATCGCGGTTATCAAGCCCGAGATCGACGGATGTCGGAGACGGCGTTCCAGTTTCGCGGCCTTGGAGTGCCAGCACGACTGGGACACCCACCAACAGCAAGAGTCCTGCTGCCACGATCCCAGCAACAAGCGCTCGCCGACCGCGCAACCATGCCAACCGGCGCCCATGCCCTTCGAGAGCTGAAGCTACGGGCTTGGCCTTCTCACCCGCGAACTCGACAGGCACGTGAGCCCGCCGCTTGGCCCATGCGTCGCCATGGCGCTCGATGCGAGCAGCCTCAAGAACCTTCATCAGGCTCGCCGGCTCAAGCCCAAGGAGGTGCTCGTACCCATGAACAACCTGCTCGGTTGGCATGGCGCCGCCACGCTCATAGTTCGAGAGAGTCGAGTGGGAGTAGTTGAGCCGTTTGGCCATCTGCCGAAGCCCGACGCCATGCGACTCTCGCGCCTCACGCATCGCTGCGCCCACGCGCTGCTCGGGCGGCACCCCGCCCGAGTCAGTCCTTTGCTCACCAGGAGCCATCGCGCCTGAATCCTCCGTGATTCGGCCTTTGACCGGAAGTATGCCGGACTTCCCATCGGGGGGAAAGTAACGATCGCGCCAAGTGATCGCTGGTGGTCGGTAGGTGGTCGGTAGGTGGTCGGTGGTCGGTCTTCGTCCCAACCAGAGCCGACGACTGCGAACATCAGTTCTGACCCCGGCCCAGTCCGCAGAGCGCACCAACGCGGGATCGCCTGCTCAGTCCTAGGAGATCAGTCAGCTGAGTGACTAGGCACGATCTGCGCTGCCTGCACCCGCGAGCGGCTGGAGGTGCAACCAACCCTTGGAAAGATCGCAGTGTTCACGGCGCCAGCCACATCGCCACGAATGTTGGCACTGTGGCCGCGTTCAGTACGCCGAGTATACCCATCCTATTTCGTCGGAGAACAGCCGGAATGGTGGCGATATTGAGCGCCTCAAGGGGCAAACTACGTACCCACACGCCGGTTTGCACCAATCGTGCGGACGATGCGCTACATTGACGATTGCATAGTTTGCCTTAAATACCTCAGTCGAGATATCCCTTGCAATGTGGTAATAGGAGAACACAAGAAGGCCAACAAAGAACAGCTTGACCAGAATGGGCCATCGTCGCGGTCTCGCCTGCTCTCGCGCGGCTTGGTCCGTTTCAAGATCATTTTGGTGCACATACGGACTCATTGCATCCATTCTCTCACCATATTCGACGCGTCGCCAGGGCGGCGACGAGTACCAGGACGAGTACCAGTATGAAGCCAATCGTATACGCGTTCATCGGTGCTAGGCCCAACTTGCCGAAAGCAGCTACGGTCCAACGAGCCTTCGTGCTCCCTCCCCTTAGATCGATCGAAGCGGAGCTGAGCGTCATACATATGGGCCAGCACGACAACCCAGCAATGGGTCTGGGCTACGTAGGCAGTCTCGGCCTTGAGGTCGACAACGTTCTCTCGTCTCGGCGGACCGGGTCAGACTCAGGAGACCTCGCGGAACTCATTACATCTGTCGGCAGCCTACTCGCCAGTATGCCGTACCCGGATCTGTTGATAGTCTTCGGGGACGTAAACAGCACCGTTGCCGCAGCACTAGTAGGCGCCCGCAACGGGCTGCCAGTTGTTCACGTCGAGGCCGGGCTCCGAAGTTTCTCTCCCGATCCCGAAGAAGTCAACCGAAAAGTAGTCACTGCATGCGCTGATTTCCACTTTGTGCCCTCAGCTCGCGCATATGAGAACTTGACAAGAGAGAACATACCCCAGGATGACATTTACTTCGTCGGTAACGCGCATACCGAATCATTCTTAATGTCCAAAACTGCACGTAGCGCGAGCTCGATACTGCAGGAACTCTCCTTGAGCCAAGGTAGCTATATCCTATTCTCTGTACACAAACCTACCACGTTGAGCAACGCCGAATCGCTCGGCAGCCTAGTCGAACGAATTGCCACCCTTCCCAACCCTATATGGGTGATGCACCCTCACACGACACGACGTTTGCAAGTCACCCCTGGCTTGCTTTCTTTCAAGTCGATCACATACCTAGATCCGATCCCGTACAACGACTTCGGGAAGCTGCTAGAAAACGCCGCCTTCGTTGTAACCGATTCCGCAGGACTGCAAGAGGAATGTACGGTCGCTGGCGTTCCGTGCATTACCGTCGGCGCACCCACCGCAAGGCCTGAAACTGTTTACTCCGGTACTAATCTGTTCGCCGGTTACGATCTGGATAAGTGGACGATCCTCGCGCGCGCACTCCTTGAAAAAAGCACTCATCCTAAGTCTATCCCTGATCGCTGGGATACACAGGTAAGTGCTCGTATCTCACAAGCCCTCTTCGATGCCCTTCAAAGGAGACGCGAAAAAGTTTGGCTCCTACGCTAGGTCACCGCTACATCGAACGCACGCCATGGGCGACAGTGCAAATGAGTAAACAGCCTTTAGCGCCGGTGCCGTTGCATCATGCGAGCTAAAACAACGACAACTAACGAGGCCGAACAAACGGCAAGCACAACGGCAGTTACGGTGTTGCTGCTCACAGACGCGTCACCGACAGCAGCAAAGAACAGCGCGGGCGGTATGCCTCCAACTGCCGTCACAACCAGGTAGTGCGCATAGCGGATTGAAGAAAGGCCGGCAGCATAGCTGATAAAGTCGTAGATAGTCGAAAGGAGGATGCGGGCCACTAGGAGGGCCTTCCAGCCCCCCACCTTACTCGTCATCGCGTCAACCTGAGCTATGGCCCTGCGTCCTGCAGCTTTCTTGATGCCAGCTCTGCCTAGTGATCTGGCAATCCAAAAATTGATGCTTCCCCCGAAAACGTCACCTACTAGTGTGTATAGAAACCCCTGCCATGTACCAAACACAGCACCGGAGGCCAGTTTTAGCGAGGTACCGCTAAGCGGCGCTAGGACATAGGTTGTAGCTTTCAACAGGACATACACGACGGGCGCCCAAGCCCCGGAGTTCTCTACTATGGACCGGAACCTTGCAGCGCCGCCGGTCAGGTCAACTGCAACTAGGCTTACTATTGTGAATGCTAAGACGACTGTCAAAAGAGCCAATATTCGACTAGTTAGGGGCTTATCAACCGCAGACATGTCGCCGGGCGAGCCATCATTATGCACCTCACGCTCCTCGTCGCTAATGCCTGGTACCTTTCTTTCTTCAGCTCCCACGGTTCTCGTTTGATCCTGTTTTACGATGCCCTTAACGATGTAAACTGTCCCGAAATAGAGTCGAGTGTACGTCACATTGTCTAAATGCTTGACCAGCTTACTCCACGGACGGCCGAATCCGTCAAACGTCGTGACATATCGGCGCGTGATTCGTCTGAAGAGCGCGGTAGCCAGTCCGGGCCAAACGGATTCATCCCATCTTGCGCAGACTGCTACCACCCTGCCTCGCGGCCGCACGCCTTTGATGGAGTTCTCAATGGCGGCCGGTATCTGAAGCACGTCGTGAGTAAAGGAGAAGAAGAGTGCATCAGCCATAAAGGGAAAGGTCGCCTGTTCGGCAGGACACGCTATTAACTGGACATTCCTCCAGCATGCTTTTTGAGCGCGCCTGGCCGCTTGCGCAAGCATGTCTGGACTTTGATCAACTCCTATAACTGTCCCCCCAGGACCAACCTGATGCTGGAAGCGTGAAAAGTTGATGCCGGTACCGCAACCGACCTCTAGGACTGTCTCGCCCGGCTGCAAGTCGAGTACTCGAACCGCTCTCGTTCGTGCCCTTCTAAGGACGACCATGCGGTCATAGACGTGAGCGATTCTCGAGTATTGTGTGAGTGCGGCTTCGCGATCGGGTGCTGCCATACCAAAGCCTCCAGATAAGTCGGCACCTCGCCTAATTCACAAGCAGCAGGGCAACGTATTTCCTATGTCGACCGAAGAAGTGGATAACCGCCACAAGCGTCACTGCTACTAACGCGATCTGTATTGCGGCCCGAAGTGCAGAATTCGTAAGGGGCGTAAGAATACCGCCGACATTGCCAGAGTAGAGGACAGGCGCAAGGAAGCTGTACGAAACGCCTTTTAGCTTGGTGAGGCGCGTCGGGGTAGGGAACGGCAAGCACCGCACGAGGCTGAACACTCGCATCAAATCGAGGAGCGCCCGGCCCAGGAGGACGGCTACGAAAACACTGGGAACGGCCGCATTAACGTGCACTAGAGAACCGAAAACAAGGACAAACGTAAAGCTATCCGCAGTGGTATCGAAGACGGTGCCCTCCAACGGTGGCCGAGGGACCTCTCGTCGCCGCGCAAGTTGTCCGTCGACGAGATCTGTGGTGAAAGCGGCAATCAAGGCTGTTAGGGCGACGATACGAAAAGGCACCATTCTAGATGCACACGTGGCTGCAAATATTAGGACCAGAAAATACCGACTTAGGGTGACGCAGTTGGCAAGGTCTACGGGCGCCATGCGGTCCGGACCTCTCTGTCGTGAGTGACCGGTCCCAGGGCTTCCCACTCCTGCCACCCCTTCCGTTCTACTGTACGGGCGGTTCCGCCGTGACAAAAGTTCATTAGGTTGCGGTGCGTTGTTCCTGCGCCATGCGGAGGCACAGATGGTGACAGGGTACGGCACTTCGCTCGAGAGCGAAACCACATCACTCAGCACGTGGAACGCAGCGTCGTCGGTTCAGCTGGAAGTGGGCCGACTGACTCAGAACTCTGACCTCAACGTCTATCACGCGTGCACGGGTCTGCTCTATGATAAGGACTTCTGCATCTTATGGAAAGCCAAGAACTTGCGCAGGCAGAGGTTGGCCGATCCAGTTCGACTGACTCCCATAGGTACCGGTGCAGCGTCCTTCTGGTAATACACGCAAGCTGCCCACCATACTGCAGCGGATGACCGTGATGGCCGCCGGGTGATCCACAGCCGGGCACCCGGCGACAAGCCACGCGCTCTGTCCACCCGGTATTGAGAGCCCTGCTGCTCACAGGCCCTTCTTCAGGGGCAAGTAGCTAGGATGCCTCGGATCGCCGGGCAATGAAATATGACCTGGCGAGCCATGAACGGGGCTCTCCGGCCCTCTTGGGGCTTCGTGTTTGGCGTGCTTGGCGGCTCTGGTCTGCTTTGGGCTTGCCGCTGAGACGTGTCCGATGGTTGCCGCGCCGTAAGCGGGCGTCGCGCTTGCGGCATCCCTGTGAGCCAGCCTGCCTTCATCGGGCTGGGCAGTGTGCGTCGGTCCTCGCGGGCATCAAGGTCGTTCGTCCGGTTGGGCGCTCCACCTTGACGCCCGCTGCGGCCCGGCAAGCCCGACGGGTAACGAAGGCAGGCAGGTTCTGTGCCAGCCAGTTCCTTGACAATCAAGACCACGACAACCCGATACCGCTGGAGCGAGGACATGGAGAGCCAACATATGCATGAAAGAGTAAGACCGTCAGCCTAGCCGACATACGAATGGAGCATCGCGTGTGGCAGGCATGGACTGTAAAGGAGGACGGTTCACCTCACCACCTCGAGCGGGACCACGAAACAGACGAAGACCGAAAGTATTGGCTCTGCCGCAACTGCTGGGACGAGTTCTGGTATTGGACCGAAGCCGTGCGGCACCTTGAAGAAAACCAAACACTGATGGCGGCTGCCGCGTAAGCAAAACCGCCATGTGTCCTGACTATCACATTGACTAAATAGCCTTGACTCTAGGGTATCGGTTGTCCAGAAACCAGTCAACTAATGGGAGACAACTATGTATGTCCGATACAACGAAATGCACGCACGTCAACTATGACGACTACTCCGACAGGTGCGAGGACTGCGGCTATGAGCCGGAAACGTGCTGGAATTGCAGCGAACCGCTAAAGCCTGGCACGGAGATTGTAGCCGCTGGCGGCATCTTCTGTAGCGAAGACTGCCACGAAGCGTTAACCTCTGCCCCTGAATCTCAACTAAACACTCGAAAGGATACGAACCAATGGCCGAATCAATCGAACAACTAACCATCTACAAACTCGCCCGGCGTCTTGAGGACGAGGTTTACGACCTCGTTAAGACATTCCCCGCCGATCAGTTCTACGGCCTGGGCAATGACCTGCGGCGCTCAAGTGCCGCCGTCTCGCACCACATCATGGAGTGCCATCGGCTCTACAGTTACCGTCTCAAGCTCGATGAGCTGTCGGCCGTGCGGCGCGAAGCCGAAGCCACACACGATCTTCTTGGCCGAGCCCGCGACCTTGGCGTCACGGACGAGCTCATAGACGGGTACAAGAACATCATTAGGCAATCGTGGGGCCTGACCAAATGGCTCCAGGCCAAGCTCGATGAGCGGCGTCAGAAGCAGGAGGCGGCATGACGCGCACGTAGCGAGCGCCGACCCCTACGCCCCTGGCGGGACTTCCCGCAGGGGGCTGCGGGGGCTTCTCCGTCTCGGCAAGATGTTGAACTGTCTTGCCAGTCCTGCGGTGGCGAGACAGGACGGCAGAGTCCTGGGTTAGCTACCCGTCCCGTCTCGCGTTAGGCGTTCGTCTCGTCGAGCGCCTCGCGTCCTGGCGCAGCGGCGTACGCAAGCGGCTGCGGGACGGTCCGTTGCGACCTGGGCGTCCTGTAGGACATCTGGTGCTCCTGCGTCTCGTTGGCGGACAGACCGCGCGCCTCACCCACGCCGCACCAGCTCCCCCGGTCGGCAGCCGGGACGGTGGCGCACCGGGTGGGTGCCCAGGCCAGCAGGCGCGGCCGGGGCAGACGAGCAACTGGCGTTCGCTGGATGGCGAACGGAACCGCACCGGCGGAGATCAGCGGCCGCATCTCATCGCGCCGGCCTACGCGCGTAGCACCCATGCCGCGGTGGGCTGGCTGGCGTGGGTCGCGGGCAGTAGCGAGCCCGCCGAGGTCCGCTCCGTAGCGCAGTTCGCATCCGTCACGGCGCCATCAGGTAGCGCAGCTGCCATGTCCGCAGATCGTCTGCCCTCGGTCCGCTCAACGTCGCCACCCCTCCTGGACCCTGAACCGCAGGAACCAACGAGGAGAGCAGTGCACCTGAAGGTGCGGGGCCCGCCGGGGTCGCTGCCTCCGCCGGTGGGAAGGGGAGCGGTGGTCGCCGACGTCGCCAAGCTGAGCGCCGGCCGCGAACGCTACTACCTCGACGAGGTCGCGCACACGCGCGAGGACTACTACAACGGCAAGGGCGAGAGCCCGGGCCGCTGGGTGGGCCCCACCGCCGAGCGGATGGGCCTGCAGGCTGAGGTCACCAACAAGGCCTTCCAGCTCGCGTTCGACGGCCGCCACCCGGTGACCGGGGAGCTGCTCGGCCGCCCGCACCCGGTGAATGGCATGCGTGGCTACGACGTGGTGTTCCGGCCGGTCAAGGATGTCAGCCTCCTCTATGGACTCGGTAGCCCCGAGGTGTCGAGCGTTACCCTGGCCGCGCATTACGCCGGCGTCGAAGCCGCGATCCGCTACCTCGACGAGACCGTCGGGGCCCGCCGGGGGAAGGCCGGCCGCGACCTTGTCCACGTCGCCGGACAGGGGGTGCTCGCGACCAGCTTCACCCACCGGCAGAGCCGGGAGAACGATCCGCTCCTGCATGACCACCTGATCGTCTTCAACCGGATTCAGGGTCCTGATGGCCGGTGGACCGCGATCGACGGGCGGGACATCTACCAGAACCGTCTCGCGATGGATGCGGTGTACCGCGCAACCTACCAGGCGGCGCTCACCCGCGAGCTGGGCGTGAGATGGAGCGATCCTGACCAGCACGGCAACCGCTCCATCGTCGGCATGCCGGAAGAACTCACCCAGGCCATGAGCAAGCGGGACCGTCAGATCAGGTTGGCGCTCGAGGCTCAGCGTGCCCAGGGCAAGACGGTGACACCGGAGCTTCGGCGCGTGGTGGTGAGCGAGACCCGTAAGGCCAAGGAGCACGTCGACGAGCGGACGCTCCGGGGCCGGTGGGCGGCGGAGGCGGCCGCCCTTGGCTTCACGCGCGAGCAAATCGAGCGCACGGTCCTTGGCCGGACCCGGTTGCGGGAGCCGAGCCGGGCGCAGCTGGCGGCCCTCTTTGATGAAGTCGCGGGCCCGGAGGGCTTGACCGAGAAAGCCAGCACCTTCATCCGGGCCGACGTGGTGCAGGCCATCGGGGACCGGGTCGTGGGCGTGGATGGTGCGCATTTGCGCGAGCTGGCCGACGAATTTCTCGCCAGCCACAGCATTTCGGTGGCGCTCAGCCTCGACCGCAATCAGCGCCGGTACTCCACTCCGGAGATGCTGAAGCAGGAAGGCCTCTTGCTCGGTTCAGGGGAGCGGCGCCAGCACGAGGGCGCTGCCGTGGTGCACGGGGAGGCGCTGCGCGCCGCCCTGCAGGGGCATCCCACTATTGGCAACGACCAGGCAGCCTTCGTGCGAGACCTGACCCAAAGTGGCGCCGGCGTGGTGGTGGGTGTCGGTCCAGCCGGCACCGGCAAGACTTTCGCGCTGGATGCCGCGCGGTTGGCCTGGGAGTACGACGGCTACCGGGTAATCGGCGCGGCTCCCACCGGGGTAGCGGCTATCCGGCTCGAGCAAGGCTCGGCGATCGACGGGTGCCGCACCATTGACCGGCTCCTCTCGCAGATCGAGCGCGGCGAGGAGGAACTCGACCGCCGGACGGTGTTGGTGGTCGACGAGGCCGGCATGGTCGGCACGCGCAAGCTAGTGGAGCTGGCGAAGCTGTGTGAGCGGTCCAAGACCAAGCTGGTCCTGGTAGGGGATGAGCGGCAGCTCGCCGCCATCGATGCGGGCGGCGGCTTCCGGGCGCTGCGGCTGCGCCTCGGGGCAACGGAACTGACCGAGAACCGCCGACAGTCCACCGACTGGGGGAAGCAGGTCACGGCGCTGCTGCGTGAGGGGCAGGACAGAGCGGCCTTCGAGGTCCTCCGCGAGCAGGGCCGGGTAACGGTGGCCCGGACCGCCCAGGAGGCCAACGATGAGCTCGTGGCGGCCTGGTGGGCGAGATATTCCGTCGGAATCAACGCCGGCATGCTCGCTCAGACCCGGGCTGAGGTGGACTACCTCAACGTGGTGGCCCGCCAGCTCATGAGGGACGATGGGCGGTTAGGCCCTGACGCCTTCCGCCACGATGGCCGGGGGTTCGCTATCGGGGACGCGGTGATCCTCGGCCGCAACGCGCCGCGGCTCGGCGTCTCGAACGGCACGCGCGCCACGGTGGAGGGCTACGACCTGGAGGCCGGCCAGGTCACGGTCAAGACCGTAGACGGCCAGATGGTCACCCTCCCGCGTTCCTATCTCGAGGACCGCGGCCGCCTCGGGAAGCAGCCGCAGTCGCCAACGATCACCTGGGGCTATGCCGTGACCGGCCACCGTGAACAGGGCGACACTATGACGGAGACCTATCTGCGGGTGTGCAGCACGGCCACGTCGGCCTGGTCGTACGTCGGCGGGTCCCGGTTCAAGGACGACCTGAGAGTGTTCATGGCCCAGGGCGAGGTGGTCGAAGATCCGGAGCTCGATGTCGTGAACGAGGTGGGCCCGAAGCGGTGGTCTGACCCGGTGGAGGGGACGGCCGCCGCGATTGAGCTCAAGTCGGGACAGCAGGAAGTAGCGACTGACCAGCGCCATGCGCTGAATGTGCGCCAGCTCCCGACCGGTGAGCTACGCCGGCGCCAGGATGAGCTTGCGGAGCTGCTCGCGAAGACCCCGGAGCGGCGCAGTCACAGCCTGACGGTCGCGAGCCGTCGGCGGGAACAGGCAGAGCGGGAGCTCGTGGACGCCCAGGCGGGGGCGATGCTGGCCCGCGGCGTGGTCGAGGGCTTTGGCGAACGGCCCCGACTTGCACAGCGCCAGGAGCGCCGGATTGCCTTGGAGGCGGTCAGGCAGGCGGAGCGGCGCGAGCAGCGAGCGCAGCAGTTGGCCGACCGTGCCAGTCTCGCGGAGGCCGAGCTCCGCCAGCACGAACAGCACCGGCTCGCCTTTGATGAGCTTCACGCGCCCGATCGTGCTGAAGCCCAGAGCATCACGAACGAGCTGGCGTGGCGGCAACAATCTACCGCCCGGGCGGTCGAGGTTCTGCGGCCGCCGTACCTGACCAACATGCTGGGTGCCTGCCCAGCGTCCGGCCGGGCCCGTCGCGCCTGGCACCAAGCGGCCGGCTTGATCGAGGAGTACCGCGAGAAGTACGACATCACCGATGCGGAGCTGGCCCTCGGGGCTGAGCAAGGGGGCTTCCTGCAGCGCCAGGAGCGAAGAGAGGTGGAAGCCGCTGCCGCGCGCGTGCAGGAGCGCGAGGCGGACCGGGAGCGCACCCTCGAGCGGATAAGGTAGGTGGCGCCGGCTTGGGCTTCGGCTGATTCTGTGGGAATCACGGCTCAAGTGCGTCCAGCGAGGAGCGGCTTCGCGCGACCACCGAAACGCCGTACCCTTGCGGGAGGCTCGATGCGTTGGAGGATCTCCGCATGACACGAGACGGGATCAACAGGCAGGCCATCGCAAAGATGATGAAGAACATCCAGCGAGAGTTCGACAAGCATCCGATTCGTGTACCGGTCGAGACCGACGGACCAGCGCTCCCGACCGGCACCCCGTTCGGTCACACCATCTACAACGGTCCGGTCTTCCACGGCGACGCCAACGGGGCGCAGCTGGCCTGGGGCAACCAAACGGTGAATCAGACCCAGAACCAGGCCCAGGAGATCGCCCCAGGGTTCGAGGCCATCGCCAACGCAGTGGTGCGCACGCTGGAGCAACTGCCCGCTGTCGGATTCGCAGCGCAGGACCAGCAGGACGCCGAGGACGTTGCCAGGGAGGTCCTCGCCGAGGTTACCCAGCCCGAACCGGATCGAGGGAAGATCAGGCGTGGGTTGTCCGCCTTGAAGGGACTCCTCGCTCCCGTGGCGACTGGACTGGCCGCTGGCACTGGGGAAGGTGCCCAGGAGTGGGCTAAGACGGCCATCGAGCAGCTCGGCACGCCTTTCTGAGCGCCGCGAAGCCTGCTGCCGCCCATTGCCGCTGACCTTCCCGTATCGCGTCACGCACCACGATCTGCGGTTAGGGCCCTTGTCAATCCCAGGGCTACCGCTGCCCAGCCTGGCCGCGGGCGCGCAGAGTGCGATCCGTAAACCAGGGCCGCAGGTGCAGGCGTATGGGCGGCCGGTTGGAGTACACGAGCACGGCGTCACCCTTGGGTAGCTGGCGGAGCAGCTCGACGGGAGCGAGCTCGCGGTACTCGGGCGCCTCGGTAGTGGTGCCGTCGCCGGAGTGACGCCCGCGGGACACCGACCGGTGTGAATACTCCGTTTGTCCGATTAGGCGGGAAAGGTACTCGAGAGTGGCCGGGTCGCTGATGCCGGGCAAAAGGAGCTTGGCACGGTGGCCGTTGACCACGGAGTCGGCCAAGGGGCCAAAAAGCGCGCGGATTTGCGCCATATCGTGCCACACGGAAATGAGCTGGATATTAGCAGCCGAGACGGTGTTGGCGAGCTTGGCGAGGTTGCGCAAGGGCGCGATATGCGCGGCCTCATCCAGGCACACCAGGAAGGGATAGGGGAGCTGGCCATTCGGCCATGTGGCTGCCTGTTCGACCGCGACCCGCATGACGTGCTGCATAAGCCCTTCAAACAGCGGGCGTAGGCGCTCTTGTTGGTGTTCGGGCGCGTACAGATAGAAAGTATTGTCGCCCTTGAGTAAAGCGGCTGGGTCGATGTCGGAGGTTTCGGCGCTTTTCGCCACGGCGGGATCGTTGAAGACGTCGAGGAGAACTTCGGCGGTTCCGACAACGTTCCCCTTAAAGCGCTCCTCGCGGCGGCAGTGGGCCTCGAATGACTCACAGGCAGCCTCCTCGCCGATGCGCTCGAGGATCGCGGCCGGTTCCTTTTCATTACCAGTATTTATCCATTTGAGTACCTGTCGCATCGATCGTTCGTCTGCGGCGGCCGCGAGCAACAAGGGGCCTAGGTACTTTGCGCCCAATACCTCGAAGAATTCGCTGACCGCATCGCGCTGCTGCGTGCCCGCGCCGGCCGCCGTCAGCCATTGGCCCATCGCGCGAGCGCTCTCCCAGTCGTCGCAGGAGGCGAGCGGCGACCAGGTGTCGCCCGGACGGCCGAGCCCGCCGGTGGGGTCGTACACCCACACCTGGCCACGGGTCTGGCGGTGGCGGCGGGTGGTCTGGATCACGTCCGGCTTCACGGAGGTTGCCATTACCGGTCCCACCCATTCAAGTAAGGCCGGAATGACCACTGCGACCGTTTTGAGCATCTGCGTGGGACCGAAGACGATCACGGAGTGGCGCGCCTCGGCCGCGACGAGCTGGCGCCGCCAGCCGGTGTCGTACCCGAGTATCAGGCGGGCACCTTCACTGCTTGGCCGGAGGTCGCGGACGTCCCGCCGGCTGGACCAGGTGGCGACCGGCCGCTTGCTCTTGCCGCCCTTGCGCCTGCCCCGGCCGCCGGCAGCCTGGAGCTCGCCGACGAGCGCCATGACGCCGATCACCGCGAGCAGGATCACCACCAGGACCACGATGCTTACCAGGTAGAAGCCGGTCGGGCCGGGCAGTTGGGCGCGCACCTCCGGCGGCCAAGCCTCGGCCGGGTTACCCCAGTGCTGCGCGAGGTTGGCGCTGACAGGGATCGTGTCGAGCGGACTTATGGCCATGGCGTGGCGGGAGAAGATGATCGCTGCCGCCTGGGAGAGCAGCCACAGCAGCGAGCTCCAGGCGATCACGGCGCCGCCAAGGATGAGGAAGAACATCCAGGGGCTGCGCCGGCTCGCCATCTCTGACAGGGACATCTACTTGGAGGCGCTGAAGAAGCCGAACAGGAGGCCGAAGATCAGTACGAGCATGGCTAGGACAGCCAGGAAGGGGATCGCGCTGGCGACGATGTGCGCGGCGACGTTGAGAACCACCGCGGCGAGCAGGAGCAGGCCGAGCCACTGGAGCAGCTTCTTGGAGAGGGGCGTCATTTGGCGCCCCCAACCCAGTTGTCAGCGCCCCGCGCCGGGCCAGCTATGCCAGCACGCATTCCCAATACTTCCATGGCTGGTGGGCGACGTCGGGGTCATACCGCCTGGGGTTAGTAGAGCGGGTGCCAGGCTTAATCGTGTTGCAGTAGTCATCAAGGCTGACACCGCCCACGTTCCTGCGGCCGATGAAGCACTTCACCCAATAGCTGGGCGGCTCACTGGAGTTGCGGACAATCCTGGCGGTTGCCGTCGCACCCCACTGCTCCTGGCAGGCGGCCGTGAAGTCCTTCATACCCAGCCTGACGGTGGTCCGCTGAGGTGCAATCGCTTGTGGGGCAACAGGGGTGGCGGTGTGCGGTACGACGGCTTGAGGTTCCAGTGGTGAATCCGCAACAGCAGATCCGGGGCTCTGAGTAGTGGGGGTAGGTACGTACACGGTGGTCCGAGTCTTGACGAAGAGCAAGGTTAGCGTGACTGTCAGCATCACGGCGCCGGCTACCATGAGAACGGCCGTGAGAACTACAAACAACCGTCGTCTAATTACTACGTCGTGTAACAGATCGTTGATCATTGTCACCGTACTCCTTGCGGATACGCGTTAAATCCATCAGCGTGCGGTAGCTGGCCTTGTCTACTCCCTGCTTGTAGCGATACAGAGCATCTTCAATCTTTTCTTCGCGGGTGAGCTGTCCGCTCAGTTTCCACCACCCCCCGAAGCCGATCACCAGCAACAAGAGGCCGGTGACGGCGAGGACGATGGTTAGGGGTCCCATGGCTTCTCCATAGGTGAACCGGGCGCCGCGTTTAGGCACGGCGCCCGGTTCACCCGCTAGATGTCCCTTATCTCACCAAGAAATTGGGATCCCAAGACGTTTAGCGCCATGTCATACCATGACGCGCGACCCACGGTCAGTGCTGCCTCCATCGGACCTTGCCGGGCAGTGTCTTGGGCATACGGCCCAACCATCTGGATGCTGCCCAACCCGTGATGCATGGCCTTGTTTACGGCGTCGACCTTATTGAGGTGGAGCTCGAGCTCTCCCTCGAGCTCGGCCTTGCGGCGGCTCAGCTCGCGCTTCTGCTGCCGGTAGGGGAGGAGTGACCTGTCCCTGCCGCCGCGCTCGTTGTCATCGTCACCATTCAGCAGCTCGTGGAACTTACTCATCGCGTCGGCTCCTTCTAGTGTTCAAAGCGTCCCGCTCGCCGCGGATGGCATCGAAGACGGCCTGCATCGGCGTAGGCGCGGGTAGCTCTGCTCTCCGGGGTGGCTGGCCAAGTGCTGGGAGGCGACGAGGAGCCGCGATCGCGGCCTCGACCGCCTCTTCGAAGACTGGCCCGGGCAAGCTGCGCACAGCCTCAATGAGCTGGGCAGCGAGCTCGTCCTGCGGAGACGGCTGAGCAGCGTTAGCCGGCGTGCAGCCGTCCTCGCCGGTGCCCCCACAGCGGCAGATGCCGTTCTCGTCTGGCATCAGCCATACACCCTGATGACCTTGTAGCCGCTGGGCACCGGAGAGCCCTCGGCCCAGCTTCGTTGCTCCTGCGGACGCCGCCGCCAAGAAGGAACGGTATAGGGCACCTGTGGCACCTTTCCGGTAACCACTGGCTAGCCACGGGGCCCATGTAGGAGTTACAATCGTGGCTTGGCCAGTGGTCACCTTGAGACGGGGGCTGACTGGACTACGGGAACGGGGTGCTGCACACCTCGTTCCCGCATTTTTGGGGCATAGATCACCGCCTTCCTTGGGAAGCTCCCCTGGCATCGTGCCTGCTGTTAGGTGTGCGCGCAGCGTGAATCGACCTGAAGGACAGGAGCGCCGCCCCGAAGCCAGAGTTGTGACACCTGACTGTGAGAGGCGGCTGCGGCGCGCGGTGGGGGTCGTGCGGGCCTCGCTGCCCGGCGCATATATGGCCGACCGTCAGACTGCCGAGTTGAGGCTTCGCGTCTGGCACCACCTCCCGTCTCGTTCTGGAGTCCCTATGTGGCTAGGGCCCACCACAATACCACGAGAGTAAAGGATCTGCAGGCCTCGTCCTGGATCTGACAAAACGCCCGAAGGCCCCGAGCGGTACATCATGTTAACAGCGTGTTTCCCTCTGGTTACGTTGGGTTGCTACACAGCGACCTAGCCACAGCATGTGCATTAGTTCAGCCCAATTCTTGGCCAAATGAGGATAGAGCCCACTTCCGCCGGTTAAGCGGAAGCGGACTCTACGAGGCAGTCAGCAACATGAACCACGTGCTGGTCACCCGACTACCCTTCGTCGCGCTTTGGCTTGCGAGAGCCGACGGGCAGCTTCCCGCCTTCTTGCGTTATACAGTCGGATGCCCTCACGACAGTCGTCACAGCGGCACTCGTAGGAGGTATATGCAGTCAACGAGCCGTGTTCGATATACGACGGAAGCCGTTTGCGCGGCTCAGATGGTTTGCGCAGTGACATTAACGCCTCCCGGCTCAGGGTTATCAGATCTCCGGCCGGGATGCTGCTATCCAGGCCAGATTAGTACGAAAAGTGGTTCGGGGCACTAATCAGACCTGAATGTCACTACACTTTGGGGTAACCGGGCGTAATTGTCAACCTCTATCCAGGAGCTTCAACGTTAAGCGCTGCCGGAGGGCAGGGCTTCACTAATCCTACCCCCCGGCGCTCTCGGAAAGGGAACCGGCAGAATCGATCGTCTGCACTTTCACCAAGAGTGCCGAACACGCTAGCGCTTCCGTACTAGAAGCCTGCACGTTCCGCTGCCAACGTAGCTATGCCACAATGATGACTTTTAACGGACGGGCACATGTGTGGAATTGGCGTCACTCATATCAGTACTGGTGATGCTGGGCCTGGGCGGCGGCGTCCTGGTTGGCGGGGTGGCCTTCATCAAGACCCGTGCCCAGCGCCACCACGACGCGCGCCGGCGCCTGTTCTATGTGACCTTCCCGTCCGAGCTGATGCCCGCTTCAGCTCTGGCGGCGCTCGGAGCCGCTGCCGGCCTGGACCGGCCGCACCGGCTGGAGTTCGGCGGTGTGCCCTCAACCGTCCTTGAGACTGTGGTCGTGGCTGGTGTCATCCGCTACCGCTTGGCGGCGCCGGAGGATGCCGCGGACTACCTCCGCCACGAGCTTGAGACGCATCTGCCCGGAGCTCGCGTGGAAGATGCAGGAGATGCGAAGGAGCGCTGGCATGCCGCGCTCGAGCTTGACCTCGCCTCCGATAGCGTGCTGCCCGAGGACAAGCTGGAGGATGCCGCCAGAACAGTGCTGGGAGCCCTTCAGCGAGTTCAGGGGCCACGGGCGGCGCTTCTCCAATGGATTGTGACGCCTGCCCGGCGCCGGGGCTCCGGCAAGGGAGATAGGGCCACCTTTCACGCCACCTGCCGGATCGCGGCGCGCGCCGAACAGGTTGACGAGCGGGGGAGACACCGGGCGGACCCCACTGAGGCTCGCGCCATCCTGCTTGACCTGCGCCGGGCCTTGACTGCGATCTGGGCCGCGGATGGCGTCGCCGCCAAGCCGCCGACGGTTGTGGCGTCCAATTCTCGCCGGCCGGCGCTCATCAACCCGGCAGTCGTAGACGTGGTCAAGCAGTTGCTCGGCATGACGGGAGCCTCGGCCTTTCTGCGCCCCAGCCACAGAAGCGAGCAGTCTGTACGCCGCGCCATCCGCAAACGGGTGACGCCCATCATCCCGCGCCGCGTTCTGAGTAGAGCCGAGCTCGCGGCGGTCATTGCTCTGCCGCTCGGCAAGCGGCCGGTTCCGGGTGTGCCGGTTGCCAGCGCCCGTCCGTTGCCAGCCGATCCCTCGATTCCGAGCACCGGTGTTGCCGTAGCCGAGGCGGCGTACGGACTGCCTGGGCGCAGGCTCGCAATCTCAACTCGCTCACGCCTCGAGCATCTCATGATCGTGGGTCCGACTGGCTCCGGTAAGAGTTGCGCCATGGGTGGGATCGCGCTCGGCGACATGGGCGCCGGCCACGGCGTGGGCGTCATCGGGCCCCCGGACCTCATTGAGGACATCCTTCCGCGTATCCCCAGGCACCGGGCCGACGATGTTGTCGTTGTCGAGCCAGCCCAAAGAGACTTCGCCACCGGCTTCAACATCCTGCGTGGCTCAGACCCCGAAGACGTCGGCGATCACGTTGTTGCAATCTTTCGTGAGCTCAACCGACATAGCTGGGGACCTCGCACCGAATACTGGCTGTATGTCGCGGTCAAGACGCTGGCGGGCATTCCTGGCATGACTCTTTGCGAGGTGCCGCTGTTGCTATCCAACGAGCGGTTCCGCGCTGGATGTATCGAGCGCATCGAGGACTCCGCTTTGACACAGGCCTGGGCCGACTACGACGCCATGACGCCCGGCGAGCGGCGGGAAGCCATGAGCCCGATCACGAACAAGGTGCAGCCGTTGCTATTGCGGCGAGCCATCCGCCCCATGCTCGGCCAGGCCGCCGAAGGCATCGATCTTGAGCACATCGTGAACGGCGGCAAGATCCTGCTCGTCGCGCTCCCTCACGGCGACTCGTTCCGGCTTCTCGGGTCGCTACTGGTGAGTAGGTTCATCCAGTCCGTGTTTGCGCGCTCGGCTCTGCCGCCGGAGCGGCGCCGGCCGTTCTTCCTGCACATTGACGAGGCGCCCGACTACATCAATCTCCCGATCTCCCTTGCCGTGGCGCTCGCCCAGTTCCGCAAGTACGGCTGCGCGCTGACTATCGCCTTCCAGTACCTGGAGCAGCTGGGCAGCATGCAGGGCGACCTGATGCACAACGGCCGCAACAAGATGGTCTTTGGCACCGGCCTCGACGACGCCCGGACGCTCGCCAAGGAGTTCGATCTTGAGGACCCGGCCCTGATCCAACGCCTCGGCCGCCACGAGGTGATGCTTCGCGTCGTCACCGACGTTGGGGTGAGCCCGCCGGCCACCGGTAAGACGCTTACCATGCCAGAGCCGACGGCGGGTTTGGCTGACTACATCCGCCGGCACTCGCGCGAGCTGACTCATAGCCTGCCGCGCGAGGAGGCCTTGCGCATCATCGAGCTGCGCCAGAGCGCCTTTCGCCTGGGCCTGCCAAGCCTGCGACAAGGTCCCCCGGTCGGTTGAGAGCGTCTGCCGCCGGACCACTGGCATATTGCCGCCGACCCTGCCGGCGGCAAATCGCACGGCAAGTCTTGGACGGCTGGTTCCCATTGCCGATCGGCCTGCCAATCGACCATCCGCCGCCGCGTCCGGCGGACCCTCCGCTTCATCTGGCAGCGGCGCGTGCCTGCCCCGCGACATAACTTCACTTTCTATTTGTCATGGACCACTCCGTTCCGTCCTCATTCCTCGACCATTTTGCTCGCTCTCTCAGCGCCAGAGACCAGCTCATCCTCGAGTTCGTCGGCAAGTTCCGCTGGGCACTGGCCGGTCAAGTGGCGCGGATGTACTTTGCGGGCGAGGACGGAGTGAGGGACCGGACATGTCGTGACGTGCTTAAACGGCTCAGTGAGGCCGGCTGGCTCTACCGGCTGCCCCGGCGTCTCGCCGGAACCTACGGCGGCAGCGGCCAGTACCTCTACACGCTCAACCTCGCCGGCCGCCGCTTCACGGGGCAGATGGTTGGCGAGCGACCAAGAAAGCCCCGTCTGCCAAGCGACGACACCCCGCTTTACCATGCCCTCGCGATCACGGAGCTGGCCGTCCGGCTCGAAGAAACCAAGCGCGCTGGTCTCATTGGCAGTGTGGGACTGCTGCCCGAGTTCACCGGCCTTCCCCACATGAGACCTGACGCGCTCGTTGGGCTCCTGCCGCCGGGCGGGGAGCTTGATCAGGCCCGCCGCTTCTTCGTTGAGATTGAGCTGTCGCGCAAGGACAGCAGCCGGCTCGATCAGAAGCTCAGCGCCTACACTGACGCTTGGCGCCGCTCGAGCTGGCGCCGCTTCCCGCGAGTGCTCCTGCTCGCCGGCTCGAGCTCCCGCTTCCCATCCGACGCCCGCTTCATCTACCGCGAGCTCGAGGGGGCGATCCGGCGTCAACCCGGCGATGCCCGGCACATATTCGCGCTCGCGACGTACGACGAGGCGGTTCCGGTCCTCATCGGCACCGCCAAGCCCCTGATCCTCTCGGCTGACGACGGCCCCAGAGAAGGCGAGACCGTCGACCCGATCCAGCTCCTCCTGCCGGTTGACCTGGATGAGCCGCCGGATACGGACACCTGACACTGACGCATTTACATCATGTGTGCCTATCTTCAGTGCTTCAGCGGTCTCACATGCGTCCTGGGCCAATCCGAGGTCCCTTTGGCAACCTCGGCAGCTCCAAGCGGTTTCAGGGGGTCGTACGCGCATCTGACAGCACTTCGTAGTCACTAGGACCCGAGAGCCGGCTCCTATAGGGAGGCGGGGGCTACCTTGTCAACAGCCTCCGAAACTTTGGCAGCGTAGCTTCCCTTTGTCACAGCTAGTAGTACCATCCCGGCTAACTAGCTCCACCCGACGTGAAAGGGGCCAGCGGTGGCTGTCAAAGTCGTGCACCTGTCGGATCTCACCGGTCGGCACGGTGACGAGAGCGAATTCGGCGAACTGGTCGTTCAACACCCGGACTTTCGTGAGCCGATCCGTCTGGAGGTCCTTCCGCCTGAGATCGAAGGCCTGCTCAAGTCCGCTGCTCGGGTAGTGCAGGTTGACTACATCGCACCCGGCGCTCGTTCCCCTGAGCGGCGGTTCGTCCTCGTCGACGACTTCAACGCGCTGGCGGGGGACGGGGACATGAAGGCCATCCTCATGGAGGCGCTCACCGCGGCCCATGCCGACCGTGGCCGGGCGGCCGGTGACGGGCGGAAGCCCACCCGCGCCGGCGGTGCCGCGCGAGGCAAGGTCAACTACGCCAGCCTCGAGCACGCCGGCGAGCCGCACCGTGGCCGGATCACAGAGGCCGAGAAGGAACTCGTCCGCAACAACCTCAAGGCCATCAACGAGCGACTCGCCCGGGAAGACAAGCGCACGATCGACCCGGCCGACCCGGAGTTCAAGGAGCGCTACGGTCTATAGAAGTTGGACCCGGACCCGCCGGCCGTCTCTTCCATTCGGGTGGCTCTTGGGCAGGGCTCCGGCGTTCTGTGAGTTTGTCTGGTTGGTGACATAGTGCGTGATGGTGTGAAACAGGCACGAACGTCCGGGATCATGGGGTAACCACCGCCTCATGATCGCGATGGACACCCGTGCCTACCGACCTATCATCCTCGATCCCAGCCGCCCTCACCCAACTCGCCCACGCCGACCTGCTGCGACCAACTGAAGCGCCGCACCTGCTCGCCTACCTCGCCACGATCCACGACCCGCGAAGGGGCCGTGGCCGCCGCTGCGGTCTTGACCGGCGCCCGGTCGATGACTGCGATCGCTGAGTGGGCTGCGGACACCCCGCAGCCGGTGCGTGCCGCGCTCGGCGCTTGTCGTGATGCCCCCGACCGGTGGGTGGTGCCGGCCGAGGCCACGATCCGCCGGACCCTCGCGCGCGTGGACCCGACGGCGCTGGCCGCCGTGATCGGCGCGTGGCTCGCTGACCGGGACCGTCCCGGCCAGCAGCATCGACGGCGGGCGGTCGCGGTCGACGGCAAGACGCTGCGGGGCGCCCGACGCGACGGCCGGCAGGTCCATCTGCTCGCCGCGATGGACCATGCCACCCGCGCCGTGCTCGCCCAACGCCAGGTCAACGGCGCCCCTGGCGAAGTCCCCGGGTTCGCCCCGCTGCTGGCCAACCTCGACCTGACCGGCGCGGTGGTCACGGCCGACGCACTGCAGACCCACCGTGACGCCGCCGAGTTCCTCGTCAGCAGCAAGCAGGCGGACTATCTGTTCACGGTCAAGGCCAACCAGCCGCTGCTGCGGGGCCGTTGCGCCCGGTTGGCCTGGCACCGGGTGCCCGTCCTGGACCGCACCCGCGACCGCGCGCACGGCCGGGTCGAGCTGCGCACCCTCAAGGCGGTCTCGGTCCGCGGGTTCGGGTTCCCGCACAGCGCGCAGGTCGTTCAGGTCACCCGCAAGACCCGCAACCTGCGCACCCGGCGGTGGCGGACCGTGGTCGTCTACGCGGTTACGAGCCTGGCCCACGCCCAGGCCAGCCCCGCTCGGCTCGCTGACCTGCTGCGTGGGCATTGGGCGATCGAGAACGGCCTGCACTACGTCCGCGATGTGACCTTCGCCGAGGACGCCTCCCAGGTCCGGTCCGGGACCGGCCCGCAGGTCATGGCCTGCCTGCGCAACCTCGTCATCGGCGTGCTCAGCCGGGCAGGGCCGGTCAACCTCGCCGCCGCGCTGCGCCACCACGCCCGCGACCCCGCCCGGTCCCTGGCCACCCTCGGCATCACCCTCGGATGAATATGGACATTGCGTGAGAACGCAGAAGCCCTGGGTCCCGCCTACAAACGACATGGCCCCGGGCGGAAGGCTCGGGGCCATGCGGAGCGGCGTCGCTCTGGGCCTGTCCCCATCAGGCCGTCCCCCTCCGGCCCTCACCACTGGAGGGCCGATCCGTGGTCCCTGCCCTGGACCCGGATCGGGCAAACGCCACGCCGGGTAGATACGCACAAGTAACGAGCTGGGGGTTGGGTCCTCCGGTCACGGGGTAGGTCACCGCCCAGATCACGAGCAGGCAACCCAGATCGCGAGCAGGCAAGGAGGCCGGGATGTCGGTGGTGAGCTTCGCCATGACCCTACCCGTCGTGCTGCTGTTTGCCGCAATGTTTGCTTACGTGCTTGCACGCGCGTTTCTGCTGGTCGGCCCGCCTGGTGCCCACCGGCATCGGCCGCCGACGCGGCGGCACCCCTAGCCTGCGCACCACCCTGGCAGCAGCCATGCGGGTGGCTGTCGGCGGTGCCCGCTGCTGCCCGTGGTGCAGGTTGTGGACGGAGCGGCCGGCGGTCGGCCACCAGCAGATCCGACACCGACCTTCCGTCGCCTGCTCCTGCTTGCTCACGATAGCCCGACCCGGTCAGGGGAAGACTCACGGCGAACCACCCGCAAGGGAGCCTGCGCTCCGGAAGGGGTGTTCCATGGAGCTGACCATCCCCGCCGCCCCAGCCCAGCTCGCCGGCCTGCGGCAAGCCGCCCGCCACGCGCTGCGTGAGGTGCCACCCCAGATCGCCGACGAGTTGGTCCTGGCCCTGGACGAGGCAGCCACCAACGCGATCCTGTACGGGTCGCGCGGCGGCGACCCGGTCCAGGTGGCCGTCTGGGTCCGGGGCGGCTGGGTCGAGGCCACCGTGGTGGACCACGGCCCAGCCCAGCCACCCCACCCCCCACCGACCACCGATCGGCTCAGCGGCCACGGCCGGGGGCTGTGGCTGCTTGACTGCCTGGTCGACGAGGTCCGGGTGGAGCGCGTCAAGCTCGGCACGCGGGTGACGCTCCGTCGGCGGATCCGGTCGCCAAGCCGACCCACGGGAGGTGGTCGGCAGCCTTCGGCGGGTCGCGCGTTCAGCTGACGCGAGGTTCGGCGGCAGCGTGGAATCCGGGAAGGTCCGGTGCTAGCCAAAGGAGCCGCCCGTGGGTAGCGACCCCCAGGAGCTCGCCGCGACCCTGCGCGAGCTTGCGCGCCTGGACCCGGTCGAGCTCGGCCTCCAGGCCGTGCTGGAGCGGATCGTCCAGGCCGCCGCGACCGGCTGCGACAGCACCGGCGGCGTCGGCCTGCTGCTGCTCGGCTCCGACGCCAAGCTCCGCTACGTCGTCGCGGCCGGCGGGCCCCGACGCTCCCTGGCCGCCACCCAGGTCCGGCTCGCTGAAGGCCCCCTCGGTGGACGCGTTCTTGCAGGCCGCGCCGGTCTCCAGCAGTGATCTTGCCGCCGAGCCTCGCTGGCCCGACTTTCGTCCGCTGGCGCTGGCAGCGGGCATCCGGGCGTGGCTGAGCGTGCCGGTGCACCAGCGCCACGGCCCCATCGGCGCGCTCGACTTCGCCCGCACCGACCCCCGGCCGTGGCGGCCCCAGGACCTGGCGGCCGCCGACGCCTACGCGCGGCTGCTCATGGCGACCCTGCGGCTGGCCACCGCACGGCAGGAGGAGCGGCTTTCCCCGGCGCTGCGGTTCGCGGTCCAGCACGACACCCGGATCGAGCAGGCGCGTGGCGTCATCATGCAGCGCGAACGGCTCGACCAGTCCGCTGCGGTCGAGTTGCTACATCTACAGGCCCAGATCGAGGGCCAACCGATCCGAGCCGTCGCCGAACGCCTCCTGGCCCATCCCCGACGCTGACCGACACCCAAGCGCGGCCCGTTTCTCCCGTTTCTCCCTAGGTGGCCGCAGCCAGGTTCCAGCGACAGGCATGTTCGGGCAATTGGTGCAGACCGCGACTTTGCCGGAGCCCTGGGCTCTTGGGTCCTCGCGGCTCCGGGGAAGCAGCCGCAGTACGGGAGCCCCGATCCATGGCCTTGTGATTCCGACAGAATCACGAGCTCGTGCCCACGTAGGCTGATTCCTTCGGAATCATGCCCAAAGTGCCATGGCCAAGCCCTTTAAGGCTAGCCATACACCTTGTGTGTCAGAAGGGTAGGCGAGCCTCTGATGGCACGCTGACGGATAGGCAGTCGTTTTGCGAGTAGTGCTCAGCTTTGGGTCTTAGCGGTTTTGCCATTGTAGGTGGTTATGGCTTCCTCATAAATGGGACGTGCCCATTCGTCGATTAGCCCAAGGAGGCTAATTATGGGAGCTCCCACCACCGACCCTCCTCAGCTCGTCCCCGTCGACCTCATCGACCCGGCGGAGGACAACTTCCGCGGCCCGGTCGGCGACGTCAGCGAACTCGCCGAGCTCATCAAGGCGCAGGGGTTGTTGCAGGCCATCACGGTGACCCCCGAGCCAGGCGGCCGGTACAAGGTCGTCTTCGGCCACCGGCGGCTGGCGGCCGTGCAGAGCCTTGGTTGGACCGAGATCGAGGCCAAGGTCCGGCCGTACACCGACGCCGAGCGCCTGGCAGTCATGCTGGCCGAGAACCTCGGCCGGGAGGACCTGACGCCGCTGCAAGAGGCGCGTGCCTACGAGGCGATGCTCGAGCTGACCGACGAGCAGGGGAAGAAGGTCTACACCCAACGGACGCTCGCCACGAAGCTCGGGATCGGGCAGGCCAAGATCTCCAACTACACCTCGGTCTTCAAGCTGGCCGACGTCGTCGTCGCCCTGCTTGATTCCGGCGAAATCACCGTCACGCAGGCCATCCAGCTCGCGCGGCTCGCCAAGCATCCCGACCGGGTCCAAGCGGCGCTGTCGAGCTACCGCCGGTTCGGCGGCGATATGGAACTCGCGGTGCGGCGTCAGCAGGACGAGCTCGAGCGCGAGCAGGCCCGGGCCAAGAAGCTCAAGGAGCTCAAGAGGACGGGTGTCCGCATCGCCCCGGACGACTGGATGGGCACCGGGGGCCGTCGCATCGGCCCGGGGTTCCCGGTCCAGATCGAGCCGGAGGAGCACGCCGGCGAACCCTGCCACGCCGCCACGGTGAACGCCGCAGGGGAGGTCATCTACATCTGTATGGAGCCGGAGCGGCACCGGCCCGCGCCGTCCACCGAGGGTGAGCCGCCGGATCGGGACGAGTCGACACCGGGCGAGCGACCGCCTCTGGCGGTGGTACCGACACCAACCCCCGAGGAGGAGGCGGAAGAAGTAGCAAGGCAGGCGGCCGCCCAGGCCCGGCTGGAGGCCCTCCAAACGGCAGCGGAGGCGCGCACGCTTGCACTCAAGACGCTCTTGGCTGGGCGGCTGGGGCGGTCGGCAGAGCCGGCGCGCCAGTTCGTCAACTGGCTCCTACTCAGGTTGGTCGACGATACGGCCGACGACTCGTTCGCCCGCCAGGTGCTCGGCCTGGAGCCCCCTCCTGACGTCGACGCGCAGGGAGACGACGAAGCCGCAGGCCTGCTGCTCACGTTCGCCGGCAAGAACAACGACGCCCTCCAGCGCGCCGCGGCCGCAGTGGCGTTCCAGATCGCCGAGGACCAGCTCCAGGGCGAGTACCCGAATTTCAAGAGCCGCATCGTCCAGCTCTACTACGACTACCTCCTGAAGGCCGGTCTGTACGAGATCTCGGACGTCGAGCGTGCCGAGCTACTCGACGCCGGGGTCGAGGTCCCCGAGCCCGCGCCCGACACGGCCACGGAGGAGGACACGGCGTAGCGATCCCGTCACCCAGGCTCCGGTGGTCTGGGTGGCGTTCTGCCCCTGCGGACCGTCCGCGGGGGCTTTCCCTGGCGCGGGTGCCTAGCCCGGGCTATTCATGAGGGGGCTGGGTCGAGTGCCCTTCTGAGCATGCAAGTGCCCTCCTGAGCAGGGAGAATGCGGCTGTCTGACGGCTGCAATCCCACCT
>Ga0307278_10000230_pt1 | contig 29136 bp, 23 predicted proteins | sample ER_DNA_117_FD_194482 | JGI IMG/M metagenome (GOLD analysis project Ga0307278, IMG submission 194482) | Bulk soil microbial communities from the East River watershed near Crested Butte, Colorado, United States - ER_DNA_117 | ecosystem: Environmental > Terrestrial > Soil > Floodplain | place...
CTCAACTGGTAGTCGTTGTCGCCGCCGAGGATGTTCTGCGTGTTCGTCGGGTTGACCGCGATCGAGGTCTCGTTGTGCGGGCCGATTCCAAACCCGCTTGCGCCTTCGCAGTCGGTGTTGACGTTGGCCCCAGTCTGGGTGGCTGTCGTGCAGATCGCCGTCCCGGCCTTGACGGGCGGCCCCGTGCCGAACACTGCGTCCGTGACGGGCGCCGGCGCGTCGAGCACGTTGTGCGTGAAGTCGACGGGCTGCGGGTCGTCAGCGAGCGCGGCCGCAACACCGATTCCGAGACCGACCGCAGCCGCTGCGATGATCACCGCCGCACGCGCGCGGTGACGTGCATTCGATCGTTTCATGCTCTCCCCTTTCTTGCTTTCGTACGCCCCAGAGGAAGTATCCCCTGCACGGCCATTCGGTGCTTCGCTCGATCGGATTCAAGAGCCGATTGTCGGTGGCTGCGGGGACACTTCGACCTTGAGCGCCGTCGCGCGAGCGGCCAGACTGCGCCGCTGATCTTCGAGCCCAAGCTCGAGGCAAACCTGAGGCCGATCGAAATCATCATGGCCCGCGAAGCAAGCCGGATTTCGATCGGCGAGGACTGCTGTTCATCGAATCGGCTCTAGAACCGCCAGCTTGTCCCGCATAAGCTCTCCGTATGCCGATCTGCCCGAACTGCGGGCAGGAGAACCCAGAGATCGCCCGCTTCTGCTTTGCCTGCGCCGTTCCGCTGGTCGAGGTGCTGCCGACACGCGAGGAGCGAAAGGTCGTCACCGTTCTGTTTGCCGATCTCGTCGGTTTCACGGCTCGTGCGGAGCAGATGGATCCAGAGGACGTGCGCGCGCTGGTTGCGCCGTACTGGGAGCACGTTCGGAGCGAGCTCGAACGCCACGGCGGCACCGTTGAGAAGTACATCGGAGATGCGGTGATGGCGCTGTTCGGTGCGCCTGTTGCGCACGAGGACGATCCCGAGCGAGCCATCAGGGCGGCGCTGGCGATTCGCGACTGGTCGCAGGAGCAGCAAGGGATCCAGGTCCGGATCGCCGTCAACACCGGCGAGGCACTCGTCCGGGTCGGTGCCCAGCCTCTCGCGGGCGAAGGGATGGCTTCGGGCGACGTCGTCAACACGGCCTCGCGGCTGCAAGGCGCCGCTCCTCCGAACGGGATCCTCATTGGTGAGACGACGTACCGGGCGACCAGACACGTCATCGACTGCCGGGAAGTCGAGCCGGTCGATGCGAAGGGGAAGACGAAGCCGGTCCCCGTCTGGGAAGTCGTCGAGGCTCGATCGCCCGCCAGCCTCGATCTCCTCCTCGATGCGCGAACGCCGCTCATTGGCCGAGACCGGGAACTTGAACTGGTCGTGACAGCTCTGACGCGCGTGCGCGAGGAGCGATCGCCGCAGCTGGTCACTCTGATCGGCGTCCCTGGGATCGGCAAGAGTCGGCTCGTCTATGAGTTGAGGCAGGCGATCGCCGCCGACGGGAGCGAGATAGTCACCTGGCGGCAGGGACGCTCGTTGCCGTACGGCGACGGAACCAGCTTCTGGGCGCTGGCGGAGATCGTGAAGGCGCAAGCAGGCATTCTGGAGACGGATACCGACCAGGAGTGCATCGATAAGCTGGCCGAAGCGGCGCAGACCGTCTTCGAGGACGAAACAGAATCGCGGTGGATCGAGAACCACCTGCACCTGCTGGTCGGCCTTGGCGGGGAACGCCGGCCTCCAGACCACCGCAGCGAGGCCTTCGCCGCCTGGCGGCGCTTCTTGGAGGCGATAGCGGAGCGCCGTCCGCTCGTGCTTGTCTTCGAGGATCTTCATTGCGCCGACGAAAACATGCTCGACTTCGTCGACCACCTCGTCGACTGGTCGAGCGGTGTCCCGTTGCTCGTCGTTTGCACGGCCCGCCCCGAGCTGCTCGAGCGCCGTTCGGCGTGGGGTGGAAGCAAGCCGAACGCGCTCACGATCTCCCTCTCACCACTGAGCAACGACGAGACGGCACGTCTGATCGCGCGGCTCCTCGACCGCCCGTTGCTCGCCGCCGAAACACAAGCCGAGCTTCTCGGACACGCCGGAGGTAATCCGCTCTATGCGGAGCAGTACGTGCTCATGCTCGCCGAGCGAGCGGGTGACGAAGCGCTGCGCCTGCCAGAGTCGGTGCAGGGACTGATCGCAGCCCGCCTAGACGGTCTCGCCCCTGACGAGAAGAGCCTCCTCCAGGACGCGGCGGTCATCGGGAAGTCCTTCTGGCTGGGCGGGGTCGTTGCGCTAACCAAGGTCGAACGACGACGCGCGGAAGAACTGCTGCACGGTCTGGTGCGAAAGCAATTCGTGCAGCCCATACGCCGGTCGTCCGTGGCGACGGAAAGCGAATACGCTTTCGAGCACGTGCTCGTCCGCGATGTCGCGTACGGCCAGATTCCGCGGGCCCGTAGGGCCGAGAGGCACGTCTTGGCGGCAGAGTGGCTGGTCTCTCTGATCGGCGACAGCGGAGATCACGTCGAGATGCTCGCGGACCATTACGTACGCGCTTTGGCATTGATGCGAGCCTCGGGGACTGAAACCACCGCGGTCGAGGACCGCGCACGAACCGCACTGCATAACGCGGCCCAGCGAGCGTTGGCGCTGAACGCTTTGGAAGCGGCCGCTGCCTTCTACAGGCAGGCGCTCGAATTATGGCCGATCGACGATCCCCGACGAGCGACGGTCTTGCTCGGGTACGGCAGGGCGCTTCGTTCCTCTGAGGGAGGAGGTGCAGGCGTGCTCAGCGAGGCGCGCGACGCCCTGGTCGCAGCGGGCGACCGGGAGAGTGCTGCCGAGGCAGCCGTCCTGCTGTTCGAACTGACGTACAACCGCGAGAACCCTGAACCGGGATTCGCCCATCTCACGCGCGCCGCGGAGCTTGCCGCCGATCTGGGGTCATCGCGCGCGAAGGCCCTTCTGTTGAGCAGCCTCGCTCGGTATTACACGTTCCAGGGCCAGGAGGAAGAAGCGATCCGGCTCGGCCGCCAGGCAGTGGCGATCGCCGAAGAGTTGGGTCTCGAGGACATCCGCGCTCATGCCCTCAATTACATCGGGACGGCACGCGTAAGGAACGGCGATCTCGCCGGCCTCGAAGATCTCGAGCTCAGCGTCGCGATCGCGAGATCGATCAATACGCCATTCAGTTTGCTTGCATACAACAACCTGGTGGGCATTCTGGCCTCCCTGGGTGAGCTTCGCCGCGCTGAAAAGCTGAATGCCGAGGCGCTGCAAGAGGCCAAACGCTTCGGGATCGCGAACTTCGTCGACGAGTTCGAGGGCGGAGTGGACGGCACGCTCTACGACAGCGGTCACTGGAACGAACTCGTCCGCCGCCTCGACGCTACCATCACGCGCCGGAGCCGTTCGCTGGAGGTGTTTGGTGGTTATCTTCTCCGCGCGGAAATCCGCCAGGCCCGCGACGACCCGGAAGGCGGGTTCGAGGACGCCACCACCGCTCTCGAGCTTGTGCGGTCGACAGAACGAGACAAAGGGCCAGGGGAGGAGTTTGCCCTTGTCGGCGCTCTCGTGACACATGCCGGAGCAGCCCTCACGGCCGGCCGACTGGACGAGGCGCAGGCAACCGCAGACGAACTCACCGACCTCCTTGCGACAGCCCAACCGACGCTGGAATGGAACTGGTTCTGGGCAAATGCGGCGGCTGTGCTGACAGCTCTTGATCGGACCTCCGAGCTCCTCTTGGCCCTCGAACGCGCGCAACTCACGCCGTGGGTCGAGGCGGCGCGGGCGTATGCCTCGGGCGACTTCAGTCGAGCCGCCGACACGTACGCGAGGATTGGCTCCGCGCCGAAGGAGGCGCAAGCGCGCCTCCGCGCCGCGGAGGCACTCATCGAGCGCGGCCGTCGCGCCGAAGCCGACGAGCAACTTCAGCGGTCGCTCGCATTCCATCGCTCTGCCGGTGCGACCCGCTACATCCGCCAGGCCGAGGCACTATTCGCCGCGAGCGCGTGAAGCTTGCCCCTTCGCATTAGCTGGGCGCGACTGTGCGAGCACGCTCCGGGCGGCGCGGATCGCGTCGAGCGCGTCGGTCTTGCCGCCCGAGCGACGCTCCCGCCGCAGCCGACCGATCTCGAGCACCCGCTCGCCGTGGCCGGTGAGGAAGCGCGTCAGGCCGGCACCGAACGAGCCGGCGCCCTCAACCGCGAACGCGCGCCGACCTGCCGCGTGCTGATCGACGAGCTTCAAGGCCCGCGCGTACCCAGCGAGAGGGGTGGCACCTTTCATCGGCCCAATCATGATCGGTCTACGGCGATCCGTCACGTGGAGCGCTTCACCAGCAGCGTCACAGCGGTACTGGAACAAACGTGACAAGCCCGTACCGTCCGACGCGGCTCCCGCGAGCTCAGTCGAGCTGCGCGAGATCCGCATCTTCGATGGCTGAATTCCGCGCTCCGCTCGGCATTGCCCTTTTCAAGCTGTGACTGGCTTCGCGGGCAATCTGGTCCGCAGTGGTCCGTAGCCGTGGCAACTCCCAAGTCTGTTGTCCTAACAGGCAACGGTGGAGCCCGCCGTTGGCGTGGAGGAAGGAGCGCTCTGGGACCGGAATCTGATCCTCACTTCTCGCGGCAAAAGCGAAACGCCGAATCACGACCATCCTTGCCACGCTCATGCGTCTTCGGCCCGGGTGCGTAGGCCTCAGATGTCGCGTTTTGGCGGAACCGCGACACGCTCCGGATGACGCTGATCAACTGAGGGTTCCGACCAAGCGCGCCATAAAAATGCGGCGTAGCCTGTGCGCCGTGGTGATACGCGAGTACCAGGATGAGACCACACTCTGCAGACTCGGGGCCTATTCCGATTCCGTTTACGACGGTAGCTCAGGGTGCTTCGGTGTCGTGGAAGCAGTTGCCGCGGTGGCAAACAGCGAAGCCCTCCGTCGTGGAGGGCTTCGGATTTCGCCGCTTCGCGTCCCGGCTTCGGCACGGCGTACGCGTTCACAGGGTACATGCTGACTGTAGCCGCAGTGCTGTTTTGGAACGGCGATCTCGCAGAGTTGTCGTTAGTAGTTAAGTAGTTGGAGGGATAAACGGTTTCACACTGTTTCTGGTGCAAAGACAACCCTGCGAGAACGGCTTGGATTAGCGAGAAGGTACTTCTGCAGAATCGGCGTGAAACTGCAGAGCAGTACGTTCCGCTACAAGCCGCTGACGAAAGCACAACGCCGGAAGTAGACCCAAGCCATGTGGTGGTGCGCGCAAGGTACGCGCGGCCTCTTCGCTTGGCGCACCGCGACGATGCCGAACCCCGCGACGGCCTCGAAAGCCCGGCCTTGTGCCGCCGGGACGTAGCCGCGCGCCCGTAGACCGCACGCTATGCAAGGAGGAGGTCGCCCGCGAACGTTCCGCGCAACAAGGCCGACGTTGCGGAGTTGCGCTCGCGATGGTGAGCCGCGTTGGTGAAACCGGCACTGTTTCGGCCGCGGCGACGTCTGCCCTCGTGTCGCCGAGAGCCCGCGACTGAGGCCGCGACTACGACCCGGGCAAACGGGGCCCACACCGGCCGCGTGCCAGGCGTCCGCGGGCCTAGCCGCCAGGCGTCCGGCGGGCCCTGAGCCAGGTAGCCGCGGCAAGCCCGGTCACCTGGCCACGGCATACTCAGGTGGGCGATGCCTTCGGCCCCACCACGCAGCGCCGCCAACGCCCGCAAGGTGCACGAGACCGACGATGACGTGTTGACCCGGCTCGAAGGTGGAGCTACGCAGCGCGCCCTCGCCGGGTACTACGGCTGCAGCCGTTCCGCAGTGAAGGCCGCTGCCGATCGTGCCCGAGCGGCACGTGCCCAAGCGGAGGCCGAGGCCCCGACGTCCCGCACCACGCCCGGCCAGCAAGGCCAAGGAACCGGAGCGCCCGACCGAGACCGCTGAGGGCAAGCCGATCGTGTACGTGCAGGGCAGCGAGCGCTCCGAGAACGCGTATGCGCGCTGGCTCGACCGCCACGACTACGCGGCATCGCCGCTTGGGAAGGAGGCACTCGCCCGTCGGGCCGATCAGGAACTGGCCGCGCGCCGCGCCGAGCAGGAAGCCCGCACCGGCATGCGCTGGGATCCCGACGCCGACGACGGCCGTGGCGCACTCGTGCCCGTTTGACATCCGCGTCGTCGTTGTCAAGACTCGGATTAGTAAGGCAGGTGCAAGCGGAGGATTCGCGATGCAATGGCAATTGTTACTCGCACCGCTACTACCGGCGTTCTTGAACGCTGTCGCCACGAGCGCAGGGACGACAGCAGGTGCAGCCCTCATCCAAGGGCTGATGCCGAAGCCCGCAGACCCAGCGAAGGCTAATGAAGATCTAGCTCGGGCGAACCAGGCTCTCGCTGACGCGCTCAATCGTGCGAAGACACCCTCGCCGTCTCCGGACCTGCTCTGGCACGTGGGCGATGCGATGCAGTCGTTCTCGAGCAAGCAGCCTGATTACTTGCTCCAAGCGCAGGAGGCTCTAAAGAAGTTCAGCCCACCCAGCTACAACTTCGCACAGCAGCTTCAGCAGACGGTTCAGCCGGCAATCGACCGAAGTGCGGACGCCAAGTCGCTGCTCGCAGCGGTCGGTCCCAAGCCAACCCAGCCTTCCTCGGCCCAGCTGTTCGTCCTCCCGGAGATTAAGAAGCTGACGTTCCCCGAACCGATCAAGACGGTTCAGTGGCCCGAGACCACGAAGTTCGTGTGGCCGGAGCCAATCAAACTCCCGACCCTGCCGACCCAGTTCACGTGGCCAGGACAGGAGAAGACGTAGTCGCGCGCTAGGGCGACATGTGAGATCAAGCCGCGAGGGCTTCCGGTAGCGCGGTGGGGGCCGGTCTCCCCAATCAGAGAAGTCGACAGTGCTGTTCTCGGATACGCGGATGATCGTCCCGCCGTGCTTGGGGCAGTCGAGATTACGCTCGTCCGTGCAGGTGCAGCGGATGGCATCGCTTCGCGCGACGAACGTGGGAGCAGAAAGGCGAGCCTCGCCGCCAGACCGTGGCGCCGCCTGGCAGGACCGACTAGACCGAGTCCGGGGGTCCCGAAATTGGTGTCGCCTTTCCGCCAGAAGGCGACATGCGAGTCCGACAAACCCTCCTTGAGGAGATTTGTTGTGGCTCCAGCAAGGGCTTGAATCGGCGTTTTTCATAATGAACAATTTCCAAGCGACTCACGCATCCCGGTCGAGCCTGGCCCGGTCACTGTCGCCTGGACGGCTGGCGATGCCGTAGACGATCACTGGGCCAACGCTAACTCCCAAAGTCCTCCTTCGGGAAGATGCGGATTCAGACATGACCATTTTCCGTGAGGACGTTGACCATGCCTTAGACCGGCGCTTCGCCGAGGAACCTTTTCGGATTCTCTCGGGCGATTGTGTTGAAGAGTTCTTCACCGAGTACGGCGCGGAGGCGGACGGAGCGGCGGCGTTCTTCGAGTTCGGCGTTCTCGACGACGTAGAAGTCGGATCCGAAGAGGACGCGGCTGCTTACTTTCGGGTCGGTGAGCAGCACTTTGAGGAGGTAAACGTGCTCATCGTTGGCGTAGAGGGTGTAGCTGACGTCGGTCCAGAGGTTTGGGTAGGTGTCGGAGCGGAGCATGTCGAGGATCTTGGCGAGCCAGCTTTTGTGAGGCATGTCTGTTTCTGAGTGCCAGGGCTTGTCGAGGTAGCGGGTCCAGTCGCCGGCGCCGCCGAAGTGTGCGAGGCAGACGCGTAGTTTCGGGTACTTGCGGAGCAGGGGCTTGTAGGCGTCGGGGTCGGTGAAGCGTGTCAGCAGTTCGGCGCGGCCGAGGTCGAGCAGCTGGCCGGTGACCGGATCGGTGAGCATCTCGGCCGTCGGTTTGCCGCGGTATTGCACGCTCGTCGGGCGGGAGCAGTGCGTCAAAACCGGCAGGTTGTGCTGTTCGGCGTAGTCGTAGAGGGGCCAGAGGCGATGATCGTATGGGTGGTAGCCCGTCGGTGGATAGAGCTTCAGCCCCCGGAAGTCGTGTTGCTCGATCAGCGCGATCGTCTTCTCGACGATGTCGTCGTGGCGCGGGTCCACAGCCGCGAAGGGGATGACTATCGATTCGGGGTATGCGCTTCGTAGCGCCACGATCTCTGCGTGCTGGGCGTCGATCCCGACGGCGACCCCGCCAGCATTCATCTTGGTCATGTCCATTGGCAGCACAACAAAGCGCGTCTGCTCGGGGTAAAAGCCGCGCACGATCTCGAAGACCTCACGTTGCGTCTTCCGATATGAGGTGTCGATGATCTGCGCGTAGCGCCCGAGCGCGCCTTCGTGCTTCCGATCGAGGAGGCGCGCAAGCCAGCCGAGGATGCGCCGGACGATCGGGATCCGCACCAGTTGCGGCACCGGCCAGGGGAGGAAGCGGTCGGGCGTATGCGCCTGGGTGAAGGTGTGGACGTGGCAGTTGGTGATTTCCAAGACGCCTCCTAACCCCTATCCGCTTAGTTAGACGCCGAGGGCAATTGCGACGGCGGTAGCGGCGAGTGCAGCAGCGCTCGGACGACGCAGGCGCCGCCCGAGGAGGGTCAGTTCCTCGACTGAGATCAGGGCCGTTAGTGCAACCATCCAGAGGAGATTGACGTGGCCGACGATGGCCATTAGCAACATCAGCGCCCAGCACGAGGTCATGCAACGCCAGCCGTGAGTAAGGGCGAACCGGATGCAGCCGAAATCTGCTTTGCGTCCTACCGGTGGCAGGGGCACGGTCCGTCGGCAGGTGTTGAGTGCCCGCCGCTTGGGCCGGGCCAGCTGCCAGACGGCGGCGAGGGCAAGTGTTGCGACAAGCAGGACGCGCCCGTCGAGGCCGAGGGTCTGTCGTGCTAGGTGTTCGCCGCCCAGGGCGAAGAAGCCGAATCCCACCCAGATTGCGAGGTAGACAGCGGTATAGAGGAGCATCGCCCGCTGGCGACGCGTGCGGACGCTGTTAAGCCCTGTGTGTCTCACTGCTGGCAAGGCGATCGGCATCATCATCGCGACCGACATCAACGTCCATGCTGGGAGGGCGCTAATGACGTCCGTCCAACCACCGGCCGCGCCGCCGGCACTCTGGCGAGCTCCGTGGTAGTGGTGATGTGCGAATAGGGCAGATGGCGCTCCCGGGTGTCCGTGGCCGTGGAGCGTCTCGCTGATCAGCATGGCCATCCATGCGCCGGCGATGAGGATGGTGATTCGCCATTCGGGCCGCCATTGCATAGCGGTCGCAATGTCGTGTTGGCGTGTCGCGAGCCGGCCGAACACCCTGGGTATCAGGCGACGGGAGATGCGGGAGACATTTCTTGGGGCCCGATGAACAGGCTTACACGCCCGATTCTTACGGGAGACGCGGCCAATTCCTCTGTCTCCCCCGCCCATGACTCTTCCTCGCCCGGCGGTGGGAGCAGGGTGAGCGGCTCGAAGGTCACCTTCACCGCCGCCGGGTCCCAGAGCTCCTTTTCGTTGAGCCTGTTGATCACGTCGCTGGCGACGAAGGTGTGGCGCAGTCCGGGTGCGCCACGCTCGTGGGTGACGTCGGGGTCGTTGAGTTGTTCGATCCCGAACAACGAGACGTTGCCAACGTGATGGAGCCTTCGCTCCTCATCGTTTGCGCCTTCAGGCAGGTTGAGGTAGACGGCGTAGACGAGGCCAGGGTCGCGTTCGGCCTCGATGTCCTCCACGCTCAGCAGTGCTTGTTTCGTTCCTACGCTTGCTGCTTCGAGCAGAGGTTTTGCGCTCTCGGCGACCGTCAACGGAATCGACGTTGTTGTGCCGGCGAGTTCGAGCGTTTCCTCGCTCGCGGCGACAAGCTCCGGTGGTTCCGGAGGCGGCTGGGGTGTTGAGGACGACCCTGCCATTCTTAGGGCGCCTCGTCATCGTAAACGTACTGCAACTGGTTGGCGCTGTCGACGACCTGATCGACCGACATTGATACTTGGGCGCCGGTTTCGTCGGCGAAGGCGAATGTCTGTGTCAGCCAGGCGGCGTCCGGGGGGTTGACGCGGCCATCGCTAAGGGCCAGCCAGTTGTTCCAGAGCCGATCGATGTTGGCGTGGTGCAGCCAGAAGATTGGGTCGAGCGCAGCGCAGCGGGGATCGGTCATCAAACCTCCCTGGCACTGGCCTGCCGGAGCACCGCCGATCGTTGGGTGCATGTCGTTGTGCGGAGTCGATTCCAGCTGACCGAGGCTGCCGCCGAAGTGGATCGGGCCCTCTTTGCCGCCGCCGAAGCCTGACGCCGGAGATGTGAAGCTGGTCATTGCCATGGCGGCGCTGCTGGACGTCACCAGCGGTGAGATCTGCCCGCCGTTCATGAGGCCTTGTGCGCGGCCAGGCGGTACCACAAACAACGGGTTGGATGAGCCGTCAGGCAGCGCCGGAGCACGGAAAGCCGGCGGTAGCGTGTTGCCGGGAAACGGCCGGTCGTAGTTCCAGTACGGAATGGCGAAATGAGCTGGGCCGTTGGCGGCGAGCACAGCAGCGCGGACTATCCGCTCGAAGTAATACAAGTACATCCGGTGCCAGGGTAAGAAAAACCAGCCACGATGCTGACACTGATTCCAGCTAGCACCGGCAGGTGGTGGCGCAAACGCGGCGTGAATGGCGCCTTGGTATGACCAGCTGGTCGGATCTGCCGGAGGTCTGGCCTGCATAACTTGCACCGCTTTGGCATACGCCAGAGTGACCGGATCGAAAGCGTTGCCGGACTCGAGCACCCAGGCCTCACGTCGGACGAACGGGGCGGTCGAATTAGGCGCGCTCGCGTACTCCATTCAGCGCCGACCTCTGCACACTCTGCGTTCCCGCGCGAGGGGACGACGACCGCAATTGTCGTCGGTTGCAATGCCGCAGCAACGGTACGAGCGTCGAAGCATCTCTTCTCCCACCCGTGTTGCCTCCGACCACGATCCCACTCCCGTGCGGATCTGTCAATAGTCCATTGTCGGTTCGGCTTTAGGACGGCCCTGTCTAAGACGTCAACTGCGGTATCTGGGGCGATTGTGGCTCGCATTCCGTGACCAGGCAAGCCGATCGGGCAGCTGCCCGAGGGGCCGACTCTCGCACTGAACCGAAAAAAGAGCCGAGCCCGCCTTGCCATCAGTCAGCGATCGCGTTAGTGTCGGCGAGTAACTTCGCTTGGCCCACTTGTCGCGGGTCAGGGAGAGGGGTACGGCATGGAACCGGACGAGCTGCGGCCACTGCTCGAGGCCCGGCGCGCTGGCTGGGCGGCCGCAGAAACGCCTTCGCGCCCAGGCAAGGAATGTGAGTTCCTCGACGACGGCGACGCGGCCTGCTCGATCGCAACGAACAGGTGGGGCGGCGATTGGGGCGAAGAGAGCTTCTTCCCGACCGCTTGCGGCCAGCGCACGATCGACTCGCATATCTGGGCGGGCGCGGCAGTCACGCGACTTTCTTCGGACGTCTAGGAGGAAACAATGGCCAACGCAATGGCAGAGACGCAGGTCGACGGGATCGCAGCGGAGGCAGAGAAGCAACGCGGCGAAGCCGCGAGGCGTGTGGCCGAGCGAAGCGATGAGCGGGGGCGAAAGATCGACCAGATCCGCACCCCGGGCGCGATCGCCGCCGCCGACGACCCGGATCGTGTCCTCAGTCGGATCGATCGGCTCAGTCACTACTACCCCGACGTCCGGCCTGTCAGCCCGGCGGGTGTTCTAGCCGGCCGGAAGGACGCGCTCGAGGCGGCCGGCGCGATCCTCGAGCGGGTGATCAACACACCCGACTTCGTCGATGTCCGCTACTTGGAGGCAGGCACCCGCGCGGCACGAGCTATCGGGCGGGTCGACATCCGCGATGCGCGTGGTCGTCTCGTCGGCTACGGCACTGGCTCACTGGTCTCTACGCGCCTACTTCTGACGAACCATCACGTGCTCCCCGACGCCGCGACGGCCGCCGGGAGCGCGGTTGAGTTCAACTACGAGGACGGCGTCGACGGCCGGCCGCTGCAGTCGGTCCTCTTTCCGCTTGATCCAACCAACTTCTTCCTCGCCGACGAAACCCTCGACTTTGCGCTTGTTGCCGTCGGTAGTGGTGAGCTGCCGCTGTCGGACTTCGGCTTCAATCCACTGATCGCCGCCGAGGGCAAAGCGATCGCGGGGGATTTCGTCTCGATCGTGCAGCACCCACGCGGCGAGAAGAAGCAGGTTGCGCTGCGAGACAATCGCATCGTCGATGTGCTCGACAACTTCCTCCACTATCAGGCCGACACGGAGCCCGGCTCATCGGGTTCGCCGGTCTTCAACGACCAGTGGGAGGTCGTCGGCCTCCATCACGCGAGCGTGCCGGCGCCCGAGCACACCGAGCTTGGCGGTTTCGTCAACGAGGGAATTCGTGTCAGCCGTCTGCTCAGGTTCATCAGCGCGCAGCAGTTGCCGCCCGCGCAGCGGGCGCTCGCCGACCAACTCCCGGCCCCCGAGACGGTCCGCGTTCCCGAAGTTCCGGCGTCGCATGTACGCCTGCCCGCGCCGGGAGCGAAGAGTGTCACCGTGCCGGTTCCGCTCGAAGTCACTGTGCGGTTCGCTAACGGGGCTGGGCCTACGACGGCGCATGTGTCTGAGGCAATCCAGATTGATCCCGACTACAGCGACCGCCCGGGCTATGACCCTGGGTTCCTGGGTAGCGGCGCGCGTGCGGTGCCGCTGCCGACCCTCGCCGAGGAACTCGTTCCTCTTGCGGCGATCAACACGCTCGCGACCGCGGAACCGCGCTACCTCCTTCCCTATCACCACTTCAGCGTCGCTCAGAACAAGGAGCGGCGGCTCGCGTTCTTCACCGCCGTCAATATCGACGGCACGCTCGGGCGGCGGCTGAAGCGCGAGCATGACCGCTGGGTCTTCGACCCGCGGATCCCCGAGGACGAACAAACCGGCACTGAGCTGTATGCCGGGAACGATCTCGATCTCGGTCATCTCGTCCGCCGCCTCGACCCCGCCTGGGGAGACTCGCTCGCGGTCGCTAAGGTCGCAAACGACGACACCTTCCACCTCACCAACTGCACGCCCCAGCACAAAGATTTCAACCGCAACAAGACGCTATGGGCGGGGCTCGAGGACTACATCCTTGACAACGCTGACAATCTGAACTTCCGCGTCAGCGTCTTCACGGGACCCGTTCTCGCGGCTGACGACGCCGACTTCCAAGACGTACAACTGCCACGCCAGTTTTGGAAGGTGGTGGTGATGGTCAAACAAAGCGGGGATCTCTCGGCGACCGGCTACCTGCTCAGCCAAGAAGAGCTGATCCGGGGGCTCGAGGCCGACCTCGAGGACTTCAACTACGGGGCCTACCGCACCTACCAGGTCCCGCTGAGCAGGATCGAAGAGCTGACGCAATGCTCGTTCGGCTCACTTGGCCTCGCCGATCCGCTCGCGCAAGGTGAACACGAATCGGCAATGGCCGTCGCAAAGGAGGTCGAGCGCCTGGACGACATCACGCTTTGAAAGTAGGCCATCCACGTTGCCTTACCTAGCAACGCAAGGCTCATAACCTTGCGCCGACGTCAACGGAGCAAGGTGTAATTTCGCGTGCACTGAGCCTCTGACGCGCAGGCGGTCTGGCTCGCGGCGTGCCGCAGTTCGAACCCATTGAGTCTCCGTTTGGGGTGTGGTACAAGGCTGAGTGGGGTGACTGTTCAAGCGACCACACAGGCTCTGACTACGCAAGCTCAGATCGTGGCCTGGACATGCTTCATCGCCGGTCTCGTGCTTCTTCTCTCCGGGGTTGCCATCGGCTTGTACCTGACCTTCGTCAGGACTAAGGAAGAGGCGCAGAAGAAGGCAGAGGAGGCGAAAGCCAAGATTGAAGAGTTGAAGCAAGCGGCAGCGTCGGCAGCGGGCGGCATGGAAGCTGCTGACGCGACGAATACAGCCGAAGAGGCTAAATCGATTGTCGACCAGTTTGCAGGGATCGTCTCTTCACTCCCTGAGAACATGCGATTTCCGGGGCTCCTCATCCTTGTTGGAACGCTCCTAATGAGCGTCGCGACTGTCCAGTTCGGCGGAGTCTCCTTCTTCTAGCGGTCGAATCGACTAAACCCGGCTCAGGCGCGACGGCTGCGAAAGGGACTCTGATGATCGAACTCAAGTCCGTGCACAAGCCAAACTCGGCACTCGAGGCGCTGGAGGCGGTCCGCGGTGCACCGCGCACGACGAACGGTTATGAGGGAGCTGCGACCCCGGAGGTGTCCCGTTCGCTGAAGCATCTCGTCGTCAATGGCAAGAGCGGCCCGATTTCGCCGCCGTTCGAGACCGTGATCGGCAAGGACGAACGCGTCCGGATCCTGGATACCGACCTCGCGCCGTGGCGAATGATCTGCGCTCTGCGCATGCGAGGGCCGACCGGGGCCGGGGCCATCGGCACGGGCTGGCTCATCGGGCCGCAGACGGTCGCCACCGCCGGTCACTGTGTCTTCAGCAACCACTTCTTCGGCGGTTGGGCCAGCTCGATCGAGGTGATCCCCGGGCTCCTCGGCGCCGGCGAGGAGGCTGACACGAGACCGTACGGCAGCGTCACCAGCGAGCAGTTCTCTTCCGTCGACAAGTGGACCGACACGGAGGACGCCGACTTCGACATCGGCTGCATCCATCTGACCGAACCGAAGGGCGACGAGGTGGGCTGGTTCGCGCTCGGCGCGCTGGCGCCGGAGGAGCTCGTCGGCTACCTGGTCAACGTCTCGGGCTACCCCGCCGATCGCGGTGCTGGCAACGAGCAATACCACGGGTCGAACCGCGTCCTGCGGGTGACCGACCGCAGGCTCTTCTACGAGATCGACACCTACGGAGGCCAGAGCGGCGCGCCGGTCTGGATCCACGAGGAGGATGGCGCTCCGCCGCTTGCCGTTGGGATCCACGCCTACGGGACGGGAGGCACCCCGGAGGACCTCAAGATCCTCGCCAATTCGGCACCGCGCATCATCCCGGAGGTGCTCGAAAAGCTGACGGAGTGGGTCGAGAAGGATGGCGGCTGGCCGGCTGGCTGATCGTCTCGCCGAGCGGTCAGGCCGTGTCGTCGACGTGACCGGCGCACCGGTGCCCGACGCTCTCGTCGCGATCGTGGCGAGCACAGTGCCGATGCCCGAGATCGCCCTTTTGTCCGACACCGCCGGCCGCTTCGCCGTCCGCCTGCCTCCAGGACGCTTCACACTACGCGCGCACGGCGCGGGCGGCACGGGTGAGGTCGAAGTCGATGGAGCGCCGACCGACCACGAAATCCTGATCGTCACCGAGGCTGCCAAGTGACCGACATTCGGCAGCCGGGTGGTGCATGGAAGAAAAAGTTCAGGGGAGCCCTGAACGTGGCTTTCAACGACGGGTCGTTGGAGTTGCTCACAACGGACTACTTCTCGTCGGGGCAGGCCTTCTCGAAGCTGGCACCCCCGAGCCTCGGTCAGACGTTCGAGGTTCGAGTACAGCAGCTGATCGAGCAGGCGCGCATGGAGGATTGGCTCCTTGACCTGGTCGCGGCGGCGCACGAGCGGCGGCCGAGTAACCCCGATCTGCGGGCAATCGCCGAGGAGCTCGGCTTAACACCGGCCGGCCGCGTAGACGCACCGATCGGCAAGACGCTGGAGAGCGTGCTCGAAGAGAACGCCGCGTTCATCAATCCGGCGGTCTTTCGCGACCGGTTGGCAGCCCTCGAAGGCTGCGTCTGTTTCGTGGACGTTCCGGGCGGCGGGGGCACCGGCTTCCTCGTCGGAAAGGACCTCGTGCTCACGAACGACCACGTCGTCGCCCCCGTGACGAGCCGAGCCGTCAGCCGGCAGGACGTCAAATGCCGCTTCGACTACAAGCAAGCAATCGACGGGACGACGGTCGAACAGAAGCTGGAAGTCGGGCTGCTCGACTCCACCGAATGGATCGTGGATAGCCGCCCGCCCAGCGCCTCCGACTCCAACCCAGCGCTCGGCAACCCCGGTCCCGAGGAGTTCGATTACGCACTGGTGCGGCTGGCTGAAGCGGTCGGCGAGCTGCCGGTCGGCGGCGACACGGTCGACGCCGAGGCCGAGCCGCGAGGATGGATTAGCACGTCGATCACGCCAGCGGCGCCCGTGAAGGGCAACCAAGTGTTTTTGCTGCAGCATCCTCGCCGTGAACCGCTGCAACTCGCGATCGGCGAGGTCGCTGCGTTTAACGGTGACGGAACCCGGTTGCGCCACACGGCGAACAGCAAGGACGGATCATCGGGATCGCCCTGCCTGAACGCTGAGCTCGAGCTAGTGGCCCTGCACCACGCCCACGATCCTGCGTACCCACCGCAGTGGAACCAGGCCGTGCCCTTCCCACTGATTCAGCAGTTGTGGAAGCAGAACGGCATCGCGGTGGGCTAGGGAAACGAGATGCCGTTGACGGGACCTCAAGTAGCGCGCCTCGTCACCGAGATCAGCGAGCAGTGGACCTTCCAAAAGCTGTCGCTCAGCGCGGCGAACCTCGAGTTTCAACTGAAACCCGCCCTGACCGTGGCCGAGGCGGCCTGCGAGCTGATCAGCCACTTCAATAGCCGGATCCCGCCGCGCGACGGCGAAGTGCTCGACGAGGTGTACGCCGAAGGCAACGCGCGGCTCAGATCGGTCGTGGACGCGCTGCGAAGGCCGGACTACTACGCCCCGACGGGCCAGGCTCTCGACGCGATCATGCTCGGAAGGACGGCCTTCGTCGATCGTGATCCGCTGCGATCGAAGGTGGCGTCGGAGTTCCTCAATCCTTCGCCCTACAGCACGCGGGTTCTCGTCGTGCGCGGCGACGAGCCGTGTGGCAAGTCGTACTCCTGGGAGTTCCTGCGCCACATGGCCTGGTCTGCGCTCGGTGCAGTCCCTCTGCGCCTGCCGCTCAAGGACACGGGCTACACGCCGAGGGAGCTGGTCGAGGCGGCCTTCGGGCTCCTGACCCTCGATCCGTTGAAGCTGCCTCCACTGAAAGATCGTCCACAACTTGCGCGCATCGAGCCGCTGATCAACGCCTTCAAGGGGCAACTGCCCAGGATGCAGGGTCCGCCCTACTTGCTCGTGATCGACGACCTCAACGATCCGAGCGTCATCCCCGCAACTGTCGAGACCGCCATCGCCCTGGCGGAGTCCGTCGAGGAAATTCGGGCGCAGTATTTGTGGGTCGTGCTCCTTGGGTACAACGTGCCGATTACCGGGGAGCTGCGACAAGTCGCGCAGGACGACGCCTCGTTCCCGGACCCCGCCTGCGTCGCGAGGCATTTCGAGGCGATGGCGGCGGCGGGTCCGAAGCCGATCGGCGCAGCCAAGGCGCGCCAGTACGCCGATCTCCTTTTCAGCAAGTACGCAGAACTCGACAAGGCGGCGATGACTGAACTCACCCCGCGCTTGGAGGAGCTCGGCGAGAAGCTCCGACTGGGACAGCAGCCGTGACTGAAGCGCCGGGCGGAGAGACGCTGACGCTCGAAGCGCTCGAGCAATTCCTCGAGCTGCCGAGCGATGCCGAGGAGCTGCACCCGTATCTCGACGCGGCGTCGGTGCTCGCCGCCTTCGATCCGGTCCGGCTCTCACCCCTCGACGTACCGGCTTCAGAAGCGTCCCACGAAGCAGTGTTCGAGCGGCTGCTTCCGCTCTGCGAACCCATTACCGAAGGCCCGCACCGGGGCCTCTGGAGCCTCAAGCTCGCCGACCGGCGCTCGGCCCTCCAGCGCCTCGGCAGTACGGAGCAGATGACGCGCGCGCTGAAGGCGAACATCCGGCCCGACACGGCCCTGCAAGCGATGTTCGAGCGCGTGATCGGCGGCCAGCCGATTGCGCTCGAACAACTCCCGCGCGAGGGGCTTGCGGCACTCTTCACCGTCCGCGAGTGGGTACACGACCTTGTTCCGGGCGTCCCTGACGCCGACTCGCTTCGACGAGCGCTCACAAAGTACGACCTGACGGCGCCGCTCCAGCGGCTTGTTAGCGACGGGTTCATCGACCGCGACCAAGAGCTGCACCAGTTGACTCAGTACGTGTCCGGGCCGCCGATGGACACGCCGCTGTTCATCTTCGGCCCCGGTGGAGTCGGCAAGTCAACACTCATGGCACGGTTCCTCCTCGACCAGGTAGAACAACGCGACGCGGCCTTCGCCTACCTCGACATCGACCGCCCGACGATCGATCCCGAGAGACCGTTGACCCTCCTCATCGAGGCTCTCGCGCAGCTCGAGCCACAGTTCGTTGCGGGAACGCCCACCGCCTCGACCTTGGCCGAGAGCATCGCGGAGTCACTTGGGCGCGAGGAGCGCACGCGCTCGTTTGAATCCCATCGCCCCGACGACATCTGGATCGATGCGTTCGCACAACTCCTGGCCGCCGAGCCCGTCAACCGCACCACCATCATCGTGGTCGACACGTTCGAAGAAGCCCAGTTCCTCGGAACGGACGTCGTATGGCCACTGTCGTACTTCCTCCTGACCCTCGCCCGATCCGCCCCCTCCGCGCGCGTGATCATCTCCGGCCGCACATTGCCCGCCGAGTACGTCTCGCAAGCATTCGCCGACACCTTCGGACCTGCCGGACCGGAGAATCTCGACGATGAGGCAGGGCTAAACCAGATCTCAGGGCCGCGGCGTCCGATCAACCTGGGCGTGCTCGACGTCGATGCGGCGCGCGAGCTCCTGGCGAGTTCCCTCGAGCTTGCTGGCCTGCCTTCGCTCGCCCGGAATGACCTCGATGCCGTGATCAGAGTTGTCACGCCAAATCCGATGTGCCTGAAGCTAGCCGCGCGACTGCTCAGGCACGAGGGTGCCGAAAGGCTCCGCTCCGCCCGAAGCGAGGTGTTCGCGAGACTCAGAGCGGAGAAGATCCAGGCCCTCCTGTATGGACGGATCCTCCACCACGTTCACGGTGAGGACGTGAAGAAGATCGCCTACCCGGGGCTAATCGTCCGCCGTATCACGCCCGAGGTAATCAGGAAAGTACTCGCGGGGCCGTGCGGTCTGGAGCTGAGCGCCGAGCGCAACGAGCACGTCCTGTTCCAGGCGCTGAGCGACGAAGCGGCGCTCGTCGAAGTCGACCCAGAGGACCCGGATCGGAGCCTCCGCCATCGAGCCGACGTCCGCCGGGCGATGCTTGAAGACCTCACCGATCACGTCAAGCCGGAGGTCGTCGAGGCAATCGACAACGCAGCGATCTCCTACTACCGGCGTCGCAAAGGGCCGATCGCCCGCGCGGAGGAGATCTACCACCGGCTTCGGCGCCGCGAGACCGACAAGACACTCGAAGCCCGTTGGATGCCCGAGGCGGGTAGCCGGCTGAAGAACGTGGGTGACGAGGTTCCGGCGCAGCAGCGCCTGTGGCTGGCGGAGAAGCTGGGCGCGACGCTCGACGCATCCGTGCGGGAGATGGCGAGCCAGGAAACCTGGGAGGCCCAGGCGGCGAGGTCGGTCGACCGGTACCTACAAGGAGGCCTTCCCGAGCCGGCTCTCGACTTGCTACGCGAGCGATCCGAGCGCCTCCCGCGCAGCGAGCTCTACTCGCTCGAGGCCGAGGCTTATCGTTTCCTCGGCCGCCACGACGAGGCACTCGCTGTCGCGCGGGCGGGTGTGGAGTCGGCGAGCGATGCCGGCTCGATCGACATCGCCCTCGAGTTGCTCCTCAAGATGGTTGTGATCGAGGAAGGGCGCGACGGGCGCACGGCGGCGAAGACGCTGACCGAAGAGGCAGCCGCGGTCGCCACGCATAGCTCGAACGCCCTACTCAAGCTGCGCACCCTGGTGACGCGCTTGCGCGTGGATCGACGACTGCGCCCGGCCGCGCACGCCGCCCGCTCCGAGCTCCGCCTTGAGGCGCTCGCGATGCTGACGCCCGAAGTGCTGAACGAGCTGCGGTCCCGTCCGGTTCTGCTCCAAGAGGTCACCGCCGAACTCGGGAAGGACGACGCGCAGCTCGTGTCGACGGCCATAGAGACCCTGGGGGTCGATGTGGAAAGCGACGCTCAGGCTCAAGCGCTCGGACAGGCTCTGTGGACGCTGAACTCAGGCAAATCACCCGAGCGGACGGCGAGCCCACCTCTCAAGGGCATCGAAAGCCTCAAAGAGTCGGAGTTCGACCCCGACGTCATACGAGAGTGGGTTACGAAGATCCTGACCAGCCGGGAGGCCCGCGCGATCGGCGTCATGTTGGCTGCGAGCGAGCCGGGGGCCAAAGTGCTCCGCGAGTTCCGCGACTATTTCCGTGAAGGAGTCGAGAGCAGCCTTCGCGGTCCGGAAGACTTGTCCGGCTGAGTCGGCACACGGCTCACTCGTACTGCCCGAGTGTCACAGACACAGGCCAGAGGGGGCGTCAGCGTCAGCGCTTCGAGACCGATGTATCTCCGCGGCCTCCGGTCGGTTTCGTTGCCACAGACCGCTCAAGTTCGAAAGCATCAGCCTGCTGACCCACGAACGCCCACCCTCCGGCGAGCCCCCGCCCTCTGGCTCGGGTGCGCTAGGCAGCGGCGGTATTGACTTCAAGTTGGATGAGTGGTTTTTTATGGCAGAACAGGCAAGTTTCGGGCGCGTGTTGCGGCCCCCGCGCGTGAGGTTTTCGCGACCGGGAGGGACGCCATGGAACGGCACGGTTCGGAGAGCTACTTTGTAGTTGGCGAAGGGCTGCTTGGAGAGAGCCTGGGTGGCAGGGAGACTGCCCTCACGGGTGCCGCAGAGGCTGCGCCCTTATTCCACTTTTCCCGGCTCGGGCCAAAGGGCACCGGGAAACAACTCGGCGAGCCGAACCGGACGAAGATCGCGGAGGCGATGACGGTCGACAATCTCTCGCCAGGGCAGATCCCGGCTGGCTTCACCTACCTCGGACAGTTCCTCGATCATGACCTGACCTTTGACAAGAGCGGGCTAATGGAGGGCGCTGACATTTCGCCGGCGACGCTTCTTCAGTCGCGCTCTCCAAGCCTCGACCTCGACTCGATGTACGGCAACGGCCCCCAGGATCCCCTTTCGGCCAAGTTCTACGAGGCCGACGGCCTACACCTGAAGATGGGTGCGGCGCAGGGCGGACCCCCCGGTTCCGACCTGCCGCGAGAAGCCGTTGGCCCTTCGGTGGGGACGGCGGTCATTCCCGATCCGCGAAACGACGAGAATCTCGCGGTCGCGCAGACACACTCGGCCTTCATCCGCTTCCATAACCGCGTCGTCGACATGCTGCCCGCATCGGTCCCGGCCGCGCAGCGCTTCAGAGAGGCGCGAAAGATCGTCACCAAGCACTACCAGTGGATGGTCCGCACCGACTACCTGCAGAGGATTTGTACGCCAGCCGTCGTGACGAACGTCTTCAGTCAAGGCCGAAAGGCATTCGAGGTCGGAGCAGCACCGACGAGCATCCCGACCATGCCGATCGAGTTCTCCGTCGCGGCATTTCGACTGGGCCACAGCATGATCCGGGCCGATTACAACTGGAACAAGGTCTTTCCCAACGCCACACTCTCACAACTGTTCGACTTCTCGAACCTGAGTGGCGGGCTCGGCGGCCCGATCCCGGACATCTGGATCGCCGACTTCCGCCGGCTGTACAACTTCGGTCAGCTTACCCCCGCCCCGCCGGCGCTGGTTGTACCGTCGGCAATGTTCAATCGGGCGATGCGGATTGACACCAAGCTTGTCATCCCGCTCGCGACTCTGCGCGTACCCGACCCCAATCCACGGAAGAACCTCGCCTTCCGCAACCTACTGCGCGCCAACATGGTCAAGCTGGCGACAGGTCAGCAGATGGTGACGTTCCTAAAGAACAAGGGTGTGACACTGACCAAGTTGACGGCCGCCCAGATCCGAAATGGCAACAACGGTGCGGATCTCTCTCAGCTGACCGCGACGCAGCGCAACGCGCTGCTCGCGAACACGCCGCTTTGGTTCTACATCCTGCGCGAGGCGGAAGTGAACCAAGGCAAGCTGGGTGCGGTCGGAGCCCGGATCGTCGCCGAAACGTTCCACCGCGCAATCCAGGGAAGCACCTTCTCGATCGTGCGCGACACAGCGTTTCGTCCCAGCCTCGGCCCGAACAACACTACGTTCCGCATGGTCGACCTACTCTTCTTCGCCTTCGAAGGAAAGGCAGCGCTGCTCAACCCAAACGGCTAACGCCCAGCTCGGTCCGACTCGATGCGCCTTTCGATGTCGTAGGCGACGGCTTCCCACGGGGTTCAAGCGTGTCGTCTTTCCGCCAAAACGCGACGGGCGGCACGTGCGTGCCGCCCGTCTGCGTCTCGCTGCGTTACGACGCGCTCTGCCAGATGCCGAACACCCCGCCGGTGGGATCCTGGATGATCGCGAAGCGTCCCATCTTCGGGACGTCCATCGGCTCGCTGAGGATCGTCGCGCCGAGCTCCTTCGCGCGCGCGACGGTCGCGTCGGCGTCCTGCGTAGCGATGTAGGTCGTCCAGTGCACCGGGATGTCCTCCCGGGGACGCTGCATCAGGCCGCCGACGTCGGTGTCGCCGCGCTTGAAGATGGTGTACGTCGCTGGGCCCATCGGCTTGTCCTCCGACGTCCAGCCGAAGACCTCGCCGTAGAAACGCTTCGCGTCGTCGACGTCGGTCGTCAGCAACTCGTCCCAGACGAAGGTGCCTCCGTTTTGCGGCGCATCGCCCTGCGGCGAGAACGCGGCGATGACGGCGCCCTGCGGATCCGCGATGACCGTCATGCGGCCGACCTCGGGCATGTCCATCGGCGCGGCCAAGATCTTTCCGCCAGCACCCTCGGCGCGGAGCGCCGTCTCGTCGACGTCCTTGACGAGGACGTGCCCCATCCACTGCGCTGGCGGGTTCCCGGGCGGCGAACCGAAGCCGCCGTGGAGCTGCCCGTTCACCTTGACCATCTCGTAGTCGATCTCGCCGGGCTTGAACGTTTCGTACTCCCAGCCGAACAAGTCCGCGTAGAACTTCGTCGCCGTCGCTGAGTCCGGCGATCCATGGTCGTGCCAGACGAACTTACCTACTGCCGTCTGAACACCAGTGCTCATAGGTCCCCCTCCTTCTCTGGGCAAAGACCCCGCGAAGGCACGATACCGCGCGCCGGGAGGTCGACGGCACCGCAATTGCGAGGTCGGCGTGCCGTTTTGTTCGGGCTGGCGATGTCATCTGGGCTCCCTGTGTGATGCGTTCGGTGGTGCGTTAAGCGGCAAGAGTTCCGCTGAGGGCGCGGCGACGGCGAACTAGGGGCGGCGCGTGGTCGCCTTGCGCTCGATCGAGTCGTAGCTCGCCTGCGCGTCCGAGTGTCTTCGCGGCGCGGAGCCGAGCGCACGACAAACCTGCGGTTTCACGCGCGGATCGCGGCGCGTATCCTCGAACGCCTTATTTCCGTTGTTAAGTCATGACCCGGGACAACCTGAAGCTCGTGCGGCAATGGACGCAGCGCCCCGAGGAGGCGTTCGTTCGCAATCTGCGGCTCCGCGCGCTTCCCTCGCCGAATCTCGCGCTGGCCTGCCGTGTCGCGGCGGAAAATGCCGGCGCCCCGCAACTATTAGTCGCGCGCGGACATGACGCGACGGTGCGCACCCGCCTCTTCGTGACACCACAGGTGTAACACGTGCTCGGGGACGCTTAGCTGTAGGCGCGCGCGATATCACATTTGCTCGTTCGACGTAACCGGTGAAGACTGGCGCGCCGTCAGGCGAACGTAAGTACCTCCGCGCAAGCCGGTCTGGACTCCTCCTTAGTCGCTCGCCTGCTCGTCGGTTGGGTCCTCGCGATCACGAGCCCCTCTCGGGCTGGTGTCGAGTCCCGGGGTCGGTCCATTCGACATGACGGATGCGCCGGCTCTCGACGTCCTCGAGCTCGAAGAGCCGCGGCGTAGCACCCATCGGTGTGACTCCAACGACGACGTGCCGGCGTCCCCGATAGGTGAGGAGTGTTCCAAGGTCGACCATGGCCACAGATGCGCGTTCTATGCGCAAAGAAAGGAATCGGCGCTCGGAGTCCGCGGCGCTATCCCTGGCTCTGAGGCTCTGAGTCGCAAGGGTTTGGCAGACCTGGCCAGCGAGAAACGAACCTGGGGCAGTGGTCTGCAGGCTCCTCGAAGTCGAGTCTGAGGGGCCGCTTCGGGAGCCCGTTTAACCCTTCTGCGATCGGCGAGGCGGACCGGCGCGGCGGGACGCTGGTCTGCCTCGTGCTCAGACCGGCACGGGGGGCGAACAGCTCGACGCCGAGCACTCGAGCCTCCGCGATTGGCCGGCCGACCTCGACGGTAATCCCCATGTTGGAAACGGGTCGCCGTCGCTATTTGGCGGAGACGCGACAAGGACCTTAGGCCGCGTCGTCCTCCGGACGATGCTGCGCCGGCAGCATCTCAGCGACCCCAGCGGCGCTCGTGCTTATCGAAGCCAGCACCTGCTCAGTAGCAAGGGGCCAGTCGAATTCGAGTCGACTCGGCTAGCGGCGTCCGATCCGGAGGCTGTCCAAGATTGCGCGAACGGCAACCCGCGTTGCGGGTGATGCGCGCTTGCCGATCCCGTAGAAGACGTAGAACGCCCGTCCGCGCTCCTGGAACGTGATCTCGCCGCTGTCCGCCGGCGTGCACAGGCCTCCTGCGCCCTTCGGGCGCGTCTCGAAGTGGCGGGGTCTCGGCGGAACCCGTCGCAGCTTCCGCTTCCGCGAGGCACCGTCTCGTTCCTCCGTGAGCTGGACGTAGGCGCCACGGACGTGCCACTGCCGCTGCAGCGTGACAGAGCAGATCCCAGCAGAAGGCCGTGGATCCCGGAGTCCGAAGCTAGTCACCGTGAAAATCGTGACGGGATCGACGACGCCATTAATACGGGCGGATGTGACGTGCCATCCCAACGCAAGCACGAAGGAGAGTCGGTCACCCGGGTACACGACGCGCGTTCCGGCCGAGCCGGCGCGGACCACTCGGAAGATCCGGTCGTCCGTGATCAGGCTTCCGCGTCGACCTCGATAGCACGGCTCGCAATAGACGAAGACCTTGTACCGGCCGGGCGCAACACGGGGGACACGGAAGCGAATGGTCCCGAACCTGACCGGCAGAACACGTCCGCTCATTCGGCCGAGCCGGACCCAAGGCCTTCGCGACGGTGGTCCGACTGAATACGGCTCACACACAGCGCCGACATGGCAGGAATATCGCTTCGGCGCAAGCCAGGCCGGAATCATCAGCACCGGCATCCCGCTCGGCCCCCGTCCTCCGATTACCTGACCCGGCTCGCCCGCCGATGGGTTGAGCCGAGGCGGGCCGACATCAGCGCGTGCCGACGCACAGAGCACAGCAAAAAGTGCGCCGGATAAAAGGAACACCCGCCTCACCATCGGTATACGGCGGTCGCGACCCATGAAGTCCGTCTCGTCCGCTCCGCCCGAAATCGACACTGTGGTGTGGCGCGATACCTCTTCTCGTCGTCGGCTGTGAGGTTTGCTACACCGAACGCGGGACGAGGTTCCAGCTTTCGCGGCGATGGGTCGGATCGTGCTGCCTGCGCTTGGAAGCCGGGTGTCAGTCCAGCGTGACTACTCCGCGGCGCGCGGCATCGACTGCGATCGCATACCTCCACCTCGTCTCGTTGTCGCGCTTCCGCCAAAACGCGGCAGCAACCTGCTCTGTTGTGCTGCCAGGAAAAGGGGCAGCGACCGAAGTGGGTTATCCGCTCCGTTGTCGGCTGCTGCCACGTCTTTGATCGGCGGCGGCAAGCTTTCGTTTTTCGCGCTCCGCCTTTTTCCGCTTGCGGTCCTTGCGCCAGCGCCTGATCGACTTGGAGCCGCGTCCCATCGAGATGAGCCTAACAACCCACTCGACGACCTCCGGGCCGCTCGCTCTACAGCCTTCGGAGGCCGCCGACGGTGTGAGGTTCAAGCTCTGGACGTGCGTCCGGAACATCGCGTGCAGGGCTTTCGGCTCAACCATGCGGCGCGTTGAACATCGCCGCCACACCCGCGCTCACCCTCGATGACACCTTCGCCAGCGTCTCGTCGCATGCCCGCGCTGAGGGTACGCCGTGTGTACGCACACGAGCCCGTGTGAACGACTTTCAGGCCATCGGGGCTAACCTCTTAGGCATGGAGCAGAAGGTCACCCCCGAGCTTGCACAGCACCTTGCAAAGGCGCACGCCGACGGCGTCAACTACCGCACGCTGGGCAAGTTGTACGACATCGCCCCCTCGCTCGCGCATCGTCACGTCAAGCGCGTGAACGCCGCAGCGCCGGGACCCGAGCACGCGCCCACCACCCCTCCCGATGTTGAGCCCGAGTCGGGAACCGACGTGCACGAGCCGCAGCCGTTCCCCGAGCCACCCTCCCCGGCGCGGCCGAAGCGGGAGCCCGACACGCCGGGACCCGAGCCGGTCGAAGTTGCGCCGCCGTCGGGAGCCACGAAGCGCCACCCCGAGAGCGCCTTCCCCGAGTACGTGCAGCCGGACGTTCAGATGCAGCCCGGCGACGTGGTCGTGCTCGATGAGCCGCCCGTCGTACCCGAGCGACCACCCGAGCGTGCGCCAGGCCAGGCGGCCAAGTCGATGATGCACCCGCTCGACTGGGCCGAGCACAACCTCAAGACCGTGGCCATGGACATCGCGCAGGCACGCAAGGCCGACAAGCCCGACAAGCTCGCCGTCTACGAGGCCAGGCGCGACGAACTACGCACGTTCCTCGACACGTACGCCGATGCGTACCGCGCATACAGCTTCGGCCGTCCGCCCGCGTCACAGACCGGAGTCCAGGTCTCCGAGCAGACACTCCGCGACCGTCCGCCCCCCGCACTGTGGGACAACCCGTACGACCACGGTCCGCGTGGCTTCGAGCTTGTCGGCGGATGGCCGAAGCTGTGAAGCACTCGCCCGCAAAGCGCCGCCAAGCCGCGCGTCTCATCCGCGAGAACTGCACCTACGCCGAGACATCGAAGCGCACCGACATCGGCCAGTCCACCCTTGAGACGTGGATGTCCCCAACGCGCGGAGACGCCGACTTCCAAGCCTTAGTCCACGGGACAGGCACGCTCCAGGTCGGCCCCATCCGCCTGCGCCTCACGCCTGCGCCCGGCCAGCCCGACGCGCCCGACGAGACGCTCTGCTGGATTGACACTGACACGCGCGAGGTCATCGGCACGCTGCACGTGCACGACGCCGTCGTCACGCGGGCCATCTTCCCCCAAGACCCACAGCGCACACGCGCCGAGCTTGAAGCCGGACGACTGCCCTACCTGCCCGACGCGCATACGTTCCCGATGCGTGCCGACGCGCTGGAGCATCTTGCCGACGACTCCACGAACCTTGCCCTGCTCTGTGCGTTGTGCAGTGACGACCCCGTCACCGCCTTCCGAGCGTGGCTCTCTGTGTGGCGGTTCCGCTCCGGTGAGGACAAGGCCATCCGCACCCTCGGTGACGAGATGTGGGAAGGCCAGGCCCAACTTGCCGATCTTCTCGCCACTGATCCGTTCACGTTCATCTTGAAGGCCAGAAAACTTGGCCAGAGTACGATTGCCGTCTCTTACGCGGCGTTCGCCGCCCGCGTCCGTGACGAGCACGCGCGTGTGCATGCGTACAGCTACCGCGAGCGTGCGTCCATTCGTCTACTGGAACAAGTCAAGTTCGGCCTCGACCGGCTTCCCGATTTCCTCCGGCTTTCCGTCGAGCGCGAGACACGTCAGGAAATCGTGTACTCCGCGAGCGGTGACGACGAGCGCACCATCGTCAGCTACCCGATGAGCAAGAACACGTCCATCGAGGAGACATCCACGCACGCACTGCTAGACGAGTTCGCGTTCTGGCCAGACACGGAGACGACGTTCGGGCGGTTGGAGCCGACGTTCACCGCGCCCGGTGCAACGGCGACCTTGGTCACGACCGGGAACGGTCCCGCCAACTACGCCACCACACTGTGGCAAGCGGCCAAGGACGGGGACGCGATCTTCACGCCCATCTTCCTCCCCGCGACCGCACGCCCCGGCCGAGATGCGGCGTGGCTGGAGCGCAAGAAGAGGAGCATGAGCGCGTCTTCCTTCCGCAGCGAATACGCCTGCACCGAGGCCGATGCACTGGCAGGCCCGGCGGAGCGCGAGTTCGCGCAGGAGGACATCGACCGGTGCACGAAGTACCCCCGCTATTCCGAGCACGAGCATCCCGGACTCGGCACCGTCTGGCCACTCGGCAAGAAGCAGGAGCACTTCCCCCGCTCCAAGCGACGGGACCCGCTCGTGGAGTTGCGTTACATCGTCGCGTTCGACATCGGCAAGAAGGACGCGACAGTGGGCGTCGTTCTCGACGTGACGAGCGACGTGTGGCATGTGGCCGCGTATTGCAGGCGGGTCGGACTCTCTTACCCGGCCATCCAGACGCTCATCGCGCAGGTCGCCGCCGACTACTACCCCGCGCCGGTCGTGATCGAAGCAAACTCAATGGGCCAAGCCGTCATTGACAACATTTCCCTCCCCAACCGCGTGATCGGATTCCACACCGGGGAAACGAGCAAGGCTCGCGCCATCGAGAAGCTCGCCGTCAAGTTGCAGAACTGGGAAATCCAGTTCCCGAAGAACGAGCTACCGCAGCTTTACAACGAACTGGTCGGCTACGCCCGGCCCGACGACTACATCGTCCAGGACTCGGTCATGGCCCTCGCGCTGGCGACAGACCAAGCGCCCGAGGCTTATTCAGCGAAGAACCGGCTCTTCCGCGCTGGAGTCAAGGAGATCGAGAAGGTGAGCCACGGCTGACGCCTCTTCGGTGAGGCGCTCTTGTTTCTCCTGGCGCGACGATGGCCCCCGACTCGACCCTCCCTAACACCTCCTCGTACCCGGCGAGGTACGCGCGGAGCTGCGGGCGGATGTCGGGTCGCTTCTCTTCGGGCATCCCGTCGAGTGTACGTCGCCGGTGAGGGGGCGCCGACGAGGGCGTTTTGATGAATGAAACGGCGTAGACTCGCCCTATGGCGAGTCTCATGGACAAGATCCGCAAGTGGTTGGGGATGGGGAAAAAGACCTAACCGTTCTCACGTTCCGAACGGCGTAAGATGTTTCCAACTGGCCCTGCACTCGGTCCCGGCCCAAAGCCCGCAATCCACCAACGCGCAGTGCGCGCGAGGCGAGGAGCCTAAGGCGACGGAGTTTGACTGCGGGGCCAGCCCCTGCCGAGTCGCGTTGTAAATTGCCGCGCGCTGTCGCGGAAGCGGTTAGTTCGCCGACACGTCCCGCTCATCGAGCTCGATCGGAATGACTCGCAGTACGTCTTTCCCTG
>Ga0307278_10000231_pt1 | contig 29084 bp, 31 predicted proteins | sample ER_DNA_117_FD_194482 | JGI IMG/M metagenome (GOLD analysis project Ga0307278, IMG submission 194482) | Bulk soil microbial communities from the East River watershed near Crested Butte, Colorado, United States - ER_DNA_117 | ecosystem: Environmental > Terrestrial > Soil > Floodplain | place...
TGGCATCCCAGTCGGCTCAACGCCCGTCGAGGGCAGCGAGCTCGACTTCCGCAAGCCGAGGCCGATAGGGCGTGCGCGGCTCGACCACTGCTTCACGGACCTCGACCGCGACGAGGACGGATGGGCGCGCGTCGAGCTCGACGGGACGACGCTTTGGGCCGACGAGAGCTACCCGTACCTGATGATCTTCACGGGCGACGGGCTCCCAGACGCCGACCGTCGCAGCGTCGCGGTCGAGCCGATGACCTGCGCTCCGAACGCGTTCTCAAGCGGCGACGGCCTGATCCTTCTGGAGCCCGGCGACTCCCATGCGGCCGCCTGGGGCATCGCCATCACGTCGTAGTCGACTCTCAGCCGCGCGTGTCGGCGGTCTCCTTCGATCCGGCCAGGAGCCCGACCGCGAGGAGGTCCTTGACGTGGATCCACTCGTCCGCAAGCGTGACCCCGCCCGCCTTCGCGATCATGTCTCGCAAGGGAACGGCCCAGCGATGTTCGATCAGAGCGACCGCGGCTGCGGTTCCCTCCGGGATGGCATCGCCTAGGTACCAGACCGCCGCCTCGTCGAACACATGCCCGTCCTCGAGCTCGTTCGCTCCGGCGATCGCGCCCCGCTCGGCCTCTTCCTCGCCGCCCATGCCGAAGCCCACGAGGGCACCGACGATCGCGCCGAACTCCTCGGCCTCCCCCTGATCGAGGTCGCTCTGCTGGAGGACCTCGAGCTCCCCGTCCGCATTCTTTTTTACGAGCAAAAGGTCATTCAGGCGGATGACGTCGTTCTCCTTCAGTCGCGCGAGCTCCTCGCGGATCTCGCCCGTGAAGTTGTCTCCCTCGAAGCCGACGACGAGCATCTGCACCGGGCCGAGTGTCAGGCCCTCATCGGTATGGGTCGGCGTGCTCATGAGCCCTCCAGGAGCTTCTGCTTCTGTGCGGCGAACTCGTCGTCCGTGAGAACGCCCTGCTCGTGCAGCTGCCCGAGCTTCCCGAGCTGCTCGATCGTGTCGTCGCTGATGCCTCCGGCGGCCGGAGCCGCGCCCTGCTGCGCCTCGAGCTGGGCAAGGCGCGCGTCGGTCTCTGCATCGTCTTCCCGCCCCTCCTGGACCTTCTTGCCGGCGTGGTAGGCCACGCCTCCCACCATGGCCGCGCGCATCAGCGGCCGTCGTCGTCGCATCAACATGGCTCACCTTTCTCTTGCTCTCGGACCTGGTCACAGAATCGCCCGCACCGCCCCAGAACGCATCACCCCGTCCGGATGATGTCCCGGCCCGGTCCTTGAACCACGCTGAGACCGACAACAATTTCGAAGGAGGCACCATGTGGTACGCGATCGGCGGCTTTGCCGCCTTCCTGTGGCTGGTGTTGCTCATTTCGCTCGGGATGAGCACGCTCCGGAAGGGTCACTGGGTCATGTTCATTTTCGGGATCTTCATACCGATCTTCTGGGTAATCGGTGCGTTCATGCCGCCGACAACCCCGCAGCCCGCCTAGGCGACTCGTCCGATGAATATGGCTATAGCTGAATAGCCAACGGAACCCGGCTGCTACCCTGAAACTCAGCGGTGCGGTGCTGTTCCGTCGAGCGGCGCGCGCCTCGCCGTGTTATCCGGCGAAAGGCAGACGATGCGAGGAACGATGATTTGGTTCAACGAGGTCAAGGACCTCGGCTTCATCCAGACCGAGGAGGGCGAGCGCCTGTCCGTCCTGGGAACCGGCTTCGCCGGCGGCAAGAGGCCGGTGGGACGGTGTGCAGATGCCGTCGTCAGCTTCGACGTCAACGTCAACGGCACAGGGCGCGAAGCCCAGAACGTCGTCTTCGTGACCGAGGACGCTCCACGCCGAGCTCGCCTCCGCCACCGTGGCGGCCGCTAGCGCCATACGGCCCCGCTTTCGGGGTTCCTCTCACCGAATCGCGTTCTTTCTGACGATTCCGCTCGGCGTGGCACTCGGCCTCGAAGTCGAGACCTCAGCCGGCCGCGCCGCCGCGATCGCCTTCGGGACCAGCGTCGTGACCATGTTCGGCGCCAGTGCCCTGTACCACACGGTCGACTGGCCGGAGGCCCGGCGCCGGTGGATGCGACGCCTCGACCACGCCGGGATCTACGCACTGATCGCCGGGAGCTACACGCCGGTCGGGCTGCTCGTTCTCAGCGGGAACTGGCGGCTCGTCGTGCTCGGGATCGTCTGGACTGGCGCCGCCATTGCGATCGCCCTCAAGTTTTTCTGGTTAGACGCCCCGAAGTGGCTCTCGGCGGTGATCGGGATCGGTCTGGGCTGGGTCGCCATCGCCGTCCTCCCGCAGATCTTCGATCGGGTTGGGATCGCCGGCTCCGTGCTCGTGCTCGCCGGCGGGCTCGCCTACACGGCCGGGGCCCTCGTCTATGCGCTGCGCCGCCCGGATCCGGTCCCTGCGGTCTTCGGCTACCACGAGGTGTTCCACGCCCTCGTGATCGTCGCCGTCGCCTGCCAGTACTCGGCGATCGCCTTCTTCGTGCTACCCGAACATTAGGAGCTAGGCAACCGAGACCACCCGCGCGCGCCACGCGCCGCTGGGGGCCTGGATCTCGACTTCCTCGCCGACCTTCGCGCCCATCAGTGCGCGCCCGACGGGCGAGTCCGGTGAGACGCCGCCGACGCTCGAGATCTCGATCTGCAGGCTTGCGCCCTGCTCGTCCTCGACCTCGACCTTCGAGCCGACGCCGACCGTGTCGCCCGTCGCGGCGTCCTCGTCGACGAGCACGGCGCGGTCGAGCCGGTCGCGCAGGATAGTGATTCGACGCTCGAGCAAACCCTGCTCGTTCTTCGCCGCGTGGTATTCGAAGTTCTCCGAGAGGTCGCCGAAGCTGCGCGCGGTGGCGATCGCCTCGACCATCGCGGCGCGTTTCGGCCCCTCGAGCTCGGCCAGCTCGGTCTCGAGCTGCTTCTTCTGGGCGCGGGTCAGCGGTTCGGGCTTGTTTTGCGGCATCACGGCAGCGTACTGCTACTGTGTGAGCACGGTCGGCAATCACGCCGGCCGGTGAGATGAGCTTCTCGTTCCTCCTTCGGGTGTTTCGAGGTCAGCAAGTCTCGAACCCGTAAAAGGAGTCGAACTACATGTCAGAACGAACTTTTCGCGAGCTTGGCGTGTCCGCGCCCGTCGTGGCCGCACTCGCCGCTCGCTCGGTCGAGCACCCATTCAGCATCCAGGAGCTGGTCCTGCCGGACGCGCTCCAGGGGCTGGATGTCCTCGTCCGCTCACCCACGGGCTCGGGCAAGACCCTTGCCTTCGCCCTCCCCATCGTCGAGCGCACCGCGCCCGGCGACCCGCGCCCCTCGGCGCTCGTGCTCGTGCCGACGCGCGAGCTCGCGGCGCAGGTGACCGCCGAGTTCCAGCCGCTCGCGAAGGCCAAGGGCCTTCGGGTCGCGGCCGCCTACGGCGGCGTGCCGATCCGCTCGCAGGCGCAGCGCATCAAAGACGCGCACATCCTCGTCGCCACGCCGGGCCGGCTCGAGGATCTCTCCTCGCGCCGCCTCGTCGATCTCTCGCAGGTGCGCTCGTTCGTCCTGGACGAGGCCGACCGCATGCTCGACATGGGCTTTCAGCCCCAGGTCGACAAGCTCGTGCGCCGGCTCCCGCGCAACCGCCAGACGATGTTCTTCTCGGCCACGCTCGACGGCCACGTCGGCGAGCTGGCCCGCGCCTACACGAACAGCCCCTCGCACATCGAGGGCGAGCTCTCGACCACGCAGCAGCCCGGCGAGATCGAGCACCACTTCGTCTCGGTGACACCCGACACGAAGGTGGAGACACTCGTCGAGCACATCCGCTCGTCGGGCTCCACGCTCGTCTTCGTCCGCACCAAGCGCGGCGCCGACCGGCTCGTGCAGAAGCTCAAGCGGCACGACGTGCGCGCGGTCGCGATGCACGGCGACATGTCGCAGAACGCGCGCGAGCGGGCGCTCTCGCAGTTCGAGACCGGCAAGGTCGAGACGCTGGTCGCGACGGACGTGGCCGCCCGCGGCCTCGACCTCAGCGACGTCACGCACGTGATCAACTTCGACCCGCCGGAGGAAGACAAGGGCTACGTGCACCGCACCGGCCGTACCGGCCGCGCGGGTCGCAGCGGCACCGCGATCACCTTCGTCCTGCCCGAGCAGCAGGCCGAGACGAGCCGCGTCGCCCGCCGGCTCGGCCACCGCGAGCAGTTCGAGCAGGCCGGGATGCAGTCCGCTCCCGCCAAGCTCCTGTATACGAGCCGCCGCGGCCGCCGCTCCAAGTGGTAACGGCAACGTTCTAAAACCGCAAGCCGCGTTCAAGACGCGGCCTGCGGCGAGGTGCATGCTCGGTCTTCCAGTCAGACACGGACCGGGAGGGAACTCATGCACCTGCGCTCGATCTTCGTACTCGTGGGCATGGCCTGCGCGCTCGCAGTCCCCCCGGCGCTCGCCGCGACGGATGGGCCCGTGGCCTCCGCAAACGGCGGCGTCCACTGGACGATCCCGCTGCCGAACGCCTTCGGCGTCGAGGTGATCAACCAGCCGCTCGCTTTCAACGCGCGTAAGTACGCCGACGGCAGCGTGAGCGGCCACTTCGAGTACCACCAGCTCGTCGAGGGCACCTCGTTCAACTTCAACGTCGACGTCACCTGCATGAACGTCTATGACGGCAACCGCGCCAAGATCGGCGGCGTCGTCGAGCAGAGCAACGACCCAACCGTTCCCGCGGGCACCTTCGCGTGGTTCCAGGTCTTCGACAACGGTGAGGGGCCCGACGCACTACCCGATCGGTCGAGCCTCATCGGGTTCGGCGACGAGGTCGCGAACGAGGCGTTTTGCAACAGCCCGAACCTGCCTCGCTTCGGGCCTTGGGACGTCCAGGGGAACGTCCAGGTACAGGCCTAGCCTTCCCGTCGCTAACGAAGGGCCGCCGCGCCCGTCTATAGGAACGGATGGCGACAGCGGTCGCGCGAGACGAGGGCTCGATCCCGGTCGCGGCGTCCACGATCCGGCACGAGTCGATCGTGGCGGGCGACTTCCGCGTCAGCGACGTTACCTTCGCTCCCGGGAAGCGCCTCCCCAGGCATCGCCACCCGCACGGGTGCATCGCCGTGGTCGTCGAGGGCGCGGTGGACAAGGCCTTCACGCGTGTCTCGGGAACCGCGGCTCAGGGCGCGGTAATCACGATGCCGCCCGAGGAGCCTCACGTGGACGTCTTCGGCCGGGCCGGGGCACGGATCGTGGTCGTCGAGAGCCAGGCGGAGGAGGACGTCGGCCTCGACCGCGACTGGACCTGCCTACTGATCGCGACCAAGATCGCGCGAGAGCTGGAAGCGCCGGACTCCTTCACGCCGCTCGCGATCGAAGGGCTCGCGCTGGAGCTCGCCGCCGCCGCGCGGCGTCTGGCCGGACCCGACGCGCCGCACTGGCTGCAGAGCGCACTCGATCTGGCCCTCGAGCGGGCGCTCGAGCCGGTGTCCGTCGTGGAGATCGCCGCAGAGCTCGACGTCGACCCGCGCCTGCTGGCTCGCGGCTTCCACGAGCACTACGGCGCCTCGATCGGCGAGTACGTCAGGAACGCCCGGCTCGACTGGGCGGCGGCGCGGCTGGTGCGAACCGATGCGCCGCTCGCGACGCTGGCCCTGGAGGCGGGCTTTGCCGACCAGAGTCACTTCACGCGCAGCTTCAAGAGACGGACGGGCCTGCCGCCGGGCAAGTATCGCCGTGCGCACAGGTGAGCTAGGGAGTCTCGCCGGCAAGGATCGTCGCGAGCTTGGCGGCGTCGATGTTCCCGCCGGAGACGATGCAGACGACGGTGCCGCCTTCCACCCGGCCGCCGAGAGCCGCCGCAAGCGCGAGCGCGCCCGCCCCTTCCGCCACCACGCGGGCACGGCTGGCGAGCTTGCGCACTGCCTCGGCAGTCTCGTCGAGAGAGACCGCGAAGGCGCCGTCCAGCACGCCGCGCACGAGCGGCCACATCGCCGGCAGGAGCGCCGGCCCGCCCGCGCCGTCCACGAACGAGGGCACGAACTCGATCGGCTGAGGCTCGCCCGCCGCGAACGCGGCGGTCAGCGGCGCCCCCGTCTCCGGCTCGACCGCATAGACGCGCGTCTGCGGCCGCAGCGCCTTGACGGCGCTCGCGATCCCGGTGCTGAGACCACCGCCGCCGAAGGGAACGAGCACCACGTCCGGCTCCGGGAGATCCTCGAGCAGCTCGAGCCCGATCGTCCCGTTGCCGGCCATCACGCGCTCGTCCTGGACCGGATGGACGAAGAGACCGTCAAGCTCGGGGTAGCTCGACTCCTCGAGCGTCTGCCACCAGCGCTCGTACGGGACCTTGATAACCCGGCCGCCGAGCCGAACGATCGCCGCCAACTTCGCCTCGGGCGCGTTCTCCGGCACGACGACGGTGCACGTCACACCGAGCTCGCGTGCCGCCCAGGCGACCCCCTGGCCCATGTTGCCCGCGCTGCCCGTAACCACGCCGGCCCGGAGCTGCTCCGGAGACGCGCCGCTGACCGCGTTCAGCGCGCCGCGCAGCTTGAACGAGCCGATCGGCTGCAGGTTTTCGAGCTTCAGGTAGACGTCCGTGCCGTCCAACCGCACGAGCGGAGTGCGCACGACCTTCCCCGCGAGAACCTCCCGCGCCCGCTGGATCTCCTCGAGCGGGATCACGCGAACAGCTCCCCCAGCTCGTCGCGCTCGGCCGGCGCGAGCCGCAGCTCGAGCGCCGCGAGCGCCGGGTCGAGGTGCTCCGGGCGGCGCGGCCCGACGACGACCGCCGTCACCTGCGGGTGACCGAGCACCCAGGCGATCGCGAGCGCTGCCGGCTCGACGCCACGCTCGGCGGCCGCCGCGGCGAACGCGTCGAGCGCGTTGAAGATCTCCTCGGTCGCCAGCTCCTCGTAAGGCCCCGGACGCAGCGTCATCCGCGAGCCGGCCGGATAGCCCTCCCCGCGCCGGTACTTGCCCGTCAGCCACCCGCCGCCGAGCGGGCTGAACGGGGTGAAGCCGAGGCCCTCCCGTTCACACACCGGCAACACGCCGCCGGCCTCCTGCTGGAGCAGGCTGAACTCGTTCTGGACCCAGTCGAAGCGCGCAAGCCCGAGCCGGTCGCTCGTCTCCAACGCCTGCTCCAGTTGCTCCGCATCGAGGTTGCTCGCGCCGATCGCGCGCACCTTCCCGGACTGGACGAGCTCGTCGAGCGCCCGCAGGGTCTCCTCGATCGGCGTCTCGGGATCAGGCTCGTGCGTCAGGTACAGGTCGAGCCGCTCGACTCTCAGCCGCTCCAGGCTGCCCTCGACCTCCCGCAGGATCCGCTCGCGCGACAGCCCGCGGTCGTCCGGGTCTCCGGTCACCGACCAGTACACCTTCGAGCTGAGCAGAACCGGCTCGCCGCGCTCGCTGCGCCACTTGCCGATCCAGGTCTCGCTGCGCCCACCGCCGTACGAGGCCGCGGTGTCGAAGAACGTGATCCCGGCGGACCAGGCAGCGTCCATCAGCGCGAACGCCTCCTCCTCGGCCTCGCCCCGGCCGAAGAGCTCCGGCGCCGAGCCGATCCCGCCGAAGTTCCCGCAGCCGAGCCCGATCCGCGAGAGCTCGAGGCCGGTTCGGCCCAGCTGCCGATAGTCCACGCGGTGAGCGTACTTCCGTCGCTCTTGGAGAGGAGGCGGTGACGTGTGAGAATGCGCAGATGCGGCGGGGTCATTCCATTTCCGAGCACGGCCTCCAGCCGACTCGCGCTGAGGGCGACACGGCCGCGCGCGCCGTCGCCATCGACTCCAGCCTCGGCTCCGAGCGGCTCGAGCTCCACGTCGCCCGCTACGAGCCAGGCCGCTCGCTGCCGCGGGCCCTGGACGGCATCCAGGAAATCCTCTACGCCGTCTCCGGCCACGGCACGCTGTTCATCGACGGCGAGGCCCACGAGCTCGAGCCCAGAACCGGCGCGTATGTCGCCGAGGGCGAGTCCTATGAGGTCGATAACCCCGGCCCGGAGACGCTGCTGGTCGTCTCGGCGACCGCGCCTCAGGAGAACGGAGCGACCCCGTCCGCCCGCCGTACCGTCCGTTACGACGACCAGCCGTCGTTGCCGGCGAGCGGCGACCGCGAGTTTCGCTACCTCGTCACGGACGAGGTCGGCTGCCGGGATCTGACCCAATTCTTCGGCGTGATCGCCCCCGGCCGCGCGCCTGACCACAGCCACGTCTACGACGAGGTGATCTACGTGCTCGAGGGCCAGGGCACGCTGCACATCGACGGCGAGCACGAGCCGGTGGCCGCCGGCACGTGCATCCACCTGCCCCCGCTACGGGAGCATTCCCTCGAGAACAGCGGCGAGGGCCCGATGAAGGTCGTCGCTGTCTTCCATCCCGCCGGCGATCCGGCGTCACGTGCGTATGAGGCAAACGAATGACTGCAAGTGGAGTCTCACTCTGGTACCGGGCAATCAATAGGAGGAGAACATGAGGAAATTTGTAGTCGCCGCGCTCTTCGCGGCAGGAGTGGCCGTTCTGGCGACGGCCGCTCTGGGGTCGATCAAATCGCCTAGCAACGCGCCAAACAAGGCGGAGTCGGTGTCGGCTGCGGCCATCACGTGCGGCAAGACGCGCACGATCGGCCTCGCGGCCCCGTACACAGGCCCCGCGGCCGACATCGGCAACCAGCAGGTTCGCTGGGCGAAGTACTTTGTGAAGCGCTGGAACGCCCAGAGGGCAAACAGGAACAAGCAGATCAGGGTCGTCAATGGCGACACGCAGCTGGGTGTGGACACGGCGTTCGCCGTGAAGGTCGCCAAGGCGTTCGCCTCGAACTCCAAGATGCTCGGCGTCGTCGGGCCGGCCGGTAGCCAGGAGGTCGTCGCGTCCACGTCGGCTTACAAGGGCGGCCGCCTCGGGTTCGTCTCGGGCTCCGCGAGCCGCACGACGCTCACGGACGGCCATACCGACGGCAACCGGCGCGGGTACTTCTACCGCACCGTGCCGAGCGACGCCGCGCAGGGCCCGACGGTCGCCAACTGGATGACCAAGGAGCTGAAGTGGAAGCGGGTCTACATCATCGACGACCAGGAGGCCTACTCGCAGGGCCTCGCCGACGGCGTGCAGAAGATCCTCGCCAGCCGTGGCGTCAAGGTCACCCGTGACTCGATCAGCCAGACCGACTCGGACTTCTCGTCCAAGATCGCGAAGATCCCGAACAACACTCAGGGGATCTACATCCCGTGGCAGCTCGCACCGCAGGCCCAGGCCTTCGGCCAGCAGCTCAGGGCTGCGGGCAAGCAGAAGATCAAGCTGTTCGGCTCGGACGGCCTGTTCGCCCCGGGTGTCTGGAAGATCGTAGGCTCGTACGACTCGGCCTTCCCATACAACCCCGCTGATCCAGTGGTCAAGGCTTACATCAAGGCCCACAAGGGCAACGGCGAGTTCTTCGGTCTCCCGTCGTACGTGGCGGCCCAGGTGGTCGTGGGCGCAGTCACGAGGGCCTGCGCGGACGGCAAGGCAACCCGTGCCGAGGTGCGCAGGCAGATCGCGAAGACGAAGCTGAAGACCTCAATCCTCGGCTTCCCGGTCTCGTTCACGACTAGCGGCGAGATGCGAACTCCGGCCAACTACGGCATCTACCAGATCCAGAGCGACGGCTCGTTCAAGCGCATCGGCTAGAACGGGAGAACCTGATCGCAGGACGAACGAGCGGCCCATTGCGTGGGCCGCTCGTTCTGTCTGAGAGGGTAGGCGGCGGTGTGACCCCGGCTCCTCGACAGCGGCTCGTCAACCTCGGCGGCCTCGTAATGGCCCTGGCGGTGTGGACCCTCTACGCCGTCTACCTCTCGCCGACCCACGGCTGGACGTTCTTCTTCCAGCTGACCGTGAACGGGATCATCCTGGGCAGCGTCTACGCCCTGATCGCGCTCGGCTACTCAATGGTCTACGGGATCCTGAAGCTGCTGAACTTCGCCCACGGTGACGTCTACATGATCGGCGCGTTCATCGGCTTCGGCGTCCTCACGCTCCTCGGAGGGCCGCTCAACCCGGCGATTCCCGTCGTGCTGCTGATCGCCTGCATGTTCGCCATCGCGATGATTGGAGCAGGGCTGCTCGGCCTTGCCATCGAGCGCTTCGCCTACCGGCCTCTGCGCAACGCGCCGCGAATCGCACCGCTCATCTCCGCGCTTGGGGTTGCGTTCTTCCTGGAGAACTCCGCGCTCCTGCTGTTCGGCTCGCAGTTCCGGAACTACGACGGGTTCGATCTGGTCAGCTACAACGGCATCCACCTCGGCGGCGACAGCGGGGTCTTCGTCCAGTACCTCGGCGTCATCGTCATCGTCGGAGCCTTCATCCTGATGCTGGCCCTGATCGGGCTGGTGCAGTGGACACGGCTGGGAAAGGCGATGCGGGCGGTCTCCTTCGATCGCGAAGCCGCCGCGATGATGGGCATCGACCCCGACCGCGTGATCGCGGCCACCTTCTTCATCGGCTCCGCCCTCGCCGGTGCGGCAGGCGTGATGTTCGGGCTCCTGTTCAGCCAGATCTACCACCTGATGGGCTTCCTGGCCGGCCTCAAGGGCTTCACCGCCGCGGTCGTCGGCGGCATCGGCAGCATCCCCGGCGCGATGCTCGGCGGACTGCTCGTCGGTCTGGTCGAGTCGTGGGCGCGCGGCTACCTGAACGGAAACGTCTCCGACCTCGTGGTGTTCGGGGTCCTCATCGGAGTGATGCTGCTTCGGCCGAGCGGACTGCTCGGGACCCCGGCGCTACAGAAGGTCTAGAGGCATGAGCGAGAGCACACCTCCCCACGTCCCCGAGAGCTCCGGCCAGATCGGTATCGACCAGTGGGTTGCCCAGGCCGACGAGCGAAGGGAGCGGCCGGCCGGGCTCCGCGGTCTAGTCGCCACAGGCTGGGGGAAGCTGCCACCGGCAGGAAAGCTCGCGCTGCTCTCGCCGGCGATCGTCATCCCTTTCCTGCCGTTCGTCAGCGAGGGGAACCTCTTCAACTACGGCGTCTTCATCCTGATCTACGCGCTGCTCGCGCTCGGGCTGAACGTCGTCGTGGGTTTCGCCGGCCTGCTCGACCTCGGCTACGTCGCCTTCTTCGGCTTCGGCGCGTACACATACGCCTTCCTCTCCGGCACCCACGAGGCCAAGGGGCACAACTACACCCACCACTGGCCGGCGCAGTGGTCGATCCTGACGGCGGTGCTCGTCTGCGCCGTGCTCGGTCTGTTCCTCGGCTCCTCCTCTCGAAGGCTGCTCGGCGACTACCTGGCGATCGTAACGCTCTTCTTCGGCCAAGCGTTCGTCGTCTTGACGAACGCCGCCAACCCGTACGGGATCACCAACGGCTCGAACGGCCTGGCCAACGTGGCACCGCTCGAGTTCTTCGGCCATCTCACGATCAACACGACTCGCGGGTACTACTGGTTCCTGCTCGGCTGCGTCGCCTTCGTGCTGATTGTCCTCTATTGCATCAGCGAGTCTCGCACCGGCCGCGCCTGGAAGGCGTCGCGAGAGGACCCGCTCGCCGCGGAGATGATGGGGATGCCGGTCAACCGGCTGAAGATCATGGCCTTCAGCCTCGGCGCGGCGATCGCGGGCCTCGCCGGGAGCGTCTTCGCGGCCGCGCAGACCGGCGCGTTCCCGCAGAACTTCGGCACGCAGGTGCTGATCCTGATCTACGCCGTCGTGATCCTGGGCGGCACCGGGAGCCTGACCGGGATGATCGTCGGAGCGATCGCGATCATCGCCTCGAACCAGGTGCTCGACTCGACCTCCCCGCCGAACGTCGCTCGTGTCCTGTTCTACGCGGCCCTGATCGCCACGATCTTCTTCACCATGCGCTCCTCGTGGCCGAGGATGGTGACGGCCTTCGTCGGGACCGCCGCCTTCGGCTTCGCGGTGCACGCGATCGCGGACGCCGTTTGGGCGCGCGGCACGGCGGGACAGGTCACCTCGGGCGGCTTCCTCTCGGGCGCCATCCGACACTGGGTGCTGCTTCCGGCCCACCCAGGGCGGCTCGCGGTCTACGGCTACCTGCTGATGATCGTCGCCGTGGTCGCGCTGGTCCAGCTCAAGGGCTGGTGGCGACTGGCGGTGCTGGTGCCGACCCTCTACCTGACCGCCTTCGTCTGGGAGAACCTGCTCGTCCTGCAGCCGGCGGTCACCCGCTACGTCCTCTTCGGAGCACTGCTGATCGCCGTTATGACGATCAGGCCGCAGGGGCTGTTCGGCACGGCGAAGGTGGAGATCGTCTGATGGCCACGCGATTGCTCGAGCTGAAGGGCGTCTCCAAGGCTTTCGGCGGCCTTCAAGTGATCTCCAACCTCGACTTCCACGTCGACGAGAACGAGATCGTCAGCGTGATCGGCCCGAACGGCGCCGGAAAGACGACGTTGTTCAACCTCGTGACCGGCGTCTACACCCCGGACCGGGGCGAGATCATGTTCGAGGGCGACTCGATCGTCGGCCTGCCTCCGAACCGGATCACGCGCAAGGGAATCGCGCGCACCTTCCAGACCCTGCGGCTGTTCCTGAACATGACGGTCAAGGAGAACGTGATGGCGGCCGCGTACGGGCACACCCGCGCCGGAGTCCTGCGTTCAGTCTTGCGCACGCCAGGCATGCGCCGAGAGGAGCGCGAGATCGGCAGGCTCGCGGAGGAGAAGCTCGCCTTCTTCGGCCAGCGCCTGATGGGCTACCGCTGGAACCAGCCCGCGTACTCACTCTCGTACGCCAACCGCCGTCGGCTCGAGATCGCGCGCGCGATGGCGACGAACGCGCGGCTGCTGCTGCTCGACGAGCCCGCGGCCGGGATGAACCCGGTCGAGACGCGCGAAATGACGGAGCTGATCGGCAAGCTCCGCGACGAGCTCGGCTACACGATCTTCGTGATCGAGCACGACATGCACCTCGTCGAGGGCATCTCCGACCGCGTGGTGGCGCTAGATCACGGCATCAGGATCGCGGAGGGGTCGTTCGACGAGGTGGCGACGGACCCCAGCGTGGTCGAGGCCTACCTGGGCCTCCGCGCGAAGGAAGAAGCCGGCTGATGGAGGCTGCGTCCGTGCCCGTCGCCGAGACGCAGCCGCTGCTCGAGTTCGAGCACGTCCACACCTATTACGGCGAGATTCACATCCTCGACGACGTCAGCCTGCAGGTCGGGCCGGGCGAGCTCGTCTGCCTGCTCGGCGGCAACGCCTCGGGCAAGTCGACCACCCTGAAGACGGGTCTCGGGATCGTCAAGCCGCGCGGGGGACGGGTCCTATTCGAGGGCGAGGATCTCACCGACAAGAGCACGAGCTACCGGATAGGCAAGGGCATGGCGATCGTGCCCGAGAACCGGCGCCTGTTCGCGCCGATGAGCGTGCTCGAGAACCTGGAGATGGGCGCCTACCTGCACGGCGGCGGGCGCAAGGAGGACTTCGACCGCGTCTACTCGCTCTTCCCGTTGCTGCACGAGCGCCGCAAGCAGCTGGCCGGGACGCTCTCAGGCGGCGAGCAGCAGATGGTCGCCATGGGCCGCGCGCTGATGTCGCAGCCGAAGCTGCTGCTGATGGACGAGCCCTCGATGGGGCTGGCCCCGATCCTCGTCGAGCGGAACTTCGAGATCATCCAGCAGGTGCACGAGTCCGGCGTCGCGATCCTCGTGGTTGAGCAGAACGCGAACGTCTCGCTCTCGATCGCCGACCGGGGCTATGTCCTCCAGACAGGGCGGATCGTGCTCTCCGGCGCGGCCTCCTCGCTGCTCCAGCACGAGGACTTGCGAAAGGCCTACCTTGGCCGTTGATGTCGGGACCCTGCCGGCCCGGATCCGGCACCGCTTTCCGGTGTTCGAGCAGCGCGTCTACATCAACAGCTGCTCGCAGGGGGCGCTCTCCGACTCGGTGCGCGCCGCGTACGACCGCTACCTCGCCGACTGGGACGAGCACGGCGCGCCGTGGGAGTACTGGGTCGAACAGCTGGAGGCGGTTCGCGGCAGCATCTCGCGCCTGGTCAACGCCGACGAGGACGAGATCGCCGTGACGACCTCGGTCTCGGCGGGCGTGAGCGCCCTCGCAAGCGGGCTTCGCTTCGGAGAGGGCCGCGACAAGGTCGTCGTGAGCGACTTCGAGTTCCCGACGATCGGCCAGATCTGGCACGCGCAGGAGCGGCGCGGCGTGCGCGTCGAGCACGTCCCGGCCGAGGCGAACGGAACGATCCCGCTCGAGCGCTTCGAGGCCGCGATCGACGAGCAGACGGCGCTCGTCGCGGTGACGAACGTCTGCTTCCGCAACGGGAGCCGGCTCGACGTCGAGGCGGTCACGCGGCTAGCGCACGAGCGCGGAGCCCTCGTGCTGGTGGACGCCTATCAGACCGTCGGATCGCTCCCGGTCGACGTGCGCGCGATCGGCTGCGACTTCCTCGTGGCGGGGGTGTTGAAGTACCTCCTCGGCTCGGCGGGGCTCGGCTTCCTCTACTGCCGGCGCGAGCTCGTCCAGGGAATCGAACCCACGGCGACGGGCTGGTTCGCCGACCGGGACATCTTCGAGATGGACATCCACGACTACTCGCCAGCACCGACCGCGCGCCGGTTCGAGGCGGGCACGCCGCCGATTCCGCCGATCTACGCGGGCATCGCCGGGATCGAGCTGATGCAGGAGATTGGAATCGCCGAGACCGAGGCGCACGTACGGGAGCTGAACGCGATCCTGCACGACGGCCTCGAGGAACTCGGGGCGCGGGCGGTCACGCCGCGGGCTCCCGAGCAGAGCGGCGCGCTCCTCTGCGTCGCCTCGAAGGACGTGAACGCCCTCGTCGCCGCGCTCGCCGCCGAGAGCATCGTCACCTCCTCACGCGACGACAACCTGCGCATCTCGGCCCATTGCTACAACACCGCCGAGGACGTGGCCACAGTCCTGGGCGCGCTGGCCCGGAATCGCGAACTGCTCAGTTGACGTAAGTACGCCGAGGGCGGAGCATAGGGGTCGCCGTGGCCCCCTTTGCGAACGGGAAGATCGAGGCCTACGTCGGGCCGCAGGAGCTCGGGGCGGCGGACAACCTCGAAGGCGTGATCATCGACTTCATCCGTGGCGCGCGCTCGTCCCTCGACATCGCCGTTCAGGAGCTCGACTCCGAGCCGATCGCCCAGGCGATCCTCGACGCCCGTTGGCGCGGCGTCAGCGTCAACCTCTTTCTCGAACAGGACTACCTGCGTAGCCCGCTGCGCGGCACGCCGCCGAAAGCCCCCGCTCCGAAGGCGGGTGAGACCGCCGAGACAGCGCTCCTCCGCGTCCAGTGGGACGAGGACGAGACCGACCTGGCTGCGAATCGGAGGATCCTCGCGGCGCTGCTGCGCTCCGACATCGAGGTGAAGGGAGATTTCAACCCGAAGATCTTCCACCAGAAATTCGTCCTGCGCGACTTTCAGCACGGCAAGACCACGAGCCCCGGCAACCCCGCCCTGCTCACGGGCTCGGCGAACTTCACGATGACCGACACGCACAAGAACCTCAATCACGTCTTCGTCTTTCACAACACCCGCGTCTGCGGTCAGTACGAGCTCGAGATCGAGCAACTGAAGCTCGGGCGATTCGGGCGCCAGATCCACGGCGACGTGCCAAAGGTCTTCGACCTCGCCGGCGTCCCGACCAAGGTCCTGTTCGCACCCGTGCACACTCCCGAGCTGGAGATCATGAAGCAGATGCTGAAGGGCGCGAACGAGGTCTTCTTCGCGATCTTCACCTTCGCCGGGTCCTCGGGGATCGACGACACGATGCTCTCCCTGGCGCGGGGCGGGATGACCATCACGGGTGTGCTCGACCGGGGCCAGGCGGCACAGGGCTGGGCGGCGCCGAAGACGATGAGCGATCCGCGGATCAGCCTCTACCAGCCGACGAAGGCATCGGGAGTCCGGAAGCTCCACCACAAGCTGATGGTGATCGACGAGCGGATCGTGGTCGCGGGGAGCTTCAACTACACCGAGCCCGCGAACGACTACAACGACGAGAACATCTTCGTGCTCGGGTCGGTGGATCCAGTCAGCCATGGCGTGGCCGTGGCAGAGCGGCCCGTCGAGGCGATCGCGCGCCACATGAAGGCCGAGATCCAGCGGATCATCAGCCAGCTGAGCGAGCCCTACGTGCCGTAGTCGTAGATCTTCGAAGGGAGGCCCGAGAGCGGGATGCCTCCGTCGGGCCCGACGAGCCAGGTCTCCTGCATGTAGAGGCAGTCGTGGCCGTTCTCCGCGATCACGTGGGGGTGCATCGAGAAGACCATGTTCTCGCGCAGCTCGGTCTCGACGCCCTCGCCGATCTTCGGGAACTCGATCATCGTCATCCCGATCGAGTGGCCGGTCACGTGGCCCAGGTGGTAGCCGCGGTCGGTGAACCCCTGCGAGACCGCCCGATGTGCGTCGTGTGCCGTGGCGCCGGGCCTCAGCGCGGCTTTCGCCGCCTCGAAGTACTCGTCGTAGGCCTCGTTCATCCGCCGCACCTCGGCGTTGGGCGTGCCGATCGCGCGCGAGACCTCGACCCAGTGGCCGCCGGGGCCGGCGACCTCCAGCGACGGGATGCAGAACTCGCCGAGGATCGTCTCAACGCGCGCGATGGCGAACTCGGCGCCGACGAGCACCATGTTCATCGTCAACCGGCCGCAGCCGCGCTCGACGAAGAGCTTCTCGGCGGAGGCGAGCGCCTCGGCGGCGGAGCGGCCGGGCGCGTACGCCCCGTGGAAGGCGTGGAAACCGTCGGTGTTGATCCGCACGCTCTCGCGCACCGACTCGAGCTCCTCGTCGCTCTTGACCGCGCGGGCGTGGTCGAAGGCGACGTCCCAGTTGACGAGCTCGCACTGGTCCTCGAGGGCCTCGTGGTCGCGGACCGTCATCACGTAGTCGAGCCCGTAGACGCCGACGCGCTGGCGGCGCAGGCGATCGGCGAGCCAGTCGCCGGGCCGGTCGGCGAAGACCTGCTCCTCGATCCAGCTCGTGCCGTGCTCGCCCACGTAGCGGGCCTCGGTCGGGAAGACGATTGCCGGCTCGCCCTCGAGCGGCAGCAGCACGTACGCATATCGGTGGACGACCTGGAAGCCGGAGAGGTAGGTGACCGCGCCCTCGAAGCCCGAGTACTCGCTGCCGCAGACGAGCGCGGCGTCGAGCCCGTCGCGCTCCAGCGCCGCGCGCACGTTCGCGTAGCGCCGCTCGACCTCGCCTTGGCTCACCACGATCTCTCCAGGCCCTTCACCAGCGCGAGTATCGCCTCGTTCAGGGGCGTCGGCACGCCGTGCTCGCGGCCGAAGCGGGCGATGCCGCCGTTCAGGTAGTCGATCTCCGTCTCGCGCCGGGCCTCGACGTCCTGCAGCATGCTGGCCTTGTGGTCGTACGCGACCTCCGGCTTGGCCGCGTGGTCGATCAGCTCCTCGGGGTCGGCGTCGAGCACGATCTGCTGCGCGGCGGCCACCGCCTTGCCCTCGTCCACGAGCCCGGAGACGAGGCGGCGCAAAGCTGGGTCCTCGCAGACGCGGCCGTGCGTGAGGCCGGTCAGCGCCCCGACCGGATTCGTGGCCGCGTTGAAGATCAGCTTGCGCCACTGTGGGCCGCGCGCGTCGGCGACCGCCTCCGTCGGGAGGCCGGCGCGCGTGCACGCCTCGGCGAGCCGCTCGACCTCGTCGAACGTCGCGGGGCTCGGTTCGAACGGCCCGATCGTCGTGTCGCCCTTCACGTCCCACTGGACGTGGCCCGGCTCGACGATCCGGCCGGCGGGGAAGGTGGTACCGCGGATCACACGCGAGACGTGCCCGGCCAGAGTCTCCTCGTTGCCGATCCCGTTCTGCACCGAGCAGACGGCCCCGTCCGCGAACGCGTGCGCGGTGGCCGCAATCGCCGGCTCGGTGTGCATCGCCTTCGTTGCGACGATGCCGAACTCGCAGGCGGGCAGCTCGCCGGGATCGCTCGTGGCGCGCAGCTTGCCGGCGACCTCGCCCGCGCCGGAGAGCCGCAGGCCGTTCGCGTTGATCGCATCGACGTGCTCTTGCGCCAGGTCGTAGGCCCACACCTGGACGTCGTCGAGTTGCGCCAGGTTGGCCGCAAAGATCGAGCCGACTGCGCCGCAGCCCACGATGCAGACCCTCATGCTCGCCTCGGAAGCCGCAGCTCGCGCCCGCCGGTGAGGCCGGAGGGCCGCAGGATCAGGACGAGTGCCATGATCGACGCGAGGAAGACGAGCCTCGTCCCAGCCGGCAGGTCGAGCTTCACGCCGAGCACGTGCACCCCGTCCTCGGCCTGGCTCAGGAAGGAGTCGAGGCCGCTGATCGCCAACGCGCCGACGACAGCGCCCCAGAGGCTCGTCAACCCGCCGACCACGAGCATCGCCAGGGTCAGGAAGGTCAGCTCGAGGTAGACCTGCTCGGTTGTGATCGAGCCGAGCTGGTGAACGAGCAGCCCGCCGGCGAGCCCTGCCAGCGCACCCGAGAGCGTGAAGGCCCAGAGCCGCTGCCTGTGCACGTGAACCCCGACGCCACGTGCGGCGAGTGGGTCCTCGCGCGAGGCGCGCAGCTGCCGCCCGAGACGGCTGCGCTGGTAGACAAACGCCACCGCGATCACGATGAGCGCCCCCAGGGTCGCCTGCAGCGGGCCTGTGGTCTCGGGCACGAGCGAGAGGGTGGTCGCGCCCGGGCCGATCTTCGTCCACTCTCGCAGGATGTTGTGCGTGATCTCGAGCACGGCGAAGGTGGCGATCCCGGCCGCAAGCCCGGAGAGGCGCATCAGCGGCAGGCCAACGAGGAAGGCGAAGACGCCGCCAAGCCCGGCCGCGAGCAGGAGCGACGGCACGTTGCCGATGGTGTGGTCGCGCAGGAACGGAAAGAGCGTCGTCAGCACGCCCTTCTTCGAGTCCAGCGGCACCGTCATCACACCGGCCGCAAACGCCCCGACGGCGACGAAGCTGATCTGCCCGAACGAGACCACGCCCGAGTTCCCGACGAAGACGTAGATCGCCACCACGATCGCGACCGAGACGAGGGCGTTCATGAAGTAGACCTGGTTCGCCAGGGAGGCGGTGGTCGCAACGAACCCGACCGCGATCACCAGCGCCGACGGCCCGAGCAGCTCGACCACCGCGTCGGCCCTCCGCCTCATGCGCGTTCGACGGCGGCCCGCCGCCCCCACGCGAACAGGCCGGCCGGCCGGAGCAGCAGGACGAGGATCACGAGCGTGAATAGCACGGAGGGCAGGTAGACCGTGTTCTCCGTCGGCAGCACGCCGTTGATCACGCCCGACGCGAAGCCGATCGCGAAGCCGCCGAGGGTCGCCGTCCAGAGGCGGTCGATCCCGCCCACGACGACGCCGACGAGCACGATGATCGTGTCGTGCAGCGCGAAGTCCGGCGAGACCAGCGGGAATTGCACCGTCATCATCACCGCGACCGCCGCGGCCAGCAGCCCGGACAGGACGACCGCAAACGCGATTACCCGGTTCGCACGCACCCCGAGCAGGCGCGCCGTCCTGAAGTCGCTTGCGGCGGCCCGCGTGTGCAGGCCGATCGTCGTCCGCGTGAGCAGGAGCCCAAGGACGCCGAGCGCGAACAACGCGACGGCGACCGCCACGAGCGTGATCTTGCGGATGTCGACGCCGCCGACGGTGACCGGCTCGTTGAGCGAGGTGATCGAGGCCGCCACCTCTCCGAGCGTGTCGTCGCGCAGGTCGATGATCAGCGCGATTGCCTGCAGCAGGAAGGCGATCGCGAAGGTCGTCACGAGCATCACCGCCGGTGACTGACCGCGCAGGGGCCGGAAGACGACGGTCTCCATCGCGAGCGACAGCGCGACGACGACGCCGAAGCAGGCGAGAATGCTCTGCCAGACCGGCCAGCCCGAGGTGAAGGCGAGGGTGTAGGCCCCCGCCATGATCAGCTGGCCATAGGCGAAGTTGACGACCCGGAGCACCCCGAAGACGAGACCGATCCCTACGGCCATGAGCGCGTAGATCGCCCCGAGCCCGACGGCGTCGGAGAGGGTTTGGAAACTGGGAAACTGAAGGGCGGCGAGGATCACGAGGCGAGATAGGCGGCGACGATCTTGTCGGGATTCTTGGCGTCGGCGGGGCCGAGCGTCAGGCGCAGCTCACCCGCGACTAGCACGTGGGTGCGGTCGGCCAAGGCGACGGTGTGGAGCGCGCGCTGCTCCACGAGCAGGATGGTCATGCCGCGCTCGGGGATCCTTCGCAGCGCCTGGAAGACATCGTCGACCGCGAGCGGCGCGAGGCCGAGCGACGGCTCGTCGAGGAGCAGAAGATCCGGCTCGGCGACGAGCGCGCGGCCGATCGCGAGCTGCTGCTGCTGGCCGCCCGAGAGTGCGCCCGCCGAGCGGCGCCGGAACTCCTTCAGCATCGGGAAGAGGTCGTACGCCAGCGCGAGCGGCTCGGCGCCGTGGTGCTTGCGGTGGGCTGCGAGCCCTAGTCGCAGGTTCTCCTCGACGGTGAAATCGCCGAAGATGCGGCGACCCTCCGGAACCAGCGCGACGCCCCGGTGGGCGATCGACTCCGGCGACCGCCCCCGCACCGAGTCGCCGTGCAGCCGGATCTCTCCGCGATGCGCGGGCAGCACGCCCATGATCGCGTGCAGTGTTGTGGACTTACCGGCCCCGTTGGGGCCGATCAGGCCGACGATCTCGCCCTTGTCGACCCGCAGGGAAACATCGCGCACCGCTGCGACGGTGCCGTAGCGCACCTCCAGGCGCTCGAGCTCGAGAACCGACTCAGGCATCCGCTTCGGCCTCCGCCCCGGTCACGGCCGTCTCGCCGAGATAGGCCGCCGCGACGTCGAGGTTGCCGCGGATCTCGTCAGGAGTCCCGGCGGCCAGGGTGCGGCCCTGGTCGAGCACGTGAATCCGGTCGCAGACACCCATGACCAGCGCCATGTTGTGGTCGATCAGGAGCACCCCGGCCCCCTGGTCGGTGCGCACCAAGTTGACGACCTCCGCGAACTCCGGCACCTCCGCTTCGGGGAGGCCGGCAGCCGGCTCGTCCAGCAGCACGAAGGCGGGTTCCGTCGCGAGCACGCGCGCCACTCCCAGCCGTCGCTCGTCTCCCTGCGCCAGCGAGTCCGCGCGCGCCTCGGCCAAGTCGGAGAGCGCGAGCAACTCGAGCAGGCCGTGCGCCCGCCGGCGCGCCTCGCGCGGTCCTGCCCCGGCCCCCAGCGCCGCGACCTCCACGTTCTCCCGCACGGAGAGCGCTCTGAAGGAGCGGCTGTGCTGGAAGGTGCGCGTGACCCCGGCGCGGGCCCGTCGGTGCGAGCTCCACCCGGTGATCTCGCGCCCTTCCAGCTCGACGCTCCCTTCGTCCGGGAAATCGAAGCCGGTAAGCACGTTCACGAGGGTGGACTTGCCTGCACCGTTCGGCCCGATCAGGCCGACGACCTCGTGCCGGTGGAGCTCGAGCGACACGTCTCGCAGCGCCTGCACGCCTTCAAAGGACCGCGAGACGGAGGAGGCCCGAAGCGTCTCTCCGGGCCTCCTCTCACTTCCTTCCGCAATCGCCTCCGGCGGCAAGCTCACGCCGCGCCTACGGGAGCGTCGGGATGACCTTCGCCGTCACCAAGCCCACGTAGGACGCCTTGTTGTTCTGGATCTTGATCACGCGGTACTGCCGCCCGTGGACTGTGTGCAGCTTCGCCGAGAAGCTGATCTTCCCGCCGAGCACCGGCACCTGGTTGAACTTCTGGAGCTGGGCCGCGAGGACGGAACCCTTGAGCGAGCCGTGTGCCCGCTTGATCGCAATCGCGAGGCCGTCGATCGTGTCAGCCCCGCCGAGGAAGCCGCCGGTGCCCGGGGTCGCCCCGGCCGCCTTGAGCAACGCGATCATCTTGCGCACGTCCTTGCTCGGGTCGTCGCCGAAGATCGAGGCGTAGGTGACGAAGTAGTAGTTCGTCACCTTCGGGCTGCTAGTTACCCAGTACGTACCGTCTCCGGCCCACGAATTGAGGATCGGCGTGTTGTTGTGCAGCGACCGGAGCCCCGAGACAAATGCCGGCAGCTCGCCGAACGCCGTCGAGGTCACGTACACGGCCGCCTTGTGCGAGTTCAGCCGGCTGACTGCGGTGTTGACGTTGTTCGCTCCGGTCGCGTAGGACTCCCGCGCCACGACCTTCCCGCCGAGCTGGCGGTAGCGCTTGTCGAACGCCTGCACGACGTTCTTGAAATAGACGAGTAGGGTGTTGGTCGCGAGCCCGGCCGTCTTCCAGCCGCGCTTGATCGCGTATTCAGCCATCGCCGAGCCCTCGTCCTGCGCGACGTTGCCGAAGCTGAAAGCGAGCCTGCCGGCCTTTCCGAACCGCTTCGGCCCCATCTGGTCGGTTCCGATGCAGGTGGAGATCGCCAGCTTGCCGCGCTTGATCGCCTCCTGCGCAACGGGGGTCGCGAAGTCGACGTCGCAGGTTGTGAACAGGATGGTCGCGCCCGCACCGAGCAGGCTCAGCGCGCACGACTTCGCCTTGGCGGCGTTGTTGTTCTGCGTGTCACACGTCTTGATCACGAACTTGTGGCCGGCCGCTCCGCCCCTCGCATTGAGCTGCTTGACACGAATCTTCGCGGCAGCCAGCGCCGGGTTGTCGAACGGCGCCATCTGACCGGACTTGTCGTAGGCCCAGCCGATCACGAGTGGCTTCTTCGCCGCCGAAGCCGCGCGTCCGCCTGTTGTGGCAGCGAGAGCGGCGATCGCCACAGCCGCCCCGAGGAGCGCTACGAGAGCACCCCATCTAGTCGCTCGTCCCACTGCACCCTCCTCCTGTCAGAACCACGGTCTAGAACGGATATCTAACTCTACGCTGATAGGAGTTCAATCGGGTTCCCACGAGGCTTCGCGGGCCCGCACGAGCCGGTAAAGGGCGGTGTGTAATGGCACCGGCACGCCGACCCGCTCCGCCTCGCGCACGAGGGCGCCCGTGATGTGCTCGATCTCGGTCGGGCGGCGCGCCTCGACGTCCTCCAGCATGGACGGATAGTGGCGGCTGCCGCGACGGGTGGCGTGGACGTTCATCTGCCACGGATCCTCGTGCAGCTCGACGCCCGCCGCTTCGGCCACCCGCTTGCCCTCGTCCATCAGGTCGTGGACCAGATGGCCGAGATCGCCGGGTTCCTCCTGGGCGGCGAAGTGTGGATCGTGCGGCAGGCCGGTCAGCGCCGCGACCGCGTTGACCGTCGCGTTGAAAATCAGCTTCGACCACTGCGCCGGGCGCAAGTCGCGGAACGGCTGCGCCTTCAGGCCGGACTCGACGATCAGCGCCGCCGTCTCCTCGACCAGCTCGTACGGCGTGTCGCCGTAGGGGCCGAGCCAGGTCTCGGTGTCGAGGATGTACTCGACGTGCGTGTCCGAATGGCGCGTGCCACTCATGAACGTGACCGCCGAGATGACTTGCCGGCCGGGAAAGGCGTCTTCGGCTCCGAGGCCGTTCTGGACGGTCATCACGGCGGCGCCCGGCCATCGCCCTGCGAGTCGGGTCGCGGCCGCTTCGAGCTCGGTGGTCTTCGTCGCGACGATCGCCAGATCCGGCTCGGCGAGCTCGGCCGGGTCGGTCGCCGCCTTCAGGCTGGTGACGAAGTCGCTCCGGCCGGATACGCGCAGGCCGTGCTCGTTCAGCGCACGGGCGTGCTCGTCTCGGCGACAGAGCACCGAGACCTCGCGGACGCGGCCGAGGTGTCCCGCATAAAGGCTGCCGATCACGCCGGCGCCGACTACGCAGACGCGGTCGATACCGTCCTCCGCAGCTGGTCGAGTCCGCGCCTCGCGAGCTCACGTGGGTCTTCTCCCCACAGCGATCCGGGCAGCTCAGAATCGGAGAAGATCTCGAGGTCGAAGAGGCCCTCCCAGCGCAGTGCCTCGAGGATCGGGCCGAACTCGACCACGCCGTCGCCCGGGAGAACACGGTCGTTGGTGTTGCGCGTGGGCTCGCGCCAGTCCGCGATGTGGACGCCGCGAATCAGGTCGCGGTGGCGTTCGATCTCCTGGAGCGGCTCGCGCCAGAGGTGCCACGAGTCGTACAGCAGCCCCACCTCGGCGCCCGCCTCCTCGATCAGCTCGGCTGCCTCGGCGAGCGAGCTGACGATCGTCCAGAAGTGCGCGTACTCGCGCTGCACGGGCTCGACTGCCACCGGGACGCCGCAGGCGCGCCCTTCCTCGGCGATCGCGCGCATTCCCTCGAGGATCGTCGCCCGGTCGCCGCCGGGGCCGGTGAGGAAAAGCACGCCGGACGGCTCGAACGGGGCGAGCCGTCTGATGCAGGCCCGGATCGCCTCGACGCGCTCGGCGGGATCGGCCGGGCCCTCCATCAGAGGCAGCGGCAGGATCGAGGGCACAGCGGGGATCGCCGTGGCCGCCTCGAGCCCGCTCGCCTGAAAGCGCTCCAGGGAGTCGTCGGCGAGCTTCATCTCCCAGATGCCGATTGCGTCGGCGCCCGCCGCACGGTAGGCATCGAGGTCGTCCGCGAACGACTGGGTCACCGTGGTGATCTGCGAGATCGAGAGTCTCACCTGAACAGGCGCCTCCGGAGCAGGTGTTTCGCCACCATCGTCCCCGAACCCGCGCCGAGACCCGGCCCCGGATGCGTGCTCGCACCGATGTGCCAGAGCCGCTTCACCGGCGTCCCGTGCCCCGGGCTCGCCGGAGACGGGCGCCAGAGCAGGTTCTGGTCGAGGGCGAGCGAGCCCGAGTACGGGTCGCCGTGGTGCAGGTTCACGTTCGCCGCCTGCAGGTCGGAGGGCGAAAGGGTGACCCGCTTGCGCAGCGACGACTCGAGGTTCGGCACGTGCCGCGCGATCCGCGCCTGGATCCGGTCGGCGTAGAGCTCGCGCAGCTCTTCCGTCCAGCTGCCGTCCCCGGGCTCGAGCTCACCGGCCGCATCGCCCTTCACGTGCCAAGGCAGCTCCTGCAGTTGGATCCAGAGGAGCCCCGCGCCCTCGGGCGCTCGGGATGGGTCCATCGTCAGCGGCTGGCCTACGACGACGGTCGCCTCGGCCGGGAGCAGGCCGCGCTCCGCCTCGTTGACCGCGCGCGAGACCCCGTCAAGCCCGGGCGTCAGGTGGACGATCGCAGTCTTCCCGAGACGCTCGTCGCCCTTCCAGCGCGCCGGCTCCGACAAGGCGAAGTGGATCTGCATCTCGGAGCGCCCGTAACGAAACCGCTTGCCGAGCTCCTCGTGACCGTCGAGGAGCCGACCGTAGAGCTGCGTGGGCGTGACATTCGCGACCACCGCGCGCGAGGCGGCGACCTCCTCGCCGTCGGCGAGCCGCACGCCCTGAGCTCGTCCGTCGCGCACGAGCACGCGCTCGACGTCGCGGCCGGTCTCGCAAGTGCCGCGGTGGTCCTCGATCAGGCGCACGAGGGCATCCACGAGCTTGGCGCCCCCGCCGCGCGGGATCGGCATCCCGCCCTCCTGCACGGCGACGCCGATCACCTGAGTCATGAAGCCCGAGGCGGCCGCGTCGGGGCCGAGCCCGGTGTGCAGCACCCAGGGCGCGAGCAATCCATGCGTGCGTGGCGACGCGAACGTCTCGGTCAGCCAGTCCCGGCTCGAGGCGAGCACATTGCCGGTGAACTCGACGGCGCCCCTGCGGCCAAGCCGCCGGTACGCGCGCAGCCCGAGCCCGACCCCGTCCTTCGACCAGAGCTCGGTGCCGAGCACGCCGAACGCGAGGTCGGCGTTCGGCAGGAACGACTCGACGGCGCCGCGCCATTCCTCGCCCAGCTCGGAGACATTGGCCTCGGTCGAGCGGAGCAGGAACGTCGCCTCGCCGTCAGGAAAGAGCGTCGCCGACGGGTACTCGGTGTTCAGGTACTCGAGCCCGCGCGCCGTGAGCTCGTCGCCGAGCTCCGCATGCGCCGCGCCGCCCACCCAGAGCGGGTGCCAGGCGCTGAAGACGTCGTGCAGGTAGCCGGGCTCGGTGAGCTCGGCGGTCTGGATCGCCCCGCCGAGATGCTCCTCGCGCTCGAGCACCCGCACGCGCCAGCCGCCCCGCGCGAGGAGCGCCGCGCAGGCCAGCGAGTTGATCCCGCTCCCGACAATGACCGCGTCAAGATCAGCCGCCCGCGAGCTCACGAAACTCCTCGTCGCTGACGAGCCCGCGCTTGCGGGTGCCCAGCTCCTTGACCTTGGCGAGCACCTCCGCGCGCCGCTCCTCGGGCACGTCGAGCCCGAGCTCCTCGGCCTTGATCCGGATCGAGTCGAGCCCGCTCTTCTTGCCGAGCACGACCCCGCGCTCCGCGCGCACGAGCTCCGACGAGTACGGCTCGATCGACGGCGGATCGTGGAACTGGCTCGCAACGGCGCCGCTCTCGCGGCGGAAGAGCGTCTCTCCGGTGACCGGCTTCCACGGCTCGAGCGCGTAGCCCGAGAGCTCGCGGACGCGCTCGGAGACGTCGCGGATCGTGTCGAGCCGAAGGTTCGACTCGACGCCGTAGAGCGCGCGCAACGTAAGCGCGACCTCGCCGAGACTCGCGTTGCCGGCGCGCTCGCCCATGCCGTTGATCGTGCCCTGCACCCAGCGCGCTCCCGCCCGGACGGCAGCGACCGCGGCGGCCGTTGCCAGGCCGAAGTCGTTGTGGCCGTGGAAGTGCACAGGGATCTCCGGCCCGACCCACTCGACCGTGCGCTCCACGAGGTCGGCAACCGCCTCGGGCGAGGCGATCCCGAGGGTGTCGACGACCGCCACTTCCTTCGCGCCCGCCTCGACGGCGCTCTTGTAGACCTGCTCGTAGAAGTCGGGTTGCGCACGCGTCGAGTCGACGCCGAAAAACGCGGCATGGATCCCATTGTCCGCGGCGAAGCGCATGGCGTTGGTGATCCGCCCGAGCATCTTCTCGCGGGACACGCCGATCGCGTCCAGCTTGAGATCCGAGATTGGCGACTCGATCACGGAATGGCCGACGCCGAGCTCGACGAGCGCCTCGAGGTCGGCCGGCACCGCCCGCGAGAAGCCCCAGATCTCGGCGCGCAGGCCCGCGTCGGAGATCAGCCGCACTGCGTCCCAGTCGTCCTGCGAGACGCGCGGGAAGCCGGCCTCGATCCGATCGATCCCGAGATCGTCGAGCAGGCGCGCAATCTCGAGCTTCTGCTCGGGATCGAGCACGACGCCGACGGTCTGCTCACCGTCGCGCAGAGTCGTGTCGTAGAGGCCGACCCGCCCGCCGAGGCGGTACGAGTCGTTGAGCTCGCCGGTCCAGATCATCCGCACACCACTCCGTCGGGAAAAGACGAGAGCTTCTCGGCGCCGTCAGCGGTGACGAGGAAGTTGTCCTCGACGCGGAGGCCGCCGCCGCCGTCCCAGTAGATCCCGGGCTCGACCGCCAGCACCATGCCCTCCTCGATCGTTCCGGCGCCGGCCTGGTGCGCGTAGGGCGGCTCGTGTGCGCGGGCACCGACGCCGTGGCACACCGGGTGGCTCGGCTGGCCCGGGTAGCCCGCCTCGGCGATGCCGTCGCGCACGAGCCGGTCGAGCTCGGCGAGCGAGGCGCCCGGCCGGCAGTGCTCGATCGCCCGCTCGTAGACCTCGAGTAGCTGCCGCTCGAGTCCGACGTACTCGGAGCGCAGCTCGCCCGGGCAGAGGTTCTTCGTGTGGTCGCACCAGTAGCCGTCCGCGCAGACCCAGATCTCGAAGAGCGTCGGCTCGTCTTCCTGCACGGGCCGGTCGCCGGTTGCCGTGAACGTCCTGATCCCCGGGCCTGACCAGACGAGCGAGAAGCCGAGCGCGAGCTCGACCTGGCCGTTCCAGCCGGTGCCTGCGCCGTGGACGAAGCCGTTCCACATCGCGCCGGCCTCGGACTCCTTCATGCCGGGGCGGAGGTGCTCACGGCAGTACTCCATCGCGGCAGCGGCGATCTCGTTCGCGAGCCGCATCCGCTCGAGCTCCTGCTCGGTCTTGTTCGCGCGCGCGCGCGCGAGGAGTGACGTAGCGTCGGCCGCGTCGCCAAAGCCGGCGAACCAGGCGGCGGTGAAGGTCGTGGGCTCGCCGACCATGCGGTCTGAGGCCTGCGTGCCGAGGGAGAGCTCGAGCCCGACGCGGCCGTGCTCGCCGGTCGCCGCCTGCGCCAGCTCGAGCGTACGGGCGGTGGGAGGCCGCGGATCGTCGTCGGCGTAGCCGCGCAGGAAGCGGACGTCGTCCGTCCAGGCGTCACGCGTCGCGTCCTCGGCGGAGGCCTCGAGGCAGATCAGCACCGGCTCGCCCTCGCGGGGAAAGACGACGGCCTCGTAGCCCTTCATCCCCCAGAAGTTCGTCAGGTAGAGCACGTTGTCGGGCGCGCGGACGACGAGCGCGTCGAGTTCTTCCTCCGCCATCAGCCCGCGCACCCGGTCGAGCTTCGCGTCGTCGCGGGGCCAACTCACGAGATCGTCACGGTCCCGGCGCAGTCAGTTCACAGACACGTGCGCGTCGGTCGGGTACCGTCGACCGCGAGGGAGGCGGGTCGAAAAGCCCCACCCAGGGTGGGGGTGTGGGGTGGCTCCGTCGCGACATGGTTACCACTGGACGCGCTCGGGGGGTGGCTCGCCATGCGCCTCCTGCCACGAGACGACGGGGTTGCGCAGCACGCCGATCCGCTCGATCTCCGCCTCCATTACGTCGCCGGGCTTGAGGTAGAGCGACGCAGGGTCGTCACTGAAGCCCGCAACGCCGCTCACAGTGCCGGTCGAGACCACGTCGCCGGCCGAGTAGCCGAGCGCGGAGTAGTGGCTGAGGATCTCGGGGATCGTCACCGACATGTTCTTCGAGTGCGACACCTGGCGAGCCTCGCCGTTCACGCGCAGCTCCATCGCCAGGTCGTGCGGGTTCGGAATCTCGTCCGGCGTCACGATCCACGGCCCAAGCGGGCAGAACGTGTCGATCGCCTTGCAGAACGAGAAGACCCCCGAGCGCATCTCGCGCCGTTGGATGTCGCGAGCGGTGATGTCGTTGAAGATCACGTAGCCGCCGATGTAGTCGACCGCCTCCTCCGGGGAGAACCATCTCCCGGCCTTCCGGATTACCACGGCGAGCTCCAGCTCATAGTCGAGCTCCTCGGTCAGGTGCTCCGGGTAGACAACGGGGTCGCCCGGCCCGACGATCGCGTCCACGTTCTGGAAGAAGACGATCCACGGCGCGATCTCGTGCGACCAGTCGACGTTCTTGGAC
>Ga0307278_10000232_pt1 | contig 29041 bp, 30 predicted proteins | sample ER_DNA_117_FD_194482 | JGI IMG/M metagenome (GOLD analysis project Ga0307278, IMG submission 194482) | Bulk soil microbial communities from the East River watershed near Crested Butte, Colorado, United States - ER_DNA_117 | ecosystem: Environmental > Terrestrial > Soil > Floodplain | place...
CTTGAACGCAGCGAGCACGGCCGGAAACAGGTGCGAGAACAGATGGCCAAGACGGCAGGCGTCGAGATCGACGACGTCCAGGCCTACACCGTGCTCCTCGTCGACGGCTTCGAATAACCGCATGAAAACCGCAGCCGGCCCGGATATCACGCTCGAGGAGCTCCAACTCGCGGCGCGAAACCACGGCTTGCCGCTCGAGGCGCTTCGCCACGACATCACGCCGCTCGGCCTCCACTACCTCCTCACCCACTTCGACATCCCGCACATCGACGAGCGGACCTGGAAGCTCGAGGTGGGCGGGCGGGTCGACCGCCCGGTGACGCTGACGCTCGACCAGTTGAAGGAGCGGCCCGCGCGGACTCTCACCGTGACGCTGGAATGCGCCGGCAACGGGCGCGCGCTCCTCGCCCGGCGGGCGCTGAGCCAGCCCTGGCTGCAGGAAGCGGTGGGCACCGCCGAGTGGACCGGAACTCCACTCGCGCCCATCCTGAACGAGGCGGGGCTGGCGGAGGAAACCGCCGAAATCGTCTTCACCGGCCTCGACCGGGGCATCCAGGGCGAGGTCGAGCATGTCTACGAGCGAAGCCTGGCGGTCGCAGAGGCGCTTCGTGACGAAGTCCTGCTGGCGTATGCGATCAACGGGCAGCCTCTGCCGCCACAGCACGGCGCTCCGCTCCGCCTGATCGTGCCGGGTTGGTACGGGATGACCCACGTGAAGTGGCTTCAGGCGATCACGGCCGTCGACGAGCCGTTCCGCGGCTGGCAGCAGGACGTTGCGTATCACGTGCGTGAATCGGAGGAGGAGCAGGGCCGCCCGGTCACGAGGATCCTCCCCCGTGCGCTGATGATCCCGCCCGGCTTTCCGGACTTCCTCTCCAGGACGCGATTCGTCGAGGCCGGGCCCTGCACGCTCGAAGGCCGGGCCTGGTCCGGCTGGGCCGCGATCGAACGCGTCGAGGTGAGCAGCGACGGCGGCCGGAGCTGGGCAGAGGCGGAGCTCCGCGCGCCGGTGGGCGAGTTCGCGTGGTGCGGCTGGAGCTACGAGTGGGAGGCGGAGCCCGGCGACTACGAGCTCTGGTGCCGTGCCTCAGACGCGGCCGGCCACGAGCAGCCGACCGTCGCCGAGTGGAACTACGACGGGTTCTGCAACAACGGCGTCCAGCGAGTCCGCGTCGTGGTCAGAGAAACATGACCCACCTGGAGCAGCCACACTCCCTGTGCACGCGGGCGTGCTTGCGGCAGACCCAGTAGTTCCACCAGATCCACTTGAGGTGCGTGACCTCCACGAGGATCAGCGCGACGATCGCGAAGAAGAGAAACTCGGGGCTCACCCTGAAAACGTCGCAGCGACACCGCCGAAGCGCAATAGGCCGTTCGGCCTAAACCGTCTGGCCTCCCAGTAGGACCGGCCTGCGGCCGGCGGCGAGCTGGATAAGCGCACCCAAGAGGGCTGCGAGAACGAGAGCCGCGAATGCGACTCGCAGGAAGAATCGTGGACTCACGGCCTCTAGACGGGGATCGAGCCTCTTCTCTTCCCTCTTTTCCGAACCGGGCGACGTGGGTTTATGGCCCGAACCCGCCGGAAAAAAGCAGTCGACCACGAAAGGAGGGAGGCGCATGTACATCGGACTTGGCACCGTTCTCCTGATCGTTCTGATCATCATTCTGCTGATCTGGGCCTTCTAGGCAGAAAAGGCCGGCTGTGCTTTCCACAGCCGGCCTTTGACCTGTGCAAGCTGTGGAATTCACGAGCGCTCTTCCCGCAAATTGCGGGGAGGGCGTTTCCATTCATTTGGGCAATGCTCTAGCGTCGGTGACGGCGGCGGGGAGCCGCCTCTCCCGGTCGTGGGGCCGCAGCCCACTCTCCCCTAGGACGAAGCCGGGGCCGCCCAGCCCCGGCTTCCCCCTCTCTTAGAAGCAGTCCCTTAGAGCGAGCGCGGCTGAAAGGTGTCCCTGTCGGGCCCGCTCGGGGGTTCGACGAGGGTGGGGCGGATGGGGAGCCCGCCCTGTAGCTGGGCGACGTAGACCTGGAGCTCCCGCTCCTTCCGCGCGAGTCGCTGCTCGAGCTCGCCGAGCTCTCGCTCCTGGCGCTCGAGCTCTTCCTGGCGAACCTGGATGTCGACGGCGACCCGCACCTCGCGGGCCTCGAGCTCTTTCTCGCGGCGGCCGAGCTCTTCGAGGCGGTCCTGGGCGAGTTGTTCGGTGTCCGCAACCCGCTTCTCACGGTGCTCGAGCCAGCGCGTCTGCTGGGCGAGAGTCTCGGCGCTCGCGTAGTTGCCTTCGGCCTCGGCCAGCTCGCGCTCCCGTTCCGCCAAGAGCTTCTGCTCGGAGCGCAGCCGGTCCCGCCGGTAGGCGGCCAAGCGCTCGCGCTCGGTCAGTTCCGCTTCCGTCTCGACGATATTCGTGGCGCGCTCGCGGAGCTCGCCGGCCTTCTCGGCGAGCCGGAGAGTGCGCTCCTCGAGCGCAACGAGGGTGCGGCGGAGGGCCTCGTCCAGCCGCTCCTGCACCGGCCTGAGCTCGGCAACACGGCGCTCGCGCTCGCGGAGGTCCGCCTCGGCCGCCTCGAGCTGCTCGAGCTCGGTCGTGATCTCGTTGGCGCGGAAGTTCAGCTCGGCGCCGCGGTCGTCTAGCTCGGCCGCACTGCGCTCGAGATAACGCTCAAGGGAATGACGAAGCCCCTCATTTAGCCCCATGCCCTCTCTATCGGAAGGCCCGACACGCCCGAAATACCCCCTTCGGAGGGAGAGCGGAAGTCCGTCGTCTGTTCGATCGAATCGCGATAGCGGCTTGACGCCGCGGGCCCGAGCCGCGCTCAATAGCGCTGCATGGACGACTTCCTGCCGATCGCCGACCACGGGATCATCGGAGATCTCCACACGGTGGCGCTTGTGGGGGCAGACGGGACGATCGACTGGTACTGCTGCCCCGCCTTCGACTCGCCCAGCGTCTTCGCGGCGATCCTCGACCGGAAGAAAGGAGGGTATTACCGGATCTCTCCGCTCGAGGAGGATTGGACGTCGAAGCAGCTCTACTTCCCGGACACGAATGTCCTCATCACGCGTTTCCTCACGCCCGGCGGCGTGGCGGAGCTCCAGGGGTTCATGCCCATCCCGCGCACGGGGGCGGAGCGTCACCGCCACCAGCTGATCAGGCGCGTCGTGGGTGTCCGCGGAGCGATTCGCTTCCGCGTCGATCTGCAGCCCCGGTTCAACTATGCCCGCGACTCGCACGAGACGCACGAGTACGAGCATGGCGTCGTCTTCGAGTCGGAGACCCTTTGCCTCGCACTCCAGGCCACCCGGCCGATCGCCTGCGACGAGCACGGTGTACACAGCGAGTTCAATCTGCGGGCCGGCGAGAGCGTCACGTTCGTCCTGGAGCAGGTTGCACGCGACTATGTCCCGCGCGAGTACTCCGAAGAGGAGACTCGCGAAGCGTACGAGCGGACGATCGATTACTGGCGACGCTGGCTGGCCCAGTCCCGCTACCGCGGGCGCTGGCGCGAGATGGTGCATCGGTCGGCTCTGACGCTGAAGCTGCTCACCTACGAGCCGACGGGAGCCATTGTCGCCGCTCCGACGACGAGCCTCCCGGAGAAGGTCGGGGGGGAGCGCAACTGGGACTACCGCTACACGTGGATTCGGGACGCCGCCTTCTCGCTCTATGGGCTCCTTCGGCTCGGGTTCACGGAGGAAGCCGGGGCCTTCATGAACTGGCTGACGGACCGGTTCAGGGAGGGAGTGGACAGGTCCGGCGATCCGCTCCAGACGATGTACAGCATCCACGGAGATCGCGAGCTCCCCGAGCAGACGCTCGACCATCTCGAGGGCTATCGCGGGTCAGCGCCCGTCCGGATTGGGAACGGGGCCGCCGAGCAGCTCCAGCTCGACATCTACGGCGAGCTGATCGACTCCGTCTACCTCTACAACAAGTACGGCACGCCGATCTACCACGAGGCCTGGGAGGACCTCTCGCGCGTGGTGAACTGGGTCGGGGAGAACTGGGACCAGCCCGACGAGGGGATCTGGGAGACACGCGGAGGGCGCAAGGACTTCACGCTCTCTCGGCTCATGTGCTGGGTCGCGATCGAGCGTGCAATCCGGATGGCGCGCCAGCGCGGTCTTCCGGCTGACCTGGTGCGCTGGATGCGGCATCGGGACGACATCTACGAGCAGATCATGGAGCGGGGCTGGAGCGAGCAGCGGAAGACGTTCGTGCAGCACTACGGCTCCGACGTCCTCGACGCCTCGCTGCTCCTCATGCCACTCGTGAAGTTCATCGCCCCGACAGATCCGCGCTGGCTCTCCACGCTGGATGCCATCACGGAGGAGCTCGTGTCGGACACGCTCGTCCAGCGGTACCACGCCCACGACGCGCCCGACGGCATCCTCGGGGACGAGGGCACGTTCTCGATCTGCTCCTTCTGGTACGTGGAGGCGTTGACCCGCGCCGGGCGGGTGGACGAGGCTCGTCTCGCCTTCGAGAAGATGCTGACCTACGCGAACCACCTCGGCCTCTACTCGGAGGAGATCGGGCCGACGGGCGAGCTCCTGGGCAACTTCCCGCAGGCTTTCACGCATCTCGCCCTGATCAGCGCCGCCTTCAACCTCGATCGCGAGCTGGGATAGCTTTTCGGTGGTGACAGGAGCGAAGATCACGCTGAAAGAGGCCCAGGCGATCGCCTACCTCCTGGAACACGGCCGCTGGCCCGATCCGGCGACAGCGGATTTCATGGAGGAGCGAACGAGCCAGGTGGCCCTCGACTACCTCCTCGTCGCACGCCTGCGCGGCTCGATCACGGCCGCCGAGGAGCACCAATGAGCCGCCGTATCTGTGTGCTCGGAGCCGGCAAGGCCGGCGAAGCTCTCGTCGCCGGGCTTCTTTCCTCCGGCTGGGCCAAACCCGCAGACATCGTGGCGACCGCCCGCCACGAGGAGCGCATCGACGAGCTCTCCAAGCGCTACGGGATCGAGGGGACGCTGGACAACGTCGCAGCGGTCAAGGGAGCCCAGGTTGTCGTGATCGCGGTGAAGCCTCAGGACATCGAAGCGTTGCTGGGCGACGTGGGTGGCGTCCTCGAGGCTTCCCAGACCGTCCTTTCGATCGCCGCCGCGATTCCGACGGAGCTGATCGAGCGCCACGTGGGCGACGGCGTTCCGGTTGTGCGCGCGATGCCCAACGCTCCGGTGACGGTTCACGAGGGCATGGCAGGGGTGACCGGTGGCGCGCACGCCACCGAGGCGCACGTCGCGCTGGCAGAAGAGGTGCTCGGCTCCGTTGGGCGGTCCGTCAGAGTCGACGAGGCCCACATGGACGCGGTCACGGCGGTGTCCGGCTCGGGGCCTGCGTACTTCGCCCTCCTCGCCGAATCGATGATCGAGGCGGGCATTCTGCTTGGCCTCTCGCGGGAGGTATCGACCGATCTCGTCGTCCAGACCATGCTCGGGACCGCCAAGCTCCTGCGGGACGAGAAGATGCATCCGGTCGAACTGCGCGAGATGGTCACGTCGCCCGGCGGCACGACGATCTCGGCTATCCGGGAGCTCGAGCAGGCAGGCGTCCGCGCGGCCTTCCTGAACGCGATCCAGGCGGCGATGAAGCGCTCGCGGGAGCTAGCGGAGGGCGGGTAGAGGATCGACGGCCGCGCCGCGGACACGCACCTCGAAGTGCAAATGAGGTCCGTGGGCGTGTCCGGTGGCCCCGACCCGACCGAGGCGGACACCGGCGGCGATTCGCTGGCCGCGGTGCACCAGGACGGCGGACAGGTGGGCGTACATCGTCCGCACGCCGTCTCCATGCCACAGCGTGACGAGGTAGCCGTAACCGCCTGAGTCCCATCCGGCCTGAATGACGCGGCCTGACGCTGCCGCGCGCACGTTGGCTCCGGACGACGCGGTGAAGTCGATTCCGGTGTGGAAACGGTTGTCGCGTGGGCCGAAGCGGTCGCCGAGGGGAGCTCGGACGGGCCTCCGGAGGGAACTGGGAGAACGAGCCGGCGGCCTCCGTAGAGCGGCATAGGTGGCGGGACCGGCGACGCCGTCCGCACCAAGTTTGGCGAAACGCTGGAAGCGGCGGAGCGCCGCGTCCGTGTGCGGCCCGAAGCCGCCGTCGAATGTCCCCGACGGGAAGCCGTGCGTCGCAAGGGCGAACTGGAGGGCTGCAACGTCCCAGCCGCTCTTGCCCATGTTGAGGAGGCGGGTGCCGAACCGGTGGCGTGCGTAACGACCCAGCGCCGTCCGGGTCTGCGGGCCCGCTACGCCGTCCACGGCGATGCGCGCGCGTCGCTGAAGGCGCCGGACGGCGGTAGTCGTCGAGGGGCCGGCGAGCCCGTCGATCGTGCCGACGTACAGCCCGCGCGCCCGGAGCGCCACCTGGAGCGCTGCGACGTTCGGCTTGCCCACGGCTGCCGCCGCCGGCGCGGCGAGGGCGAGGAAGAGGACGAATGCGGCTGCGAGCGCTCTTGGCGACATAACCCCGGTCGCGGGACCCATCGGCCGCTGGAGGGTAACCCTTTAGAGGGAGGCGAAGACTTCGGCTCCGCAGCCGAAGACGAGCGCGGCCCGGACTTCGCCGTCGTTCACTCCGGCCAGCGCGGGGTGGCCGAGGTCGACTTCGATCGATGGCCACTCCTCGAGCCCCAGAGCGGCCGCGCCCCCCGCGGAGCCGATCCCCAGGAGCTCCTCGGGGGGGATCACGTTACGGCGCAAGGCCTGGCGACGCGCCGTTCCCTCCAGCTCCCGTAGCTCTTCGAGCGGATCGATGCGGACGTTCGAGTCCGAACCGATGCAGAGCGGAATCCCCCGCGAGCGCAGGCGCTCGACCGGGACGAACCCGTCGCCGAGGTTGGCCTCGGTCGTAGGGCAGACACAGACGCGCGCTCCGGCGTCCGCGAGGAGATCGAGCTCATGGTCGTTGGCATGGGTCGCGTGCACGATCGTGGTCCGAGGCCCGAGACAGCCCGCGCGCGCGAGAAGCTCGACCGGGCGGACCCCGTGCTCCGCGAGACACTCCTCGATCTCGCGCGGCTGCTCGTCGGCGTGCGCATGGAGGACGAGGCTCTCGCGCTCGGCGAAGCGGCCGATCTCCTCCAGCCAGTCGGGCGGACAGGCGCGCACGGAGTGGGGTGCAAGCCCGACCCGGATGCCTGCGGCGGCGAGCTCCTCGACCTGCTGGAGGTACTCGGAGACCGAGTGCTGGCGGAAGCGGTCGATTCCACCGCGCGCGTAGGCGGAGTAGAGGAGGACGAGCTCGACGGCGGCTGCTCGAGCGGCCTCCGCTGCCGCCTTGGCCTCCTCGAGGCCCACGTAGTGGAACTCACCGACGGCCGTGTAGCCCGCGGCGCGCATCTCGCGGTACACAGTCTCATAGTCCCTTCGAACCATGTCCGGGGTCAGACCCCGGGCATGTCCCAACATGACGTCGCGCCAGGCCCAGAAGTCGTCGCCCTCGGCTCGACCCCGCATGGCGCGCTGGAACGCGTGGCTGTGCGCATTGACGAACCCGGGGAGCGAGAGCCTGTCGGGCACCGGCGCGAGGCTACCATTGGGCCGACTCGTGGTGACCAGAGCCGTTCCCGCGCCGCTCGCGCAGCTTCCGAACGCCCTCACCGTCGTCCGGCTGGGGCTGATTCCTGTCTTCGTCGCCCTCGCCATCGCCGCGGGAGGGGCATCGAGCTGGCCCGCCGGAGCCGTTTTCGGGGCCGCCGGGATCACCGATCAGATCGACGGGTGGCTGGCGCGGCGGTGGCGGGTGGAGTCGGAGTTCGGGCGTTTCGCCGATCCTTTGGCGGACCGGCTGATGATCGACGCCGCCGTCGTCCTCCTCTGGTTCTACGACCGCTTGCCCTGGGCGGCCCTCGCAATCATCCTCGTCCGCGACGGCGTCCTGTTCCTGGGCACGCCCGCCGTCTTGCGTCGCGGCTACGAGTTCTCGGTCAGCTTCCTCGGGAAGGCCGCCACCTGGGTGCTCTACGCGTCGATTTCGTTCATCCTCGTCACGGATGCCGGCACCGATTGGCCCGTGGCGCTCTTCTGGGCCGGGGTTGCCTTGGCGATCGTCGCGGGAATTCTCTATGCCTTGCGGGCCTGGAGGACGACGCGATGAAAGCGGTAGTCATGGCCGGCGGCGAGGGAACGCGGCTGCGCCCGCTGACCTCGAACCAGCCCAAGCCGATGGTTCCGATCGTGGGCAAGCCCTGCATGGAGCACATCGTGGAGTTGCTGCGCGCCCACGGTTTCGAAGACATCGTCGTGACACTCGCCTTCATGCCGCAGGCCATCCGCGGCTATTTCGGAGCGGGGGAGACGCACGGGGTCTCCATCCGCTACTCCGTGGAGGAATCGCCCGCGGGCACGGCCGGCTCGGTCAAGCTCGCCGAGCGCGCGCTCGAGGAGCCCTTTCTCGTCATCTCCGGTGACGCGCTCTGCGACATCGACCTGGGCGAGCTCGTGCGCTTCCACCAGGAGAAGGAAGCCGTGGTCACGATCGGCCTGAAGCACGTCGACAACCCGCTCGAGTTCGGGATCGTGGTCACGGATGCCGACGGCCGGGTCGAACGCTTCCTCGAGAAGCCTTCGTGGGGTCAGGTCTTCACGGACACGATCAACACGGGGATCTACGTCCTCGATCCCGAGGTGCTGCGTCACATCCCGAATGACAGGCCCTTCGACTTCTCCAAGGAGCTCTTCCCGCTCCTCCTGGAGATGGGGAGGCCGATTTACGGCTACGTCGCGGAAGGCTACTGGCAGGACATCGGTAACCTGGATCAGTACCGGCAGGCGAACTTCGACGCTCTCGACGAGCAGGTGCGCCTGGACATCCAGGGGATTCGTCTCCGCGGCAACATCTGGGTCGGGGAGGGCGTCGAGCTCGCGGACCTCGAGTCGGTCGAGGGTCCGGCCTTTGTCGGCAACTACTGCCGGATCGGCCCACGAGCGTCGGTCGGGCCTTATTCCGTCCTCTCGACGAGCGTCACGCTGCGCGACCACGCGCGGACGGTCCGGTCGGTGATCGACAGCGCCACGTATGTCGGGAGGAGCGCGCTCATCGAAGGCGCGATTGTCGGCAAGTCCTGCGACATTCGTCCGCACGCCCGCCTGCACGAAGGCGTCGCCGTCGGAGACTCGTGCACGATCGGGGAGCAGAGCGTCGTCCTGCCCGGCGTCCGCATCTATCCCTTCAAGGAGGTCGAGTCCGGCGCCGTCGTCGACCGGCACCTGATCTGGGAGTCGCGGATGCCGTCCCGCCTCTTTGGGCGGGACGCGATCGCCGGTCTGATCAACGTCGACCTCACTCCCGAGACGGCGCTGCGCATCGGCATCGCGCTCGGCACCGCCCTCAAGCGCGGAGAACGCGTCGTGATGAGCAGGGCCGCGCCGCCGGCCTGCCGCCTCCTCAAGCGGGCAGCGCTCTCCGGCGTGATCTCCACCGGAGTCCACGTCGCCGATCTCCACGTAATGGCCCCGGCGGTCAACAGGCACTTCCTCAAGAACGAGGGGATGGGCGCCGGCGTGCACGTGCGCCCGAGCGCGCAGGATCCCGAGGTGATGGAGATCCAGTTCTTTGAGGCGCCGGGGACGCAAGCGTCGCCCGCGTTCATCCAGGAGATCGAGAAGCACTTCCAGCGGCAGGAGTTCCGCCGGGCGGCGTACGACGAAGTGGGAACGATCACATCGCCGGCGCGTGCGGCTGAGGGGTATGTCGCCGACCTGATCCGAACCGTCGAGGTCGACGCCATCAGGGCTCGCGGCTTCCGATTGGTCGTCGAGTATTCGCACTCGGCCGTCTCCCTCGTCCTACCGCTGGTGCTGGGCGCGCTCGGTGTGGAGGCGATCGCGGCTCATCCCTACGCGGGGGAGTACTCGCCGCGAGTCACGCTAGGGGAAGCGCTCGGACAGACAAAGCGGCTCGTCGCCGCGGCGGGCGCCGATCTCGGCGTCGTGCTCGACGAGAGCGGCGAGCGCCTCTACCTCGTCGACGAGCACGCACACGAGGTGCCGGTCGAGCAGGAGCTGCTCCTCTTCCTCAGCCTCCTGGCGATGGACGGTGAGGCGGGAGCGCTCGCTCTCCCGACGACGGTCACGAGCCTCGCGGAGCCGCTCGTGAAGGGCAGCTCGCTCGAGGTCCGGCGGACACCGGCTTCGCTCTCTGCGCTCACCCGTGCCGCCGCCGGCGACAACGTCGTCTTTGCCGGTTCCATCGGAGGCGGTTTCGTCTTCCCCGACTTCCTGCCCGCCTACGACGGCGTCGCCAGCCTCTGCAAGCTGCTCGAGCTGCTCGCTCCCCTCGACAAACCCCTGTCGGAGCTCGTGGGGAGCCTGCCGGTTTCAACCGTTGTCCACCGCGAGGTGCGCTGCCCGTGGGCTCGCAAGGGGACGGTAATGCGGGTCCTGACCGAGCGGATGAAAGGCAAAAAGGTGGACACGCTGGACGGGATCAAGGTGTTCGAGAAGCGCGGCTGGGCACAGGTGCTTCCCGATCCGGACGAGCCTCTCGTGCACGTTTACGCGGAGGGGAAGACACCGGCGGACGGGGAGAGTCTCGAGGCCGAGTTTCTCGCGCTCGTCGAGGAGGTCGTGGGGGCCGACGACGACGGAGCGACGGGCGAATAGCTCTAACCCTCAAGCCCAGGTTGAAGGATCGGCCGCGGCTTGACATACTTGTAGAGCCGTGGAAGCGCTTCCCGATCTCGACTCGCTCTCCGACCAGGAGCTTCGCGACCTCATCCATCGTCTGATGGAGGACGAGCTGAAGGTCTCCTACGAGCGGCGGATCTTGCACGGCAAGATCGACATCCTCCGGGCCGAGCTGCAGTCGCGTCTGAAGCAGGAGGTGGGCGAGGGCAAGAGTCCGTTGCACGAAGTGGACGTCGACAAGCTCGCCGAGATTCTCGCCTCGAAGGCGCTTCCGCCGGCCGACTGAGCCGCCGGTATGAGTTACGTCCACTGTCCCGAGTGCGGTTTCCAATGAGGGGGGACACCCCCCTCATCCACCCCCCGACGGTATGAGTTACGTCCACTGCCCCGAGTGCGGTTTCCAATGAGGGGGGACACCCCCCTCATCCACCCCCCGACGGTATGAGTTACGTCCACTGCCCCGAGTGCGGTTTCCAGAATCCGGAAGCGGCCAACTACTGCTCCAAGTGCGGGGCGCTGCTGATCCACGATGAGCCGGGCGCGCACACGACGATGACCTTCACGCCTGAGGAGGTCTCCGAGGACGACTCGGTCTCGCTGGCCGACCTTCGCATCGAGGGTCCTGCGCTCGTCGTGCGCGCGGGCGGCGGCAGGGCGGGGGAGACGTTCGGGCTTGAGGGTGACCGCGTGGGCGTCGGGCGAGGGCCCGAGAACGAGGTCTTCCTGGACGACGTCACCGTCTCGCGTCGCCATGCGGTGCTCGTGAAGCGCGATGACGGCTATTACGTCGACGACGAGGAGAGCCTGAACGGCACCTACGTGAACCGGCGCCGCGTCGAGAGCGCCAAGCTCGAGGACGGGGACGAACTGCAAATCGGCAAGTACCGGCTGACCTTCCTTACGGGGTAGAGAGATGGCGACGATCACGTCGGATGTCGAGCGCGAGGAAAACGAGAGCGACTCGCGTCCGCTGACGATCGGGGCGGTCTGCCGGCGGCTCCAGGCCGAATTCCCCGACATCTCCATCTCCAAGATCCGCTACCTCGAGGATCAAGGCCTGATGACGCCCAGGCGGACGCGGGGCGGGTACCGCCTGTTTACCGATGACGATGTCGACCGCCTGGAGATGATCCTGCGCCTGCAGCGCGACGAGTTCCTCCCGCTGCGCGTCATCCGGCAGGAGCTGGCCTCGCCGCTTCGCTCTTCCGACCGTAAGCGTCCCGCCAGAGGCGGGCTGCGTGCGGACGAGGAGGAGATCGACTTCGAGACGCTCTGCTCGCGTTCGAGCGCGAGCCGCGAGTTCGCCCAGGAGCTTGAGGATTTCGGGCTCCTCCAACCCCGTGTCGAGGACGGGACACATTTCTATCCCGAACGAGACATCGACGTCGTCGCCGCTTGCCTCCGCCTCGCCCGTTACGGCGTCGAGGCGCGCAATCTCAGGAGCTTTCGAGCAGGCGCGGACCGCGAGGCCGGGCTGCTCGAGCAGATCGTCGCTCCCGCCCTGCGCTCGCGGAACCCGGAGCGACGGCAGGGTGGACTCGAAGATCTCGAGGCGCTCGCGTCGCTCTCGCAGGAGCTCTCGCAGCTCCTCTTCTGGCGCGCGCTTCGCTCGCTCGTGCCCCGCTAGGCTCCTGCGGTGGACCTGGCCTCCAAGATCCGGGATATCCCGGACTTCCCGAAGCGCGGCATCGTCTTCAAGGACATCATGCCGCTGCTCGCCGATCCCGACGGGCTGCACGAGACGGTGGAGAAGCTCGCGGAGTTCGCCGAGCCGCGCAAGCCCGATCTGATCCTCGGGGCCGAGGCCAGAGGGTTCATCCTCGGGGCGGCGCTCGCCTACCGCCTCCACTGTGGCTTCATCGCGGCCCGCAAGCCTGGCAAGCTCCCCTGGAGGACCGTGAGCGTCAAGTACGCGCTCGAGTACGGCTTCGACGCACTGGAGCTCCACGCCGACGCGATCACGCCGGGGAAGCGAGTCCTCATCCACGACGACCTGCTCGCGACTGGCGGAACGGCGAGAGCCAAGGTGGATCTCGTCGAGCAGCTCGGTGGCGAGGTTGTCGGACTGGCCTTCGTGATCGAGCTCGAGTTTCTGAACGGACGCGAGCGCCTCGAGGGCTACGACGTCTTCTCGCTCATCAAGTACTAGGAGGGCTTGGCGGAACGTCGCTCGTCGTCGGGACGCGATGGTCGTTCCGAGGCAAGGACGCAGGGAGCCCCGTGTCATTCTGAACGCGGATGCGTTGGGGGCGACCCGTGATTTTGAACGCGGATGCGTTGGGGCGAGCAGCGCGCCTCCGACGGCACAGAATTATGTTTCGCCAAGCCCTCCTAACGGTGAAACGCGAGGTGGGATTGCGTTTGCCGTCCGGCGTGCCGATAGATAATCGACGCATGTACGACGGGCTGACCGCGCGGTACACGTTTCCGTGCCCCCGGCGGGGAGAGGTGCAGCTGCCGCTGTCCGAGTTCCGCGTTCTCGAGCGCCTTCCAGGAGCGACCCATCCCGCCGTGTACAAGGTCACCTTCGCTTGCTCGTGCGGAGACGACCACGAAGGACTCGTGACCCACGACGAGCTCGACTGGGCTCCAATCGCCGGCCCCGAGACGCCGTTCCTGAACCTGATGACCGCCCAGTTCGAGGCCTCCGCCGAGGAGCTGCTCGACCTGGCCGCGACCCGCATCCGCACGGGGGACTGGCCCTGGAGCTTCTTCTGCTATCCCGAGGAGCGCCCAAGACCCGTGTTCCCATCCGCCTTCAGGCTGCTGTCCGCGGGTGACAACCAGCTCGGTATCGCCGTGGAATGCCCAGCCTGCTCGCGCACGTCCGTCAACCTCGTCACGCGGCCGCATGTGGACGTCCCGTTCTACAACGACCGCGAGGTGGGTGTCGTCGAGCATCTGTTCGTCGCCGATTGCGAGCACACGGTCGAGACCTTCCGCGCGGAGCTCTATTCCGCCGGTTTCGACGCCTCGCGGCGCCGTCTCGCCGCTTAAAAAAGCGAGGTTTCTGCGTTACAGGCTGTCCCATAACGGGAAATTCCCACCTGGACGTGCACACAACCGAACGAGGTGACGAAAGTGGGCATCTTCCGCAGACACGAACGCGGCGACGTCGCCGCTCACGACGACGGCGACGACGTCGTGACGCGTGACGAGCCGGTCGCCCGCGACCGCGTGGTCGCCGACCGGCGGGGCGACTGGGGCGGTCCGCCGCTCGTTCGCGCCATTTTCACGCTGCTCGGCGTCGCCGCGGCGGGGCTCCTGATCTGGCTGGCGAGCTATTTCGATCTCACCAGCACGAGCGAGTTCTGGGCCGCGATGGGACTTATCGCCGCGGCCGGCCTCGCACTGGGGCTCTCGCAGCTCTTCGGCGGCTGGACGAAGTGGGGGATCCCGATCGTCAGCCCAGGGGTCTTCCTCCTCGCATTCATTCCGGCGGCCATCGTCGTCGGCTGGGTCTTGCTCGCCACGCAGCCCGAAGGCGGCTGGCAGCACGATCGTCTTGCCGGCTGGTCGAGCGACATCGGGATCACGGGCCTGGTCAACGACCTCGGTACCTTCCCGGCCGCTCTGGCGATGGGTCTCGGAATCGTGTTCGCGTTCTCCTTCGATACGACCGGCCCGCGCCGGCGTGAGGTGATCGACCGAGAGCGCGCGATCGTCCCCGACGAGGACGTACACGACTACGACCGCGACGTCACGAACGCGACGCCGGTCGGCGAGCGCACGACCGTCCGGGCCCGCGAGACGGTCCCGGCAGCCGACGGCTCTGGCGACCGGGTCGAGATTCGCGATCCAAACCGGCGCGAGACGACCTAGGTCCGTTTCGAGCGAATCGTCCGAGAGGGGCGCCCGCAGGCGCCCCTCTCTCTTGTTCTTCACTCGCGCCAGGGATCCACTTCGGTGGCCTGGGAGTCGATGAGAAGGGCATGGCCGCCGTAGGCCACAGCCGCCCCGGGGACCACCGTGGAGCCCCGCGCCTTCTCGAACATTGCGCCGCCTACGAGCGCATGCTCGGAGCAGAAGGACGTAGCGCCCGCGCGCGGCTCGACACCCTGCTTGGGGGCGAGTTCGCGAGCCTCCTCTGCCGCGCTCTGATCACCGCGCCACGGCCGGTGTCGATCCTGAGCTTCTAGTCGCCTAGCGCCGGAGAGTGTCGGCGCCGAAGAGGCGCACGTAAAAGAAGATCAGCGTCCCAGCGACGAGGGCGAACAAGAACGCCGTCCCGCTGGAGACGCCGATGGCGAGCAGGCCGACCCAGATGTACGCGCCGAGGCAGACGCCCCAGACGAGGGACGTGAAGCCGGGACTGAAGGCTGGAGGGCGCGGGGGGAAGGCCACGCAACCAATCTATCCAGGACCAAAAAAATTCGCCGAGCGGGTGGCGCTTTCGTCCGCTTCTCCGGCCGGCTTTTCCCTTGCGGGTACAACCGCCCGGTGAAGCTTCAACCTACTCGCGCTCCCTGCTCGGCGCAATCGGCACCCTAGGACGTGTGCGAAACGGTTGCAAGAGGCCGTTCAACTTAATCTACGCAATTTGCGAATAGTTCAGTTTTCCACAGTTTCCACACCGCCCGGAGCGACATGTGGAACCGGCTGTGGAACGCGGCACGAAAGCTAGGGACCCGCGAGGGCGGCACGAGTGTAAACGCCGCCGGCGTTCCAGAGGAGGAAACCTTCGGCCCCGGCGTCGCGCGCGGCCTGGATCTGGTCGCGGACGTCGGCGAGGGTGTAGGTGCGGCCCAACGAGAAGTCCTGGAGCCAGGGTACGAGGCGGGTCCCGCTGCCGCGGAGAGCGACGTCGAAGTCCCTCAGCGCGAGCGCGACCGTGCGGCCGGGCTGCGCATTGGGATTGTCGATGTTGTATTCGCCAGGCCCGAAGTGGGAGGGATAGACCATTGGATAGATCGCGTCGAGATAGCGCGCGATGCGGTCGGGGCGCTGGCCGATCTTCATGTTGCGCGTCGCGGAGAGCCCGAAGACGTCGGCCGACACGCGCACTCCGAGAGGCTTCAAGCGGCTCGACGCGTACTTCAAGAACTCCGCGATCGCCCTCGCCTTGGATTTGTGACCAGCGCCGGCGAACACGGCGCTCGAGAGGTCTCCGTCCGTCGGAAAGCGCACGTAGTCGAACTGGATCTCGTCGAACCCCGCCTTGGCGGCCGCCTCGCCCAGGTCGGTGACGTACCTCCAGACGCGCTCGTCGTACGGGTTGACCCAACCGAGCCCGTCGGCCGTGTGCCACACGCCGCCGTTGCTCGTCCGGATGGCGTACTGCCGCTTGTGGTCGGACAGGATCGGGTCTTCGAAGACGACGATGCGCCCGACGAGGTACACGCCACGCGCGTGCACCTGGCGAGCCACCTCGTAGGGGTCGTAATACCGCTTCGCTGCGCCCGTCTCGTGCGCCAGCGGGACGGCCGGGCGCCGGAACCCGACTTCACCGAGCTCGTCCTTGACGTCGAGCTCGATCGTGTTCAGGCCCTCACGGGTGAGGCCGAGGTACTCGTCGACCTTGCCGTCGAGCGAGGCCAGCGCCATCGTCACGTGGATGCCGCGCATCTCGGCGGGGAGAGCCCGGGGCTGCGGCTTCGGCTCGGCCTTTGTTTGCGTCGCCGGCGGGGGGCTGTTCGGAGGAGCAACGCCCTTCGTGTCCCGCACGCTGAGGAAGCGAGCTCCGAGGGTGAGTACCGCCGCGGTCAACGCGACGACTGAGAGGAGGGCGATGCGGCGCATTGCGCGCCGCCTCCTGGCCTGTCGACGCCTGGATCTGAATCGTTCGTTGGGGTCGATAGGCTCGAGGAGCATAGAACCCCGGCACGCTAATGGGTCAAAGGGACGCCCGCAAGGAGCCTCGCGCGCCGAGCGCAACACTTTTCGTTGCGCTAGAATGACGACATGCCCGTCGAGCCCGCAGTGAAGGTGGAAGCGCTCAGCCGCGACTTTCGCTCCCAGCGGCGTCTCGCCGACGCGCTCAGTGTGAGTCCGGCGCAGGTCAGCCGGTGGAAGAGAGGACAGGGGATCGACCCCGACAACGCCGAGCGCCTCGACCTGCTCGAGCTCGTGATGTCGGCGCTGCTCCGCCTGTACGAGCCCTCGACCGCGGAGAAGTGGCTCTTCGGCTTGAACCCCTTCCTGCGACAGCGCCGCCCGATCGACGTCATCAGGCAGGGGAGGGTGGAGGAGCTCCTCGCCGCCATCCGCCAGGAGCAGGCCGGCTCCTTCGCGTGATCCTCTTCCGCTGCTTCGCCTGGGACGAATCAGTCTCGGAGCGAGCCCGCGGAGGAGCACTCTGGTTTCCCCGCATGCTCCAGGGTGAGGGGAGGCACGACGCTCCAACCCTCTACGCGTGCCTGTACACCTCCCTCGAGCCCGTGTCGGCGCTTGTCGAGCGGCTCGCCGGCCTGACGGGGACCTCGATCGAGCCGCCGGACCTCTTTCGCCACGGCAAGCCGCTCGCGCTCGGCGCGCTCGAGCTCGACGACGGCGCGGGGCTCCTCGACCTCGACGATCCGGAAGTGCTCCTGCGCGAAGAGCTGCGGCCCTCGCTGGTGGCCACGAACGAGCGTTCGACGACACAGGGGCAAGCCGTCGAGCTCTTCCAGCGTCACGCCGAGACAGTAGGGCTCCGGTGGTGGTCGACGTTCGAGTCTCTCTGGCCGAACGTCACGCTCTTCGACCGGGCCGAGGACGCGCTCGGGGTGGTGGACGTCCAACCGCTCGACGCGGGGGACGACGTGGTGCAGGAGGCAGCCGACTTTCTCGGCTTGCCAGTCAACTTGACATAACGCCCGTTATCGTGCGCCGGCCTGAACACCGCTGGATAGGGCACAACGGCATGACGTCTGCATGAACCTCGGTTTGTAACGAAATCCGACCCGACAGCGATTTGTTTATGGGGCCCGGCGCAGCCAAGAGCCAATAGGGGGATGGCCTCGGCCGACCGCCTGCGGCTAAACGGTCGCCGGGCCCCACTGCGATCTTACGCCGCGCCCCTTTCCGCGGAGAGGCCGAATCACGGGCGCTGCGCAGCCGCGAGGTGCTCGCGGCCCGCTTCCCTTGCTCGTCCGAGGGCCTCCTCGGCCCGGCGCAGGAACATGGCGCCGTCGTCCTCACCTCGTAGCTCGACGAAGCCGGCGTGGAGCCGGACGCCGTCGCCGTTGTCGACGCGGCCGCCGAGGGCGAACTGCAGGCGGCGATGAAGGCGCTCGGCGCCCGCCTGCCCCGCTTCCGGCATGATCACCGCGAAGCGACCGTCTCCTAGGTGGGCGGCGATGTCGGTACTGCGGACGGCGCCCTGGATCCGCTCACCGGCGGAGACGGGGTCGTCCAGGCCTCCCTCGGCCTCGAACAGCAGGAGCCCCAGGCTGCGGTCGTACCGGCGAGCGCGCGCGCATTCGCGGCGCAGTCGCTCGTTGAAATAGCGTCGGTTACGCAGGTTCGTGAGTGGATCGGTCTCGGCCAGTCTTCGCGCCTCCGAGTAGAGGCGTGCGTTCTCGAGCGCGGGTCCGAACGTCGCCGCCAGCTCCTCGAAGCGTTCGAGCTCGTCGTCCGCAAGGCCCCGATCAGCATGCCGCCAAAAGACCGCGAGCGTCCCGCTGCGTTCCCCGTGCTCGCCGGCCAGCGGCACCGCCAGTCCGCCCGAGAGCCGAAACTCGTCGTTGGCCGCTTCCTCGGCCGTGTATAGGTAGCCGAGCTTGACCGCGCGGGCCTTGCCTGCCTCGGGAGGGACGCCGAGCAGATCGCGGTCCGACTCTTCGGCCGTCAACCCGTACGCGGCTGTGATCGGCTCGCCCTCCTCCTGCCGGAGGACGATCATCGCCGCGTCGGCGTCGGCGAGCTGGCTCACGACCCGCAGCGCCCGCTCGAGCGCAGCGTCGAGGTCGAGCGTCGCGCCGAGCTCACCCAGCGCGGCCAGGCGGCCCCGTTCGTCCCTGGCGTCGCCCAGCGCGCGCGAGAGCTCCGTGAGCAGCTTCTCCGTGCGCTCGCCCGCCGCCCGGATCTGGGCGGCTTCGCGCTCGGCTACTCGCCGCCAACGCGCGAAGAGGAGGATTCCGAGCGCGAGCAGGAGCGCCGACAGCGCCAGCACGCCGACACCAGTCCACGTCGCCCCTTGGTCAAGTAGAACCAACCCGTCTCCTCTCCCCGTCGGCCGCAACTAGAGCGGGCTCTACTCGGAGAATAGGCTGGATTTTGCGAAATACCACTCCGCGAGTTGCGAGTGGGTGTTTACTTTCCTGCGTCGATTGGTAGGGTAGCCCCGGTACCGCCCGGGGTCCGTGTGTGCGTCGATTAGCCCGGGCGGCGCGTGCTTTAAATGGCAGACGAGACGACCGCCCTCACCAACGAGGAGATCCAGCATCTGTTCGAGCGCGGCGAGGCGGCCGGCTTTCTCGACGCTACCGAGTTGACCGAGGCTCTCGATGCGCTCGAGGTGGAGCCTGCCGATGTGGAGACGTTCTATCGCGAGCTCGAGGAGCGCAACATCGAGGTCGTCGAGGCGCCGAAGGAGCCCGCCCGCGAGCCGACCGCTCCCCCACGCGCGACCGAGGTGCTCGAGACGACCACGGACGCGCTCCAGCTCTTCCTCCGCGAGATTGGACGCCATCCGCTGCTCACCGCGGCCGACGAGGTGGAGCTCTCGAAGCGAATCGAGCGCGGCGACATGGAAGCCAAGCGCCGCATGATCGAGTGCAACCTTCGGCTCGTCGTCTCGATCGCGAAGAACTACCGCAACCAGGGCCTCCCCTTCCTCGACCTGATCCAGGAGGGAATGTTCGGCCTCATCCGCGCCGTCGAGAAGTTCGAGTGGCAGCGAGGCCTGAAGTTCTCGACGTACGCCACCTGGTGGATCCGCCAGGCGGTCGCCCGCGCGATCGCGGACAAGGCGCGGACGATCCGCGTTCCCGTCCACGTCGTCGAGCGCATGCAGAAGATGCACCGCGCGGAGAGGCACCTCTGGACGCAGCTCGCGCGTGAGCCCTCGCTCGAGGAGATCGCGCACGAGGCCGGTCTTCCGTTGCAGCAGGCGATCGAGGTGCGGGCGGCCGCTCGGGCCTCCACGAGCCTCGACCAGCCGATCGGCGAGCAGGAGGATGCCGTTTTCGGCGACCTCGTCGCCGGCGAGGACCCGCTGCCCGAGGAGGAGACGGAGCGCCGGCTCCAGAAGGAGGCCCTCGACCGGGCTCTGGAGTCTCTCCCCGAGCGCGACCGGCGTGTGCTCGAGCTCCGCTACGGGCTGCGCGGCGAGGAGCCCCACACGCTCGAGCACATCGGGCGCCGACTCGGCATTACGCGCGAGCGCGTGCGCCAGATCGAGATCGAGTCGCTCTCGCGGCTAGCGTCGCTCCGGGAGATCGACGCGGTCGCCAGCCGGTAGAGCCCGGCCGTCGAACAGAGCGTCAGCCCCCTCCCCCAGTCTCACCTGGACGGCCCGGAAGGCCTCGGCGAGGTGCGGCGGCCGCGCGCGGCGGTGTCCGTCGGAGGCCACGAGGTCGGCGAGACCGTCGTCGAGGAGCCGCCAGGCGCTCGCTTCGATCTCGGCTCCGTGGTAGCCGAGGATGCTCGTGGCGTTGACCTGTAGGAGCCAGCCCCGCTCGGCCATCCGTGCGGCGAGAGCCGGATTGTCCAGGACGGCCTCAGAACGCTCTGGATGCGCGATCACGGGGACTAGCCCCTCTGCCTCGATGTGCTCAGCGAGGCGCTCAGCGAGGCTTAGAGAGCCGTGGAAGGGCACTTCCATGAGGACGGCCGGGAGATCGCCGAGTCGGAAGCGATTTGGGTCCTCTTCGAGGAGCGCTGGCGACGGGGTCAGCTCGAAGCCGAGCCGAAGGTCGAGCCCGAAGCCGGCTGCAACGGGCGCCAGCTCGGCACGGTTCGCGCGGATGGCCTCCTCCCGCTCCGCAGGCAGGGGAAGCATCGGCCAGACGTGAGGGGTGGCGTAGAGAACCCCCGTCCCGCTCCGCGCCGCGCTTCGGCAGAGCTCGAGCCCTTCCTCGATGCTCTGGGCCCCGTCGTCACCCGAGGGAACGACGTGCGAGTGGACGTCGACGAACATTGGGTCCACCCTACCCACGCCCACAGCCGTCTCCGGAACGAGCGGTTTGTGTTTCACACGCACAAAGTCCCCCTCCGCGCCGGTAGCCGTCCCTCGCCGGTTGAAATCGTCCCTTGGGGCCAATCAATCCGCTTGTGCCTGTGAAACACAAGCGGGATCGTGGCCTCTATTCGGTGCGGAGATAGAGGCGCAGGTCCGGCGCTGCCGCTTGGAGCTCACGGAGGGCGCGTGACTCGAGCTGGCGGACGCGTTCGCGGGTCACGCCGAGCTCGGCGCCGACCTCCTCGAGCGTCTTCGGAACCCCGCCGGTCAGCCCGAAACGAAGCTCCAGTACGTGCCGCATTCGCTCGGAGAGCTGGGCCAGCGCAATCTGCAGCTCCGCGCTGCGAAGCATGACGGCAAGCGTGGCTTCCGGCTGCTCGGAGTTGACGTCCTCGATCATGTCGGCGTACATGGAGTCGCCGTCACCGACGGGCGTCTCGAGGCTGACGGGGTCCTCCACGAGATCGAGGAGCTCGTTGACGCGCTTGACGTCGAAGCCGCTCTCTTTGGCGATCTCGTCTGGGAGCGGATCGCGGTTGAGCTTCTGCGTGAGGATGCGGCGCGCGCGCATCACGCGCCGCACCTGGTCGACGACGTGGACCGGAAGGCGGATCGTGCGGCCCTGGTCGGCGATCGCGCGTGTCACTGCCTGGCGGATCCACCAGGTGGCGTACGTCGAAAGCTTGTAGCCCATCTTGTAGTCGAACTTCTCCACGGCGCGGATGAGGCCGAGGTTTCCCTCCTGGATCAGGTCGAGCAGGGGGACGCCCGAGTTGACGTAGTTGCGGGTGATCGACATCACGAGCCGCAGGTTCGACTCGATCAGGCGGCGCTTGGCAGCCTCGTCGCCCTCGTCCTTCAGCCTCGCGAGCTCGCGCTCCTCCGCAGGCGTCAGGAGGGGACCGTCGCCGATCTGGCGGACGTACAGCTTGAGCGGATCCTGGGTCGGGCCGGCCGCCAGACGTTCTTTGCGGTCGTCCTCGTCCTCGGCGTCAGCCGGGGCGTCCAGAGCCGCCTCGGGCACGAGCTCGAGCTTCGTCTCCTCGCCGTCCTCCCCGGGAGTTGGGTCGGGTTCGGGCGAAGGCAGTCTGCGGACAGGCCGTCCCACGCATGCCCTATCGGCCTTCCAGGAGGCGGCCTTGAGGAGCCACCACCGTGTTGAGGGATGGTGAGCCGGGTCAGCTGAGACGATTGTTAGAGTGGAACTTCGCCTTGTGTGGGATCGCCGGATATAGCCTGAACCGCGAAAGCGCCGTCGACCCCACCCTCGCTGCGCAAACGCTGATGGCTGCGATCTCCGAGCGAGGGTCGGACGCGGCCGGATACTGCTACCGCGGTCCGGGGCTGGAGCTCGAGGTCCGCAAGCGCCAAGCGGGCGCCAGCGAGCTCCTCGACGAGATCTCCGTCCCGGCGACCGCGACTCAGGTGCTCGTCCACGTACGCGACTACACCAAGGGCCATCCGTCCCTGAACGCGAACAACCACCCCGTCCGTCACGGCTCCGTCGTCGGGATCCACAACGGGATCATCAGGAACGACGAGGAGATCTTCGCCCGGTACGGCTTCGAGCGGGCCGAGGAGGACATGACCGTCGACTCCGAGGCCATCTTCGCCCTCGCCGAGCTGGAGCGAAGCAGGGCCAACGCGCTGGAGGAGCTGTACGGGTCGATGGCAACCGCGTGGGTCGACGAGCGCGACCCTGACGTCCTGTTCCTCGCGCGCGGGATCGGCCGACCGCTCTGGATCGGGGAAGGCGGGCAAGAGTTCTTCTTCGCCTCGACGAAGGAGGCTCTCGAGCTCGTGGAGCGCTACGCAGGCGTGCGTCTGCGCAAGCGCGAAGTGCCCGAAGGGACGCTCGCTGCGGCCGTTGACGGCCGCCTGGTGCGCAGCGAGGCCTTCCAGCCGGACACCAGCTTCACGGAAGAGCTGCTCCCCGCCGTGCGCGCGCCCGAGGAGCGGCAGTTCTGTCTCGCCCGGCTGGCCGCGCTCGCGACCGCCGCAGCGGGACGCTGACCCGCCCGTCCGCACCGACTTCGGCGCCATCCTCCAGCAGACGGCCTCGCACGAGGTACTGGAACGTCGTCCAGGCGCCGCGGCGACCTCCCGCGAGCCGGTAGACCTGCCATTCGCTGGCGAGCCGCTGGTTGCGCTTTCGCTCGGCCGCCCAGTCCGTGAAGCGCGGCAGCCGCCTGAGCCGGCGTGCGAGGGCCGCGCCGTCCTCCACGGCGCGTTCCAGCCGTTCCTCGCCGAGTGGAACGTCGAAGCCGGCCTCGCGGAGAGCGTTGCGGAGAGATCCGAAGGTGTGCCAGTAGAGGGACTTGGAAGGCATCGTCGCGCGCCGACGCTGAAGGTCTCCGCCCGTGGGCGGGCGCCCGAGCTCCTCGCCCAGCATCCGCAGCTCGGCGAGCAGCTCCTCTCGGGTCGCAAATCGACGGGGGCGCAGTCCGGCCAGACGCTTGGCGGCGTTCCACGTTCCGAACCGGTCGATCACCGTCTGGGGATGGATCCGAGTGCCCCGGTCGCGCTCGAACTCCCGCATCGTCGGGGAGCGGCCGAGGCGGGTCGCAGAGCCTTTCAGCTCGGCGAGGATCTCGTCGTCCGAATAGCGGCGGCGCATCCCCGCCTGGAATGCAGCCAGGTCGGCGGAATCGATCTGCACAGCGGCCTCAGTCCAAGGATAGAGCAGATTAGTCCGGGCGCAAGCGGCGGCCGGGAGGGTTTGGCGGAACGTCGCTCGTCGCGGGGACGGGACGGTCGTTCCGAGGCAAGGACGCAGGGAGCCCCGTGTCATTCTGAACGCGGATGCGTTGGGGGCGACCCGTGATTTTGAACGCGGATGCGTTGGGGCGAGCGGCGCGCCTCCGGCGGCACAGATGATGTTGCGTCAAGCCCTCCCTAAGAAGCTGTCGCGAGCAACGGGCCAGCAGGCTGCTGCGGATTTCCGGAATCGGTCTGCAGGAGCCGCTCGAGTGCCGACACGCAACGTGGGCAGAACTGCGTCGCCGAGCCCCGCCGGAGCTCCTCGAGGGCCTCGTCCGCGGGACGAGCGGCGCGGTAGATGCGGGTCGTCAGCATGGAATCGAGCGCATCGGCAACGTGAATGATGCGCGCGCCCAGCGGGATATCCTCGCCGGCGAGGCCGTCCGGGTAGCCGGTGCCGTCAAATCGCTCGTGATGGTGGCGGATGGCGGGCACCGCGTCGTTCAGAAAGCCCAGGCGGTCGATGATGCGGGCACCCTCGTCCGCGTGGCGCTGCATGAGCGCCCACTCGTCGACCGTCAGGGTGGCCGGCTTGAGCAGGACCGCATCGGGGATGGCGAGCTTGCCGATGTCGTGGAAGAGCGCGGCATGGCCCAGGAGATCGAGCTCGGCCTGGGACAACCCGAGCTCGCGGCCGATGGCGAGCGCGAGCTGCTGCACGCGGCGCGAATGGCCGGCCGTGTACGCGTCACGCGCGTCCACCGTGGCCGAGAGGCTCTCCATGGCGGCGGTGGAGCGCTCCTTCAGAAGCCGGTTCGCTTGCTCGAGGGAGACGTTCTGCGAGCGGATGGTCTCGGCCGCCTTGCGCAACTTCTTCGTCGACTTCTCGGTGTGGCCGAGATAAGCGGCCATCGTCTTGCGCATGAGCAGGAGCGGCAAGACGAAGACAGCGAGCCCGTAGAGGCCGATCGCGCCGTAGGCAAGGGCGATCGCGCCGCCGACCGCTCCGAAGGCGACGTAGTGCGGGAGGAGCCAGGAGAAGCGCTCCTTCCAGACGGAACGCCAGCGGTCGTGTCCCTCGAGGGCCATGGCAAGCGAGATGAGCGCCGTGTTGACGGCGAAGTAGGCGCCGCCGGCCACGAGGCCGGCTCCGGCGGTCAGGAGCTCGCCGGCGCGGCTGTCGACCCACCCGACGCTGAACACCGCCGCCGCGGCGAGCGACGCGAGGCTCAATGCCCCGATGTTGAAGAGAGCGTAGAACCAGTCGTCGCGGCGGGCGCTCCACTCGACGGCCACGATGGCGACGGCGAGCGGCAGGGCGGCGCGCGGTCCGAAGAGCGCCGCCCCGGCGAGCGCCCCGACGGCGCTCACCGAGATCGAGCCCGCTTCGAGCTCGAGGGAGAGCGCCTGACCGCCGCCGACGAGGACGACGATGGCGATCAGCCCGATGACGTCGCTGGTCGTACCGAAGAGGAGTCCCGCGAAGCCCGCGGCGATGCCCGCGATCGCGACCAGTCCGACGAGGGCTGCAAGGGGAGCCGAAAGAGCGAGGAAGTGCGGCCTGCCGGGGGTGTGCGGCCGCTGCTGCTGAGCTTCGCGGAGCTCGCTCGCACGCTGCTCAGGGAGGACGCGGGAGGCGGTGGCGACGTACTCCCCCTCGTCCGGCACAGCCGCGAGGCGAGGGCTCCGCTCTCCGGCCATGAGCAGCGGCTCGGAGCTCGCGCCGAGGACGCGGTTGCGGCCTTGGAGCTTCGCTCGGTAGACGGCGAGGTCTGCCTGGTGGATCAGTTCGTTCGGGTCGGAGCCGTCCTTCGGGTAGCCCGCGACGCCCAGCGAGATGGTGGCGCGGATGGGCTCGCTCGAGGTCTCCACCTCGAAGAGGTGCTCGGCGACGGCGCGCCGGATGCGCTCGGCGATCTCGAGCGCAGTCTCGGGCGCCGTCTCCGGCAGGAGGATGGCGAACTCCTCTCCGCCGAATCGGGCCGGGACGTCGTATGGCCTCAGCTGCTTTCGGAAGACGTCAGCGATGCCATTGAGGACCGCGTCGCCGGCAAGATGGCCGTAGGAGTTGTTGATGTCCCGGAGCAGGTCGAGGTCGGCCATGATCACGGACATCGGCCGATCGAAGCGGTTGGCGCGCGCCAGCTCCTCGCGCAGCTCCGCGGCGAAATGACGGGCGTTGAAGAGGCCGGTCTTCGCATCCACGCGCGCTTCCTCCTGGAGCGCGGGAACGCTCAGGGACCGATGAATCAGGAGCAGTGGCGCGACAGCGGTGGGCAGGAGGTAGGGATTCCACCGCCAGAGGCTGGCGAAGGCGACGCCGAGGGCCGCGAGGACAAGGTCGGTGGCGAGACTGTCGCCCGAGAAGAGCCCGGTTTCCCGCAGCGTGTGCCCACGTGCGAAATGAAGCATGGTGGCGAGGAGCACATGGTTCGTCGCGACGAAGACGACACACGCGGCGAGACCGGCGAGCGCCATTGTCGGCTCCGTGGCGAGGCCGAGGTCGCGGACGAGCCACACCGCCCCCCAGGCCGCCAGGCCATTCAGCGTGTAGTTGCAGATGTTGAAGCACTGGATGTACCACGGGTAGCGAACCTTCAGCCATTCGGGGATGTGCTGCACGACGCCCACCAGCGCGACGAGCTCCGGCGGCAGGAGCAACGCGGCCGGGATCAGGAAGACGATCGACGTGTGGTAGGACTGGTCGCGCGGGGTGCGGACGACGAAGAGCTGCGCGATCGCGGCGCAGGAAGCGATGACGAGAAAGGTCGGCCACCCTCTCGTTTGCGGGGACAGGTGCGAGAGCGGGACGAAGGCCGCTACGACGGTGGCGATGCCGACGGCGGCCAAGTAGAGCTTCGCGCCCCTCGAAAGAGTGGGCTCGCCCTGCTCCGGTGCCGGCCTCGGCTCGGCGCCTCGATACTCCGTGGGTACTGCGCTCATCTCGCCCAGCTCAAAGCCTCGCTGCCGTGGGTCATCGCAGCTCCGTTTGCTTCCACGCGCAAGCGCGGGGCCGCAGAGCCATAGTGGGACCGTACGCTCGGGCCTGCGGGGCGGCGTCCCCCATTCGAGGGACGACCCCAAGTTCACCCGAAAGGGTGAACCCCGAGCCGGGTGGGCGGCCCGGGGCTCGCGGTGGCTCGACCTTTCTAGGGAGCCGTTAGGGCGGAAGGATCGGGCGGCAAAGCGGCCGGCTCGGTGCTGGTGGCCGGCTCGCTTGCGACCGGGAAGTCTCCGAAGAGCAGCGCCTCGAGCTCGGCCGGGTCGATCCATTCGCCGCCGGCATCGGTGACGTCTCCCTCGGCGTTGTCGGCGTAGGAGACCGAGGCCCAGGAGGCCTGTGCCCAGCTGGCGTCAGACCAGGAGGCATCGCACCAGCTGGCGCTCGACCAGGAGGCGTTCGACCAGGAGGCGTTGGCCCAAGAGGCGCTCGACCAGGAGGCGTTGGCCCAGGAGGCGTTGGCCCAGGAGGCGTTGGCCCAGGAGGCGTTGGCTTTGGCAGCGTTCGCCCAGCTGGCGGCGTCGAAGACGGCATTTGCACCGCCGGCGGGATCCGCCTTCACGAACGGCCGGAGCGCGGCGTTCGCGTCCGGCGCTGAGCCGAGGGCGACCGCCTTGGCGACATCGACGACGCCGACGCCGACGGAAAGTGGAGCCGCGTCGCCCGCAGGCCTCGCGCTGACCATCAGCGCGCCCTTGACCTGATCAGGCGTCCACGTGGGATGCGTGGCGAGAATCTGAGCGGCTGCGCCTGCGACGATCGGGGCCGCGAAGGACGTGCCTGAAAGCTGGATGTAGCCCGGTGCGACGATGCTGGCGGGGCGCTCGAGCGAGAGCGTCGAGGTCGCGGGCGCGGGCCCGACCATGTAGCGGCCGGGGGCGGCGATATCGGGCTTCGCGAAGCCGTCGAGCGTGTAGCCGTACGCAGACCACGGCGCCGCATAATCGTCGTTCGTCGACACCGATCCATCGACGTCGTCGGCTCCGACCGTGATCACGAAGGGATCGTTGCCGGGAGCGAACGGGACGCCGCTCGCCTGCCCGGCGACACCGTAGTTGCCCACGGCGGTGACGACGACGACCCCGCTGAACCAGAGCCTCTCGACCGCCTTGTCGAGCGGGTCGAACATGAAGCTGTTCGACTGGGCAGAGTGGAGCGAGAAGTTGGCGACGCGGATCCCGTACTTGTCCTTGTTCGCCAGGATCCAGTCGGCCGCGGCGATGACATCGCGCGTCATCGCCATTCCGTTGTCGTCCATCACATCCAGCGAGACGATCTTCGAACCCGGGGCTGCGCCGGCGTAGCCGTCGCCCGAGCCGGCTGCGATCCCCGCGACGAACGTTCCGTGGCCACGACCGTCGCCCGCCGAGTTGCCCGGAAGCGACGTCAGGTTGACCTGCGCGACCACGCGGCCGCCGAAGTCTGCGCGTCCAGCGTCGATGCCGGAGTCGACGACGGCGATCGTCGGCGTCGCTGCCGAGGATCCACCGGCCCAGAACTGCTGCACGCCGGAGACGAACGGCCAGCGCTGCTTGTTCGAAAAGCCGCCGGCGAGAACCACGGGCGAGTCGTATGTGATCGAGTCGACGTGGCCGTTGCGGGCCAGCGTCAGGATCTGGCTCCCCGTGAGACGCGCTGCGACGCCGTTGATGGAGCTGTACTGCTTCCGGACCTTGGCCTTCGTGCTGTCGAAGCCGGCGATCTGCTTCGTCAGCCAGCCCGAAGGCCGGTCGGCGCCGACGAGGATCACGTCGAAGGTGGCCCTCGGCGTCGCCTGAGCCTTTGCGATCAGCCCGGGCGTCGTGTACGCCTTGAAGCTCGGCGAGCCCGAGCCGGAATCAGCGTAGGCGACCGGAGCGGCGAGGCCGACCGCGACGACGAGCGTCGCGAGGAACCCGCGTCCGCCCTTGCCCCAGAGAGCGCTCGAGCGCGTCTCGCCCCTCGAGGGCTTGCCCCAGAGGGCGCTCCACCGAAGGTCCCCGCTCGAACCGCGATCATGCCGCATCAGGTCTCGCCGCATCAGGTCTCTCGTTTCCTCTCCCTCGCGCTTTCGCGCGGCCGCTGGTGATTCGTGACGCAGACCGCAAGCTATGGGGATTCCCGGAAAGTCACGTCCCCCGTTTGCGGGAGAAGGACGAGGTTCACTCCTTCGAGGGATTAGCGCGCGGACGCGCTCTGGGGGCTATGAAGCCCAGGCCGCTGCGGCCCAGCTGGCCGCGTTCCACGAAGCTGCGGCCCAGGAGGCGGCGGCCCAGGAGGCGTTTGCCCAGCTGGCCGCGTTCCACGAGGCTGCGGCCCAGGAGGCTGCGGCCCAGGAAGCATTGGCCCAGGAGGCGCTGTTCCAGGAGGCATTCGCCCAGGAAGCATTCGCCCAGGAAGCGCTGTTCCAGGAGGCGCTGTTCCACGACGCGTCCGCCTGAGCCGTGTTGGCCCAGCTGGCCGCGTCGAAGGCGAAGCCACCGGAGACGTCCGGCCTGACGAACTGGTTCAGGGCGAGATTCGGGTTGGGCGGGCTCGCGACCTGCGAGGCCGCGATCGCGTTGACTTCGCCCACGCCCAGAGCCATGCCGCCGGCCGTAGGCTGCGCGCTCAGCATGAGGGCGC
>Ga0307278_10000233_pt1 | contig 29037 bp, 28 predicted proteins | sample ER_DNA_117_FD_194482 | JGI IMG/M metagenome (GOLD analysis project Ga0307278, IMG submission 194482) | Bulk soil microbial communities from the East River watershed near Crested Butte, Colorado, United States - ER_DNA_117 | ecosystem: Environmental > Terrestrial > Soil > Floodplain | place...
TTGTTCCCGGTTGTTTTACGAGGCCGACCGGGGACCTCGGCTTGCAGCTCAGCCGGAGAACCGACCACGTCGAAACCTGGTCGCCCCCGTATGTCCCCCATATTGTAGCCGCGTACGGGAGATTCGCCCTGGGGCCGACGAGACTGACAAGGAGCTCTCGCTCGTCATCTACAACGAGGTCGTGCCGCTGGAGGTGGTCTCGGCCGAGGAAGCGCGACTGGCAGGCAGCCCAGATCATGTCTGCCGACTTCCTCGCTCCCCTCGACGACGAGCCGGTCGCTCGGTCGCCGCTCGCGCGGCTCCGCTCTAGTCCGTAGAACTGCTCTGAGCTATGGTCAGAGAGGTCTTCCCAGGAGGCAGCGATGGCTTCTCGGCAGACTGCGGCCTCCAAGCGCGGAATCTTCGCCACCCGCGGGCGGAAGATCGCGGCCGCGATCGGAGCCGCCTTCCTGGCGAGCCTGGGCGCGGGCATCGGCGCTCGTGCGCTGAACAGCGCTGAGAACGCGAGCAAGAAGGTGCTAGCGGGATCGAACGCGCCGATTCAAGTCCGCGTCATGCCGCCTGGGACCTTTTTCGCAGGCCACCCGTTCGCTCCGTACTACGTCGTGCCGAAGTCGGAGGTCTCGAGCCCAGGGGAGCTCGACCCCACGGAGCTGACCGGCGACGAGCCCTTCGACTTCTCATTCGCGCAGCGCCACGGGGCGATCCCGGGAAGCCCGGAGATCGTCCGCTTCCAGATCCGTGGTCGGAGCGATGAGCCGGTGACGATCGACGACATCAAGATCCACGCCGTCCGGCGAACGGCTCCGCTCCAGGGTTGGTACGTCGCGTCGCCGGGCTGCGGAGGCCTGGCCATCCGCACCGCGGAGATCGACCTCGATGCCCCGACTCCCCGGGTGAGCTTCGTCGACCAGAGTGGTTCGGAGACGAGGATCACCCTCTTCGTGACGAGGACAGACATCGAGGTGATTGAGCTCCAAGCATCGACGGAGCGATCGATGGTCGACTGGATGGCTGAGGTTTTCTACTCAGGCCCTGACGGCGACGGCTCGGTCACCGTCGACGACGGCGGCCGGCCGTTCCGTGTTACCACGGAATCCGCCAGCGACGGTTACCGGCTCGAATTCTTCCCGAAGAAGGCTGTTACTCGCGAGCCGAGCTGGGACGAGAACGGCATTGTGGCCTGCTAGGCGTCAGCGCCGACCCTTCAGCGCGCGCTCGATCTGCCGGTCGGACTCGCGCTTGGCGATGTCGCGCCGCTTGTCGCGCTGCTCCTTGCCGCGGGCGAGGGCGAGCTCGACCTTCGCGCGGCCGTTCTTGAAGTAGAGCCGGATCGGAACGAGCGTCAGGCCCTTCTCGCGCACCTTGCCGTAGAGCGAGTCGAGCTCGCGTCGGTGCAACAGCAGCTTCCGGTCGCGCTCAGGCTCGTGGTTCTGGATCCCGGCCTGGTCGTACGTGTCGATGTGCGCGCCTACGAGCCACGCCTCGCCCTCGCGGACGTCGGCATAGGCCTGCTGGAGGCTGACGCGACCCTCCCGCAGCGACTTGACCTCGCTTCCGGTCAGCACGAGCCCAGCCTCGAAGCGCTCGAGGAGGTGGTAGTCGTGGCGCGCCTTGCGGTTCTCGGCGATCGGCTTCTGGCCTGCCATAGCTCGATTGTAGGTTCGGCCGGTGCGCGCGATCTGCCACCATTCATGCATGAGGCAGCGCCTCGCTTGGGTTTCGACAGCTCCGCTCATGCTCGGCGGTCTCCTCGCAGGGCACTGGGTCGGATACCGACTGGCGATCCCGGATGCGCACGCGCGCGCCGACGCGCTCTCCCAGAGCGGGCACGGGTACCTCGGCAACGCGCCGCTCGCACTCACAACGTGCCTGCTCGTGCTGATCGCTGCGCTCGTCTTCCGGGCACTCGCAGGGTTCAGAGGACGGCCGAGAGGACCCGCGGCATCGCCGGCGATCGTGCTGTTGTCCCCGGCCGCATTCGTCGTCCAGGAGCACCTCGAGCGCGTTGTGCACTCCGGCCAGATGCCATGGACGGCAGCGCTCCAGCCGAGCTTCCTCGTTGGGCTCGCGCTCCAGTTGCCGTTCGCGCTCGCCGCTCTGCTGATCGCCTGGGCGCTCGACTCGGTCGCCCACGCCGTTGGTCGCGCCCTCGCTGCGGCGCCGCCGCGCCCACTCCTCCGCGTTTTCGTCCCGCTCCCTGCGCACGTCACGGCGGCGCCGCGCCCCGCCGGGCTCGCGCGGGGCTACGGCGAGCGCGCACCGCCACTCCTTCGCCGGGCGTAGTTCCGAGCGAAGGAGTGAGTTGAAGAGAGCCAGTCTTGCGATAACGGTTGCTGCGATCGCCCTGACGGCGGTGCCGTCGGCGTTCGCTCACGCGATCCTGGAGGAGAGCACGCCGGCCAACGGCACGGTCGTGCGACGCAGCCCGCAGGCTGTCTCACTGCGCTTCAACGAGTCGGTCGAGACTGCTTTCGGATCGATTCGGGTCTACGACTGCGGGGGCAAGCGTGTCGACTCCGGGAAGATCACGCGCCCGACCGGCCGATCCGTGTCGGTTCCGCTCAGCGGCACGCTGCCCCGCGGCACGTACACCGCGACATGGCGTGTGATCTCCGCGGACTCGCACCCAGTCGCGGGCGCGTTCACCTTCAGCGTCAAAACAGCGACCACAGGGAGCTGCAAGAACGTCTTCGCCTCGGCTGGGACAGCCGGCTGGATCGACGCTCTCTTCAAGACGGCCCGTGGACTCGACTTCGCTCTCATCCTGCTCGTGATCGGCGGCGCGACTGCGCTCGCAGTCGTCCTTCGCACGGCAGCTGTGGAGCTCCGTGCCCGCCTCTACGGGATCCTCTCCGTGCTCGGAGTCGCGCTCGTCCTTGCCGGGATCCTCTGCATCGTCCTCCAGGGAGCGGTGGCAGGAGGGTTTGGCCTGCGAGAGGCGTTCAAGTGGAACACCGTCGACGCGGTGTTGCAGACCCGCTTCGGCGAGGCGTTCCTCTTCCAGATCGTCTTCGCAGCCGCGGTTGTGCCGCTGGCGTTTGCCGCCGGGCGGGTGCGCAACGCCCTGCTCGGTCCGCTCGTTCTCGTGCCCGGCGTTGGCTTGCTGCCGACGCTGTCGGCGGCCGGCCACGCGCGAACGAGCGGCACGGTGGCATTCGTAGCCGACCTCGCCCACATCACCGCCGGATCCGTCTGGGTCGGGGGGCTCGCCTTCACGGTGCTGGCCCTCCTTCGTGCCCGTGAGGACCGCTGGCCGCTCGCGGCCCGTGCCGTCCCCATCTTCTCCGTACTCGCGGTCGGATCCGTCGTACTGCTCATCCTGGCCGGGTCGGTGAGGGGTTACGAGGAGATCGTGCCCGCAGGTCTGGGTGCCCGACATGTCCCTCGAGCCATCTGGGACGGGATCTGGCACACGACGTATGGGCAGCTGCTGCTCGCGAAGATCCTGCTCGTCGTGCCGCTGCTCGGGCTCGGCGCCTACAACAACCGCTTCGCGGTGCCGAGGCTGCGGAAGCAGATCGCCTCCGTGCTCGAACAGCGTCGTTTCCTGCGGGCGACCGGCGCGGAGCTCGCGATCATGGCAGTCATCGTCGGCGTGACGGCGGTGCTCGTCACCGAGCCTCCGGCGAAGGCGTCGATCAAGCCTCCGAAGCTCTTCAACACGACGATTCCGCTCGGCAATCTCGAGCTCAACATGACGATCGAGCCGGCTCGGACCGGGCTCAACGTCATCCACATCTATACGTTCACGCAGAGAGGTGTTCCCGCCGCCACGGCGGCAGCGAAGCTGTCCGCGATCTTGCCGGGCAAGAACCTCGGGCCCCTGCGAATCCCGCTGCAGAGGATCAGCCCATTCCACTACACGGTCTCGGGCGCGACCTTCCCGTATGCGGGCGACTGGCAAGTCACGATCGAGGCGAGGCGCGGCCAGTTCGAGGCCCTGACACAGACCATCACCGTTCCGATACGAAAGGGCTAGAGATGAAACTCCGCATAACCCTTTTGGCCGCCGCCATTACCGCGCTCGCCGCGGCTTCGGCAGCCTCGGCACACGTGACCATGAACCCGGAGAAGGCTCCGGCGGACAGCTTCTCTCGGTTCGCCCTTCGCGTGCCGACCGAGGAAGACGTGCCGACAGTGAAGGTGAGCGTGCAAATGCCGGCCAGGCTCGACGAGGTGACGTTCCAGCCCAAGGCCGGTTGGAAGCGGACGGAATCCGGCCGAGTCGTCACGTGGTCGGGCGGACAGATCGGCGTCGGCGAGTTCGACGAGTTCGGTCTGAGCATGCACCTGCCGAACACGCCCGGGAAGGTGCTCGTTTTTCCGGCGACTCAGACGTATGCGAACGGCAAGGTCGTGCATTGGATCGGAGCGCTGACCTCGGACGAACCGGCTCCACATGTGACGCTCGAGGCCCCGGAAGGCGGAACGACCGCGACGACGACCTCGACCACGGCTTCGCCAGCGACGAGCGATGACGAAGATGACGACCACGAAGGGCTCGCGCTGGGCTTCGGCATCGCCGGCCTCGCCGTCGCCCTGGTCGCGCTCGGCCTGGCTCTCGCCCGGAGGCGCCGCGCTTGAAACGGGCCTTCTTAGTCGCCATCCTGCTGGCGGCTGTGCTTCTTCCTCCCGGTGCCGAGGCCCACTTCGGCACCGGGAAGAAGGGCTACCGCTCGCGGATCGTCGCCGTCAAGCCTCATGAAGCCGGGCTCGAGCTCAAGGTCCTGTACGGCGACGACCAGATCTGGCTCGACAACAAGACAGGCAAGACGATCGTCATCCGTGGCTACGGCGGTGAGCCGTACCTGCGCTTCGGTCACAACGGGATCTACGTGAACGGAAACTCACCGGCCGTGTATCTCAACCAGGACCGCTACGCGCGCTCGACGGTGCCGAAGTCCGCGAAACCAACCGCCCAACCGAAGTGGCAGAAGCTCGCCGGTGGCGAGCTCTGGGCCTGGCACGACCACCGCATCCACTACATGAGCCCGACCCCTCCGAAACTGATTCAGGATCAGCCGCGCAAGCCGCATCACGTCTTCGACTGGAAAGTGCCCGCGACGGCGAACGGGAAGCCCTTCTTCATTACCGGGAGCCTCGACTACAAGCCGCCGCCGAAGAACAGCTTCCCGGTCGGCCTCGCTATCGTGCTCGCGATCTTGACCGCCGTCGGGATGGTCGGCCTTTTCGCCCTCCGCCGCGTGCTCCTTCGCTCGTTGGAATAGACAGTTCCACCTTCCCTTCCGAGCGCCGGATGTCCTCGACCTTGACGTCGAGAGGGTCGCCGAGCCGGTAGCGCTCCCCGCCGCGGCGACCGACGAGGGCCGTGCCGAGGTCGTTGAGCTCGAAGTAGTCGCCCTGCATCCGCCGTGCCGGCAGATAGCCCTCGAAGACCTCGCCGAAGCGGACAAAGACCCCCGAGGGGATGACGCCGATGATCTCGCCCGCGAACGGCTCTTCCCAGCCGCGGTCGAAGAGCTGCCGCTCGAGGAGCCAGGCGAGACAGATCTCGTCGGCGCGGTACTCGATCTCGGTCGCCGCCCGCTCCTGCCGGGACGTGTGCTCGGCGAGCTCGGCGAGATCCTCCGGAGACGGATCGTCGCCCTGCCCGAGCTCGCGGAGAAGCGCGCGGTGGACGACGAGGTCCGGGTAGCGGCGGATCGGCGAGGTGAAATGAGCGTAGGCCGTGCTCGCCAGGCCGGAGTGGCCGAGATTGCTCGGGTCATAACGCGCCTGCTTGAGGGCACGGAGAACGAGCGCGGGAAAGGCCTCAGCCCCACGCCCTCCCCTTCGGAGGTAGCCGGCGACCCGCTCGCTCGCCGCGGCGGCGAGGCGAGCTGCATCCGCGGGCGAGATCGTCTCGCGCTTCGGCACGGGTGGCGTCGGCACCCCGAGGTCGGTCAGCTTGGCGAGCAAGAGCTCGACCGCCTGTGGTTCCGGAGGCTCGTGAACGCGGTACAGCGCCTCGCGCCGGCGACCGGCGAGGAAGCCGGCGACCGCTTCGTTGGCGAGGATCATCAGCTCCTCGATCAGCGCGTGGGCCTTCGGCTCCGACTCCAGCCAGGCGCGCTCCACTCCGCCACGGCCGTCGAACTCGAATGCGATCTCGGGGCTTTCGACCCGCAACGCGCCGCGGGCGAAGCGGCGCCGGCGCAGCTCGGCCGAGATCCGGTCCGTGAGCCGGAGGGCACCGGCCAGCTCCGCCCCGACGCGTTCCCGTCCGCCGAGGATCGCCTCCGCGCGCGAGTAAGTGAGCCGCTCCCGGCTGCGGATGACCGATCGGTAGAACGAGGGCTTCCCGACCTGGAGGTCGGCGCTGAATGGGATCTCGACCGTGACCGTGAGCCGGTCCAGGTTCGGGCGCAGTGAGCAGGCGTCGTCGGCGAGAGCCGGCGGCAGCATCGGGGCGACGAGCCCCGGCACGTAGACCGAGTTCGCGCGCTCCGCGGCACCGCGCTCGAGCGGCGTCCCGGCGGGGACGAAGTACGAGACGTCCGCGATGTGGACCCAGACGCGCAGGCCCTCGTCCTCGGCCCGGACGGAGATCGCGTCGTCGAAGTCCTTCGCGGTCTCAGGGTCGATCGTGAACGTGAAGAGATCTCGGAGGTCGACGCGATCCTCGAAGCTCGGCTCGGGCAGGTCGTGCGGCTCGAACGGCTGACGCAAACCCTCCTCGACGAGCAGCGCCTCGAGCACGTTCTCGATCGCTTTGGACGACCCGACGACGCGCTCCACTCGAGCGCGGCCGCGGCCCTCGCTGACAGAGACGAGATCGCCCACGTCGGCCTCGCCGAGGCCCTTGCGGTCGAGCACGACGGGCGTTCCAGGCGTGAAGTACGGCTCGCCGGTGACGAGCTTGCCGCGCTTTGCGAGCTCGACGATCAGACGCGCAGGAAGCGCCGCATGGTCAAGCTCGAGCCCGCAGCTCCGAGGAGGAGCCCGAGCGCGAGGAGGATGAGCGCGATGTACTCGAAGGCGATCGCGTTCACTTCCTTACCCGCATCGAGCTTGCCGATCGTCGCGGGGAGGACGAGCTCCTTGCCCAGGAACAGGAGGACGATCGACGCCACCGCCCCGATCACTCCCGTGAGCAGGCCTTCGACCACGAACGGGCCGCGGACGAACCAATTCGATGCCCCCACGAGCTTCATCACCTCGATCTCTCTTCGCCGGGCAAAGATCGAGAGGCGAATCGTGTTTCCGATCAGGATCGTCGCGGCGCCCAACAGGATCACGATCGCCAATGCAGAGAGGATCTCGAAGATCCGGGCGACGCGAAGGATCCTCTTCGCCGTCTTCTCGCCAAAGCTGACTTTTTCCACCCCTGCCGGGCGCGGCTCGAGGCTGTTCGCGATCGCCACGACGTCCTCCCCGTGTTTCGGCTTGACCTTGAAGGACTCTGGCAGCGGGTTCGCGGGGATGTTCTTCATCATCTCCGGCGCTCGCCTCTTCATGATCTCCGCCGCGCGCTCCTTCGAGATCCATTCGATCGATGCGATCCTCGAGTCGGACTGCAAGAGAACGCGCACGTTGTCCCGTTGCTGTGCTGTGACCTCGCCGTTGTTGCAGCTCGCCGGCGTGCAGAGGAACACGTCGATCACGAGCTTGTGCTTCGCGCTGTCGGCCCAAGACCTGGCCCAGGTTCCGAGCCCGATCAGAAGTCCGACGAGAAACATCCCGATCAGGACCGTCACAGCGGACGCGACGGTCGTCGAAAGGCTCGCGGTCAGCGAGCGCCAGGCTTCGGCGACGACGACCCTGAGCTTCATTCCTCCGCGTAGCCTCCGCGTCTCTCGTCGCGGGCGAGACGTCCGTCCTCGAGCGCGATTACCCGGCGGCGCATCTTGTCGACCATCTCGCGGTCGTGGGTGACCATCAGCACCGTCGTCCCCGACCGGTTGATCCGGTAGAGAAGCTGCATGATCCCGACCGACGTGTCGGGATCGAGGTTGCCGGTGGGCTCGTCGCAGACCAGGAGCGGCGGATGGTTGACGAACGCGCGCGCGATCGAGACGCGCTGCTGCTCGCCTCCGGAGAGCTCATCGGGCAGCGAGCTCATCTTGTGTGCGAGGCCGACCATGTTCAGCACTTCGGGCACCTTGCGCCGGATCGAGCTCGTCCCCTCCCCCTGCACCTTGAGCGCGTAGGCGACGTTCTCGGCCGCGGTGCGGTTGGGAAGCAGCTTGAAGTCCTGGAAGACGCAGCCGACGTTGCGGCGTAGCTGTGGCACCTTCGAGCCGCGCAGACGTCCGAGGTCGCGGCCCGCGACGAAAATTCGCCCCGAGGTCGGCTCGAGCTCCTTCAGGAGTAGGCGGACGACCGTCGACTTGCCCGAGCCGGAGGCGCCGACGACGAACACGAACTCGCCCTTGTCGATGACGAAAGAAACATCCGAGAGGGCAGCGACGTTCGGCTCGTAGATCTTCGTCACGCTTTCGAAGACGATCATCGAGCGCGCGCTTGCGGCGGTGCCGTCGAGCTTGCCGTTCTGCTCGGCAAGCTCTGCGGGGCTGGGTGCCGCAGGGGCTTCTGGCTCTATCTGGACGATGTCTTCCGGCACGGGGTCGAGGGGGAAAGGCGGCCCGCAAGGACCGCTCCCGGCTATGGAACAGCCCCTGAGTCTAGCGGAAGGGGCTGCTAGACCTAAACGACCCTGCCCGCGGCTTTTGCCAGCAAATAGGCATGGACGAAGCCGCTGAGGCGCCGACTCGGCGGCGCCGCCTAAGGCCGCGCGGGCTTCGCCCGTGCGGCCGTCTGCAGACCGCCGCCCTGGCCAATTCGGTTCGAACGCTTCGCTCTGACCTATACAACTCGGCCGGCGGCCTTGGCCAGGAGATAAGCATGGACGAAGCCGTCTAGGTCGCCGTCGAGCACGCCCTGGGCGTTCCCGACCTCGTGCTCGGTGCGGTGGTCCTTGACGAGTTGATACGGATGCAGGACGTAGCTGCGGATCGCATTTCCGCCGAAGCCCATGTTCACGGCGCCGCGCTCCCTGGCCAGCTCGGCCTCACGCTCTTCCTCGGCAAGCTCGACCAGCCGGGAGCGAAGAATGCGCAGCGCCGTCGCCTTGTTCGAGGATTGGGAGCGCTCGTTCTGGACGCTGACCACGAGGCCAGTCGGCAGATGCGTGATGCGTACCGCCGAATCCGTCTTGTTCACGTGCTGCCCCCCGGCCCCGCTCGCGCGGTAGGTGTCGACGCGGATGTCGCTCTCGTCGACCTCGATTTCGGCGTCGTCGGCGAGCAGCGGCGCCGGGATCACCTGTGCGAAGGACGTGTGGCGGCGGTGAGCTTGGTCGAACGGCGAGAGGCGCACGAGCCGGTGCTTGCCGCGCTCGGCCTTGAGGATCCCGTAGGCGTTCTCGCCGGAGACCGTGAAGGTCGTCGACTTGAGGCCTGCCTCCTCGCCGGGGCTCGCCTCGAGCGTCTCGGTCTGAAAGCCGCGGTCGGCCGCCCAGCGCAGGTACATGCGCAGCAGCATCTCCGTGAAGTCCTGCGCGTCCGTGCCGCCCGCGTCGGATTGGATCGTGACGACCGCGTCACCCGCGTCGTACTCGCCCGAGAACAGGGCGTCCTCCTGGAGGCGCTCCAGCTCGCGCTCCAGCGGCTCGAGCGAGGTCTGGATCTCCGCCGCCATGTCACCGTCCATGGAGAGCAGCTCCTTCGCGTCGTCGTACTCGCGGCGGAGGCGCTCGTAGCGCTCGAGGCGCTTGGCGGCACGCGAATGTTCGCTCGAGATCGCGGCTGCGCCCTGCTGGTCGTCCCAGAAGCCGGGCTCGCCCATGCGGGCCTCGAGCTCGGCGGCTCGCTTCGCTAGCGCGTCCGGGTCAAAGGTAATCACGGACCCAGTCGAGCTGGGCCCCGATGTGCTCCAGGCGCTCGTCCAATGAGGCGGCGTCTGCCATGCGAACGATGGTACCGGCCGCAACTCGCGGCCATGTCCCGTGTCTGACACCAGGCGTGGCCCCGCGAGACACCATCTGAGGCCGAGGGCTCGCCGAGAGCCGGATCGCGGCCGTGTCTCCACCAGACCTGTTCGGTGTCAGACGCCGGACCGGTCCGAAAGGAGTGCCTGCGGCTTCTTGCAGGCGAAACGGAGGCCGGACCAGTTGGGTCGATCGCGGCGACCCTGACGTCAACTAGGGGCCTCGTCTATGCCGTCGCGACGGACCTGGGGCTGGTCAAGACGAGACATGTCGAATCCCGCTGAGGCGTGAAGGAGGGGACAAACGGGGGAACCATGGGTTTCCCCGTTACTGGCCATGGCATTTCTTGAACTTCTTACCGCTCCCGCACCAGCAGGGGTCGTTGCGGCCGATCTTGTCGCGGTCGGAGGTCACGCGCTGCTGCGTCGCGACGGCTCCACCGCCGCCGAAGGAGCCGGTGCTGACGCTTCCTCCCATCTGGGCAGCCGCCGCGCCAGCCCCCACACCAGCCGCGGCAATCGCATCCGCGCCGGCGAGCGACTCGTGCTCGTACGCGAAGCCGTCTCCATCCACGTCGTCGACCCGGTGGAGGTCCTCCGCCTCGTTCGGCGTGATGATCGCGTGGAAAAGCAATGTGAGCACCTCTTCGTGAATGAGAACCCCGAGCTCGGAGAACATCGCATGGCCTTCCGACCGGTATTCGACGAGCGGATCCTTCTGCGCGAAAGACCGCAGGTGGACGCCCTCGCGGAGGTAGTCCATGTTCTCCAGGTGCTCGCGCCAGCGGGTATCGACGACCTCGAGCACGATGTAGCGCTCGACCTCGCGCGCGACCTCCGGGCCCCACTGCTCCTCCTTCTCCCCGTAGAGCTCGAGCGCTTCCTCGCGGAAGTCCTCCAAAAGCGCCTCCCGGCTGATCTCGTCGAGATCCTCCCTGAGCTCCTCGACCGTGAAGTCGGCGTCGGTAAACGTGTTGAACGCCTGGACGAGACCCTCGAGATCCCAGTCCTCGGAGTACTCGCCTTCGGTGTAGACGGCGATCATGCGCTCGAACACCTCGTCGATCCAGGCCTTGACCTGATCCGAGAGGTCGGCGCCCTCGAGCACCTCACGCCGCTGCGCGTAGATGACCTCGCGCTGGACATTGAGGACGTCGTCGTACTTGAGGACGTTCTTCCGCGCGACGAAGTTCTGTTCCTCGACCTTCTTCTGCGCGTTCTCGATCTGTTTCGAGAGGATGCCCGACTCCATCGGCTGGTCGTCCGGCACTTTGAAGCGCTCCATGATCCCGTGAATCCGGTCGCCGGCGAAGAGGCGGACGAGGTCGTCCTGGCCCGACAGGTAGAACCGAGACTCGCCCGGGTCGCCCTGACGGCCTGAACGGCCGCGCAGCTGGTTGTCGATGCGCCTGGCCTCGTGGCGCTCGGTGCCGAGCACATAGAGGCCGCCGACCTCCGTGACGCCCTCGGCGAGCTTGATGTCGACTCCTCGCCCGGCCATGTTCGTCGCGATCGTGACGGCGCCGGGCTGGCCCGCGTCCTTGATGATCTCCGCCTCCCGCTCGTGCTGCTTGGCGTTGAGGACGTTGTGCGGTATGCCCGCGCGCGTCAGCAGCTGCGAGAGGTGCTCCGAGACCTCGACCGAGATCGAGCCCACGAGGACGGGTTGCCCCTGATCGTGCCGCTCCTTGATGTCCTCGATGACGGCGCTGTACTTGGCTTCCTTCGTCTTGAAGATGAAGTCGTTCTGGTCGTCGCGCGCAACGTCGACGTTCGTCGGGATCTCGGCCACGTGGAGGTTGTAGATCTCGACGAACTCCTTCTCCTCGGTCTTCGCCGTACCCGTCATGCCCGCGAGCTTCTCGTACATCCGGAAGTAGTTCTGGAGCGTGATCGTGGCCAGGGTGACGTTCTCCTCCTGGATCGGGACGCCCTCCTTCGCCTCGACGGCCTGGTGGAGACCTTCCGACCAGCGGCGGCCTTCCATGATCCGGCCGGTGAACTCGTCGACGATCTTCACCTCGCCCTCCTGCACGACGTAGTCGACGTCGCGCTGGAAGAGCGACTGTGCCTTCAGTGCCTGCGTCAGGTGGTTGACGTACTGGACGTTGCGGGCGTCGTAGAGGTTTTCGATCCCTAATGCGCGCTCGACCTCGTCGAGTGCGGCCTGGCTCGGCGAGACGGTCTTGAACTTCTCGTCGTAGAGGTAGTCCGCGCCCGAAAGCTCGGTCTCGTCCATTCCCTTGCCCTCGCCCTTCGCCTTGCTCGGCTGACCGTTCAGGCCTTTGACGACCCGCGCGAAGTCGTAGTAGACCTTTGCCGCCGTCTCGGGCTCGCCAGAGATGATGAGCGGCGTTCGCGCCTCGTCGATCAAGATCGAGTCGACCTCGTCCACGATCGCGTAGGCATGGCCCCGCTGGACGGTGCCCGCGAGCGTGACGGCCATGTTGTCGCGGAGGTAGTCGAACCCGAACTCGGCATTCGTCCCGTAGGTGATCTCGGCGGCGTAGGCCTCGGTGCGCTCCGCGAAGGGCATCAGGTTTTCGATGTGGCCCGCGCGCACGCCGAGCGCTTCGTAGACGGGCTTCATCCACTCCGGATCTCGCTTTGCGAGGTAGTCGTTGACGGTCACGAGATGGACGTTGTTACCCGTCAGCGAGTTCAGGTAGAGCGGCATGGTCGCAACGAGCGTCTTTCCTTCGCCCGTCTTCATCTCGGCGATGTCGCCCTCGTGGAGGACGATCGCGCCCATCAACTGGACGTCAAACGGCCGCTGACCGAGGCCCCGCTTCGCAGCCTCGCGCACGGTCGCGTAGACCTCGAAGAGGAGATCCTCGAGCGCCTCGCCGTTGTCGACGCGCTGCCTGAACTCGGCAGTCTTGCCGCGCAGTTCCTCGTCGGAGAGCTTCTCGAAATCGGGCTCCAGGCTCGTGATGTATTCAGCCTGGGCGGCGAGCCTCTTCAGGCGGCGCCCTTCGCCGATGCGAAGGACTTTTTCGAAGGTGCCATACGTGTCGGTGGGCATCGTCCCTAGGGTATCGGCTTCGAAGCGGTATGGGTTTGAGCCCGATTGGGTCGACCGGTCAGCTCAGACGGCCCACGGGCAGAGCCCGCGGGCCTGAGGTCGGCGCCGTAAGCGGCGCCTCAGAGTGCCAGTACCGTGACCTCCCAGAGCACATCGTCGAGGCGGCTCGCGTGCAGCACGAACGAGCCGAATTGTTGCGAGGCGAATTGCTCCAGGCTGGGCACTTCGAGAGACGACTCGGCTTCGTCGACCAGGGTCAGGCGCCCGTCGTCGTTGACGACGAGGTCGATCTGGTCACCTCCGACCTCCTCAGGGACCTCGACCACGTCAACCCGTAAGGCCGCCGCACTCCAGATATCCTCGCTCTGGCGAAACGCGAAGGCGTGATAGGGCGCAGGGAGCCCGCCCTCGAGCACGTCGGCCAGCGAGGTGAGGGCGTCATCCGGGAGTTCGTCGTCGACGACAAGCGTGCCGTCCTCGAGCGCCACGAACTCGAGCTGGTCGCCTGGAAGCCCGGGAGCCGAGGCCGTTGCGACAGCGTCCCATTCGCGCGCGCGGGGGATGCCGTGGACGGCGAGCAGGTCGGCCGAGAGCCGAGGGCCCATGATCAGGTCGGCGGCGGAGATCGATCGCGTCGGTTGCTCCGGCGGCGGGTCGCGCAGCTCCTGACTCACCATCTGCGGGTCGTCCGGCAGCAGCATGCCGGCCTCTTCCGCGAGTTGCGCGTGCAGGGGCTTCCTTCGCCGGAAGAAGCCCAACGCTACTGAGGTTCGATCAGCCCGTAGTCCCCGTCGCGCCGCCGGTAGACGACGTTGACCTCGTCGGAGTCTGCGTTTCGGAACACGAAGAAGTCGTGGCCGATCAGCTCGAGCTGGAGCACGGCCTCGTCGGCGCTCATCGGCTTCACGGTGAACTGCTTCGTCTTTACGATCATCGGGCCCCCCTCGGAAGCTTCGACGGGCATCGGCTCGGGAGGAGGAGCTTCTGCGTGCCGCCTCGCCCCGCGCCGCTTTTCCTTGTAGCGCTTGACCTGGCGCTCGAGCTTGTCCACGAGCTGGTCGATCGAGGCCTTCATGTCGGCCGACGATTCCCGGGCGCGGAGAACAGGCCCCTTCGTCCAGACCGTCGCCTCGGCGACCTGGTTGCCGGGGATCGACGGGTTGTGCTCGACCGCGAGCTCGAGCTCGACTCGGGTCGGGTCGGGCAACTGGCGCTCGAGCTTGCCCAGCTTGTCCTCGGCGTAGTCCCGGATCTGCTGGCTGACCTCGACGTTCCGGCCCTTCACCTGGAGACGCATGGGCACAAGAATCTAGCGGACAGCCCGCGCGAAGGTGACGACGTCGACCCTACGCGCCCCGGCCTTGCGCAGAGCCGAGGCCGCTGCAGAGACCGTGGCGCCGCTCGTGTAGACGTCGTCGACGAGCACGAGCGAGGTTGGTGCGGCGTTAGTGGCATGGAACACGTTGCGGACGTTGCGGCGCCGCTCCCCAAGCGGGAGCCCGCGCTGGGGCCTGACGCCCGGTGCGCGGGTCAGAAGGGGGACAACCGGCAGCTCCCAGCGGTGGCCGAGCTCTGCGGCAAGACGCTCGGCGGGATTGTGGCCCCTCTTCAGACGGCGATCGTCGTCCGCGGGGACGAACGAGATCGTGTACGCGCGCGGTCGCGGGACGGCTTCGGTCACGATCTCTGACGCCTGCACCGCGAGCGTCCGCAGGCCGCGTTCCTTCCAGGCCGCGACGAGCCTTCGCGTCGGTTCGTCGTAGGCGACCGCGGCTCGAGCCTTGGCGAATGCGATCCGCCGTCCCGAACACTCGCGGCAGCGCTCGACCGGCCAGGCAGTCGGCGCCCCGCAGCGCTCGCAGAGTGTTCCTCCAATCCGGATGAGCCGCCCGCGGCAAGTCTCGCAGAGAGCGTTTCCCGGCTCGCCGCAGACGGCGCAGCGCATCGGGACGACGAGGTCGAGGAGCCCTGACGCCCAGCGCACGTGACGAGAGTACGAGGCGCTTTGCGACCTCCAGGTGACTTCTTTGCGCCCGAACAGACGAAAGGCCGCTTTTGCGGCCCTTCGTCTGAGGGAGGATTACGTGGGGTCGGTGCGGTGGCTCGTTAGGCGGCCTCGTCCCTGCGGGCGAGCCGCTTGAGGAATCCACGGCGTTCCCAGAGCGGGCTTTTGAGCTCTTCGCTCGTGTACGTCTTGTCGGCTGCGAAGATTGCCTCCGTCGTCGCCGCGTGCTCACCGTGTGAGGGGGAGAGCGATGTCTTCATCTGACCGTCCTTTCCGTTCGACTCGAGCGCCTCGACTGCGCTCACGACGACCATGGAACCAACGGTCCTTAAGGCACTGGTGAGAGTGGGTTAAGAAGGTCCTAAGGCGCCGCTTGCGGTGCCGACCGTCAAGACGCGCGGGTCTCCCGCGTGTCCGTCTGAAATGACCGGTCGATCCAAGCCGAGCTCATGACGAAGCCCCTAAGGCTTCAGTCGGGCGCATACTCGGCGCGCTGCGGAAGGCCGGCGCGCTTGCGGAGCATGTTGTCGGCCTCGAGCAGCTGGCCGAGGTCGCCGATGTCGTACCACTCACCGCTGAAGCGATAGCCGTAGACGGGCGCACGCGTGTGGAGCCAGGCGACGAGGTTCCCCGGCGCATCGGTGGGATTGCCCGCCTCGAGATAGCGTCCAAGCAACTCGAGCTGGTCACCGCGATACAGATAGGCGGCCGTCGCGGCGAGGTTGCTCTTCGGTTCCGCGGGCTTCTCCTCGAAGCCGATCACGCGGTCGTCGCGGTCGACCTCGACGACGCCGTAATTCCGGAGCAGATCGGGTTCCGAGACCTTATGGAGCGCGATCGCGCTGCCGCCCTTGCCGCGCCAGAACTCGACGAAGTCCGGCAGCGAGTAGCCGATCAGGTTGTCCCCCGCGACCACGAACAGGTCCTGCCCTTCGAGCCCGGCCCGCTCGATCGTGAACACGAGATCGCCGATCGCCCCGAGCCGATCCTCGTTCGATGTCGTTCCGTCGTCGTGAACCCTGACGTCGGCGGGCGCCCATTGCGAAAACGCCGGTGCAAACTGCGCGTTCGTAACGACGTGGATCTCGTCGACCTCGTCCACCTCGCGGATCCGCTCGACAAGGTAATCGAGCATCGGCCGCCCGGCGAGGGGCAGAAGCATCTTCGGGATCGAGTCGGTGAGCGGGCTGAGCCGCGTCGCATAGCCCGCGGCGAGGACGACGGCCTTCAGGGCCTAGGTACCTTCGTCCCAGGAAGCCAGATATTTCTCCTGCTCGGGCGAGAGCTCGTCAATGTCGATTTGCATCGTCTCGAGCTTGAGACGTGCGATCTCCTTGTCGATCTCCTCGGGCACGTCGTACACCTTGCGCTCGAGCGAGGCTGAGTTCTCGACGATGTACTCGGCCGACAGCGCTTGGTTTGCGAACGACATGTCCATGACCTGAGCAGGATGTCCTTCGGCCACCGCGAGATTGACGAGGCGACCGTCCGCAAGCAGGTAGAGGCGGCGCCCATCCTCGAGCGTGAATTCGTCGACCAGCGGCCGCGCCTCGCGCGTATCGGTGGCCATGGAACGCAGTGCCGGAATGTCGATCTCAACGTTGAAGTGCCCTGTGTTGGCGAGGATTGCACCGTCCTTCATCCGTTCCATGTGCTCGCCGCGGATGACGCCCTTGTCTCCGGTCGCGGTGACGAAGATGTCGCCGACCTCGGCCGCGCGCTCCATCGTCAGCACTTCGAAGCCGTCCATGACGGCCTCGAGCGCGCGCAGCGGGTCGACCTCGGTGACGATCACGTGCGACCCCATGCCCTTGGCCCGGGTGGCGAGCCCGCGGCCGCACCAGCCGTAGCCGGCGACGACGAACTTGCTCCCGGCGAGCAGCTTGTTCGTCGCGCGCAGGATGCCGTCGATCGTCGACTGGCCCGTGCCGTAGCGGTTGTCGAAAAGGTGCTTCGTGTTCGCCTCGTTGACGGCAATGATCGGGAAGCCGAGTGCGCCGTCGCGCTCGAGCGCCTTCAGGCGGATGACGCCAGTCGTCGTCTCCTCCGTCCCCCCGATGACGTCACCGAGCTGCTCGCGGCGGTGCTGGTGCAGGACGCCGATCACGTCGGCCCCGTCGTCCATCGTGATTTGGGGCTTGTGGTCGACCGCGGCTTCGATGTGCGCGTAGTAGGTGTCGTTGTCCTCGCCCTTGATCGCGAAGACCGAGACGTCGTATTCCTCGACGAGCGCCGCGGCCACCTCGTCCTGCGTCGAGAGCGGGTTCGAGGCGCAGAGCACGATGTCCGCGCCGCCGGCCTTGAGCGTTCGCGCCAGATTCGCGGTCTCGGTGGTGACGTGCAGGCACGCCGAGATGCGGTAGCCCGCGAGCGGCTCCTCGCGCTCGAAGCGCTCGCGAATCGCCGCCAGCACCGGCATGTTCCGGTCTGCCCACTCGATCCGGCGCACGCCTTCGGCCGCCAAGGCGAGGTCTTTTACGTCATGCCTTCTCGTCGTCGCCATCGCGCCGGAGTCTACTCGCCGGTTCTTCCGTACCTGTCCTCGAGCCGCACGACGTCCTCGATCTGCGGCGTCGAGACCTCGATGATGGTCGTGTCCTCGAGCGCCTTCACGCGGTGGACGGTACCCGGACGGATCCGGAACGCCGCGCCGGCGCCGACGACCTCAAAGTTCGGGACCCCCTCCCCGGGCTCGCCCATCTCGAGCTCGGCGCGGCCCGAGTGGATAAGCCACGACTCGTCCTTCTTCCGGTGGAACTGCAGGCTCAAGGCCTCGCCCGCCTTCACGAACAGGACTTTTCCGCAGTAATCGTCGGTCAATGCCCAGATGAGCTCGTAGCCCCAGGGCTTGTCGACCTTCCTCGGATCGAACGCGAACGGCTCGAGTCCGTCGAGGTTCGGCGAGCCCACGTCGTCGCTCATGCCTTTGCTCCCGAGGTCAGCCAGTCTGGATTCGCACGGAGGTACTCCTCGGCGACACGGAGGTCCTTCGCCGTGTTCACCGTCAGCCAGAGGCCCTCGTAGCGGTAGGCGTAGAGCTTGCCCTCGGCGGCGAGCTCCGGAAAAGTCGTCCGCTCGTGGTCGCCGCACTCCGGCAAACGCGAGATCGCCTCGTCGTCGAGCACTTGGACGCCTGCGTGCACCCAGTGCGGCAGCTTCGGCGACTCATCGAAGCCCTGTACCCGGTCGTCGTCGGCGACCTCGACGACGCCGAAGCCCGTCGGCAGCGGTGCGACGACGATCGTCGCAGCGCCACCATGCTCTCGGTGAGCGACGAGGAGCGCCGCCAGGTCGACGTCGATGAGCTCGTCCCCGTTGAGGACGAAGAGGGGGCCGCGCTCCCGGCGCGCGCTCGCTGCTAGGCGCGCTCCTCCTCCGCGCCCGAGCGGCTCGCTTTCACCGACGGTGACGATCTCGGGTCCCAGGCCGTCGAGCGCCGTCAGGAAAGGCTCTTCCTGGCCGGCGGCACAGCTGACGAGCACACGGTCGACGCCGGCTACGGTCAAAAGCTCGACCTGGTACGCCGCGAGCGGACGCCCTCCGATCTCGACGAGCGCCTTCGGGCGGCCCTGGGCGGCCTCCCCGAGACGCTCCGCCTTTCCACCTGCCAGGAGAATGGCTTCCATGGCCGCGATTGTCTCGGTTAGGCGCGCCCGATGCCTTCGTACTCGAACCCGGCGGCGCGAACCGCTTCGGGGTCGAGCAGATTGCGCCCGTCGATGATGAGCGGCGTCCGCATGACCGCCCGCGACTCGGGAGAGGCCAGCCCTTCGAGCTCAGGCCATTCGGTGACGATTACGGCCGCGTCGGCATCGCGAAGTGCGGCGAGGATCGTCGTGTCGATCACAACCCCGTTCAGCTCGGGATGCCCTCGCACGAGCGGATCCCAGGCGCGCACCTCCGCACCCTCTGCCTGCAGCCGGGACGCGAGCACGATCGACGGCGCATCGCGCATGTCGTCGGTGTTCGGCTTGAACGAGAGGCCGAGCAGGGCGATCGTCTTGCCGCGCAGGTCGCCGAGGTGGTCGTTCAGCTTGTTCACGACCCGCCGCTTCTGGAGCTCGTTCACCTCCACGACAGCGCTCAGAAGCTGGAAGTGGTAGCCCGTGTTGCCCGCGAGCAGCTTCAGAAAGGACACGTCCTTCGGAAAGCAGGACCCTCCGTAACCGACCCCGGGGCGCAAGTAGCTCGTTCCGATGCGCTTGTCGAGGCCCATGCCGTAGGCGACCTCGTCGACGTCGGCCCCGACCGCCTCGGAAACGTTCGCGATCTCGTTGATGAAGCTGATCCTGGTCGCGAGAAAGCCGTTCGAGGCGAGCTTGATCATCTCTGCGGAAGGGACGCTCACCCGCACGATCGGGGCGGCGAAGCCTTCGTACAGGGCGGCAACGCGCTCGCCGTACTCCTCGTCGAACGCGCCGATCACGATCCGGTCCGGCCGCTGGAAGTCTTCGAGCGCGCGCCCCTCCGAGAGGAACTCGGGGTTGGAGACGTAACCCACGCCCTCGTCGAGCAGGTCACGGATCCGCTTGCCCGTGCCAACCGGAACCGTGCTCTTCATGACCAGGATCGCACCGTCCGGACCGGCCAGTTCTTCGACCACGGACCAGACCGAGGAGAGGTCCGCCTCGCCCGACGGAGTCGGCGGGGTGTCGACGCAGGAGAAGAAGATCCTCGCGTCGGCCTTTAGCTCGTCGGGGTCGAGCGTGAACTTCAGTCGCTCGCGGTTCCGCTCGATCAGCTCGGCAAGGCCGGGCTCGTGGAACGGCACGCGTCCGGCGTCCAGCTCGTCGATCTTCTCGGGAACGACGTCGCGGACGACGACCTCGTGCCCGAGATCGGCGAAGCAGGCGGCGGTGACGAGGCCGACCCACCCGGCCCCGAAGACGCCAAGCGGCGGCTTCCCAGCGTTCACGCGCCAACCCTAGAGGCGGTTGTGGTTCTCACGCCGGCTGAGGCATCGCTTGCGATGCCGCTTGGAGGTCATGCCGGCTTTGCCGGCGTGGCCGTCTGTCTCCCGCTCGTCCTGAGGCGGCACCGCAAGCGGAGCCTCATTTGTGCAGCGGCCTGAGGCCCTTGGCGATCTCGAGCATCGTCTCGTTCGTGATCGAGTCGAGGAGCGTGTTCACGACCCAGTACGAGGCCCCTCCGGCGCGGAGCACGACCATGTGCATGTGCGGGCCGTTGTAGTAGAAGTCGTACTGGCGACCCTTGATCACTGCGCTGAAGTTCTTGTCCTCGAGCGCGGGCGCGTCGTCCCAGGCGGTCTCCTGGATGCCCCAGTACTCGTTCGACCCATTCCGGAAGGTGAACCGAACCGTCTTCGAGCCGTCGATCTTGTAGACGCGGTAGGGCACCTCCGAGTCGACCGCCGACGAGCTGTCGATCACGGTCGGGAACTGGAGCGGGAAGCCGAGCTTCCAGGCTGCCGCACTGCGGACGACCGGCAACGTCTCGGACTTGACGGCTCGTACGTGCGGAGGCTCCCGCGGCGGTGTGCGATCGACCGGCGTCGGCGTCAGGCGTCCGGTGAACCCCAGCCCGACGATCACGGTCACCATGGCGCCGTTCGACAGCGTGCTCAATGCCTTGTTGCCGGCCGGGAGAGCCGCGACGTCGGCCGAGTTGAAGAGGCTTGCGACCATCTCCGCAGCGACGGGCGCCTTCTTCCGCCTGCTGAAGAAGACCTGCGTGCGGAACGTACGGCTCCACTTTCCGGGAGCGTTGGCCTGGAAGCCTTCTGGGGGCGAGATCACCCGGTAACCCTTTTGAGCCAGCTGGTAGCTCGTGTTCGCGGCCGCGCCGGCCCGGCCGTTTCCGTTCAGCACGACGACGCTCACGCTCCTGGGGCTGGGGGCGGTCTTGCGATTCAGGTTCCTGTGTAGGGCCTGCGCCGTGGCCTTCCGCGGCGCCTCCACGTCCGGATGCTCGAACTCCTCTACCGCCGCCTGGATGTTCGAGGCGTCCGTTCGCAGCTCGGCGGCCCCGGTCAACCCTCCGATTTTCACCTGGAAGAAGTTCCCGGAAGGCAAGCCGTAGGCGAAGAGCAGGTACGACTTGAGGGTGTCGGGATCGACACCCTTGCCCCCGGCCTGGCCGATCTGGACGTTTTTGCGCAGAGCACCGATGATCCTGAAGACGTTCTTCGGGTTCTTCCATTTGTGCCTCATCGTCTGCTTCATCGCCTTCACGAAGGACTGCTGGCGGGCGAGGCGATAGAGGTCCGAGTCCGTGTGCCGATAACGGACGAAGTCGAGCGCCTGCCAGCCCGTGAGCCGCTGGTAGCCGGGCCAGAGATTGATCGTCGCGTAGTCCCCGCCCTGCGCATTGAGGTAGCGGCGGTCGATGTCCATCGGAACACCGCCGATCTTGTCGACGACCTGCCGGAAGCCCTCGAAGTTGACGGCGATCAAGTAGTGGACGGGCAACCCGGTCACCGACCGGACGGTCTCCAGCGTCCCCTCGGCATCGCAGTAGGCGTACGCAGCGTTGATGCGATCGACTGCGGAGCGGCCGTCAGGGCAGCGAATGTTGACGATCAGGTCTCGGGGAAAGGAGAGCAACGAGAGCGTTTTCGTGCGCGGATCGGCGCGGAGGAGCATCAACGTGTCTGATCGTGAAGGCGCGTTCCCATCTTCGGGACGGTGGTCGTAGCCGATTACGAGCGCCACCTTCGGCTGGTTCGGGAGCGGGATGTTCAGCCGCCTGGATGCAACCTTCACCTGCTCCTGGGGCGAGGTTGCGGCCACGCTCTCGACCGCCCAGAGGTACGTGCCCCCCGCGATGCCGAGCACGACCGCGACGCAGGCGGCCAGCAGGAAGAAGAGGATGCGCCCGACCGTGCGCAGGGCGCCGCGCTTGCGCTCAGGCTGGCGGTAGCGCTTGACCGGGCTCAGAACTCCGGGCGGCAGGACTGCGCGGCCGTCGCCGTTGACTGCCGCTGTCCGGCCGATTCCTCGCTTCAGAGTGGTGCGCACAGGTTCTAGAAAAGACGCGAACGCCGTCCGGCGTCCGCACGGGCAGGATAGCCGACTAGGCGGCTGGTCTTCCTCAGATCGTTTCCACTCGAGCCGGAAAGAATCGACTGGTCATTTCAGACGGAAACGCGGGCCAAGCCCGCATTTCCTGACGTCGGCACCGCAAGCGGTGCCTTAGCCCCTTGCTCCTGCATGCGCCCGGTTCAAGGCCTCCTCGGCAAGCCGCGTGCCCTCAACCATGTTGCGGAGCTTCTCGTAAGCCACGTCCCAGCTCCGCGTGCGCAGGCCGCAGTCGGGACACACGTGGATCCGCGCAGGATCGCCGAAGACTTCGACCGCGTACAGGATCCGGTCGCGGACGAGCTCCGGCGGCTCGACGAAGTCTGTGTGGATGTCGAGCACGCCGAGGCCGAGAATCGGGTCGTACGGGAGGTCGCGCCACTTCGAGATCACTTCGTACCCGGGCCGCTCCGCACCGGACGTGCCCAGCTCGCGCGTGTCGTAGTTGGCGAAGCCGACGCAGTACTGGCGGCAGCCGCTCATGCCCTCGATGGCGGGGAAGAACAAGTCGTAGTCCGAGAAGCAGAGGTGCGTCGAGAAGAAGCAGTCGAGCCCCTCGACCGAGACGTTGAAGCTCTCGACGAAGATGTCGAGCTCGTCCTCCTCGGTCGACGCGCCCGGCTCGTCGATCTGGATCCAGGTCGCGCCGAGGCCGATCAGCGACTCGAGGTTCGGCCGGATGATGTTCCGGGCGATGTCGAGCGTGAGCTCGCGCCGCGCCTCGATCTCGTCCTTTCGAGACAAGCCGGCGCCAAGCCGGCCCTCCTTCGGCAGGTGGTGCTCGTCGTACGACCAGACAGCGAGCGTGTAGGCGCCCGTGATCGGGATCTTCAGCTCGTGCCGGGCGACCGACTTGAGAAAGGAGAACTCGCCGTCGTGGTACGGCTCGCGCAGCGAGACCGGGCCCGTCGCCGCCGATTTCGAGTAGTACTTGTTGTCGAACGAGCGCACGGTGCCGCGCGGCTCGAAGCCGTTCGAATGCGCGATCGCCCACGCATACATCTCGCTCCGCTGCTGCTCGCCGTCCCAGATGACTTCGACGCCGGCCGACTCCTGAAGGCGGACGCAATATTTGCTGGCCCAGCGGGCGATCTCGTCCGGGTCTCGTTCTTCCTGCTGAAGGAGCTCGACGAGCTGTCCGTAGTCCTCGACACCGACCTTCTCGCCCCAGCTGCGCGCATGTTCCACGTCGCTCTCGTCGAGCGGCTTCCCGGCAGACGTCTTCACGAGCCACGGCGGCTTCGCCAGCGAGCCAACCTCGTGTGTCAGGAACTTGACTTCTTGCGTCAATTGGTCTCCTTTGGTATTCCAGCGTATCGACCGGTCAGTTCAGACGGCCGTGCGGGCAAAGCCCGCACGGCCTGAAGTCGGCACCGCAAGCGGCGCCTCAAGCCGCTGCGTCCACAGTTGCGGTCCTGGCCTTCCCAAGGCGCGCGAGCTTCTCGCGCGCGACCTGCTCGGAAACGTACTGAAGATCGCCGTTCGGAACGAGTGCGATCTCCTCGATCCCACGGTCATGAAGGCGCTGCACGAAGGCGGCGATCTCGCGGGGCTCCTCGAGGACGGAGCTGCGCGCGTCGAGGACTCCGGCGAGGAGCGGCTTGTCGAAGCCCTCGGGGACGTCGGTCACGGGAGTTGCGTAGAAGTCGATCCCGATCGCGTGCACGGGCAGGTCCGAGAGCCCTTGCTCGAACAGGGGCTGCGCGTTTCCGAACGTCAGCCAGAGCGCCAGCTTGGGGCCGCCTTCGAGCGTCCGGAGGGCCTCCTCGACGCTGTTCAGGTCGGCATTCTCATCGCGTGCGAGGAACGGCTCCTCCAAGACGACGAGCTCCGCGTCGAGCGCATCGAGCTGAGGCTTGAGCACGCCTTCGGCCAAGGCCTTGGGCGGCAGTCCCGTTCCCTGTGCGAGGCCGTAGGGCGAAGGCAGCGTCACGAGCCGCGGGCCGGGGAGCGGCGCGACATAGCGTTCGCCGAGCGGCGCGCGGAGCCTCGGCTCGGCCGTCGTCGCGCTCGGCGCCCTGTAGAAGGTGTTGGTGTCGAGGAACCGCGTCAGGGCGCCGGTCTCGAGACCCTCACTCCCCTCGACGAGGGGGCGGAAGACGTCCTGCCAGCGGAGCATCCCGTCCGCGAGCAAGTCCAGGCCGGCCTGCTGCTGAACGGTGACGAGCTCGGAGAGATCCCGCTCGACCTGCTCGTCGACCGCCTCGGAGGTCGTGCGGCCGCGGTCGAAGTCGCGCGTCGCCTGCACAAGCGTCTCCGAGCGGGGATAGAGCCCTGGAATAAAAGCCTGCAATTAGCCTCCTTACGAACGAAACCGCTCCCGCCAAAGAACTCGGAAGCGGAGCGCTCCGGGCTCTTTAGGCGTTTTTGTTGAACCTGGTCGCCAAGCTGCCTGTCAAAGCTTTCCAGGTGGCACCGAGCCTATCAGCCGTGCCCGACCAGGAACCCTCCTAGCGGCCGACCACGGTCAACTGGTTCTCTGCGTGCTTGATGCGCTGCTCGAGCTGCCAGCGGTCCGCTTCCGACTCACCGCGCTCGACTCGCTCGAGCTCCGCCTTCGCGGTCTCGAGCTGATCGCGGGCGCGCTGGTCGTCGATCTCCTTCGTGTCGACCGCATCGTCGACGAGAGCGAGCGCCCGATCCTGCTCGACCTTGAAGAAGCCAGGCCCGGTCGCGAACTCGCGCACCTCGCTGTCGCGCCGGATGTGAATACGGGTCGAGCCTGCATTCAGCATCGCCACCAGCGGCGCGTGGCGGGCGAGGACGCCGATCTCGCCATCTGCTCCAGGCACGATCAGCATCTCGGCCTCACCCTCGAAGACGGGCCCGTCGGGGGTGACGAGCGAGATGTCGAACGTCGCCACTACGACGCGGGGGTCGGCTCTGGTTCGCGCTCGGCCGCCTCAGGCTCGTCTTCAGCAGGCGGCTCTTCAGCCTCCTCCTCGACACGGACCGAGCCACGCGCCTTCTCGACCGCCTGCTCGATCGTCCCGACCATGTAGAACGCCTGCTCGGGCAGCTCGTCGTGCTTGCCCTCGAGGATCTCCTGGAAGCCTTTGATCGTGTCCTCGAGGCGCACGTACTCGCCCGGCTGGCCGGTGAACTGCTCCGCGACGTAGTTCGGCTGCGAAAGGAAGCGCTGGATCTTCCGCGCGCGCTGCACTGTCAGCTTGTCCTCGTCGGTCAGCTCTTCGATCCCGAGGATGGCGATGATGTCCTGCAGGTCCTTGTAGCGCTGGAGCACCTCCTGCACCCGAGTCGCCGTCTGGTAGTGCTCGTCCGAGACGATTCCCGGCTGGAGGGCGCGCGAGACCGAGTCGAGCGGGTCGACGGCCGGATAGATGCCCTGCTCGACGATCGCGCGCGAGAGCACCGTCGTCGCGTCGAGGTGGGCAAAGGTATTCGCCGGCGCCGGATCGGTGAGGTCGTCGGCCGGGACGTAGATCGCCTGCACCGAGGTGACCGAGCCCTTGCGGGTCGAGGTGATCCGCTCCTGGAGCTGGCCCATCTCGGTCGCGAGCGTGGGCTGGTAGCCGACCGCGCTCGGCATCCGGCCGAGCAGCGCCGAGACCTCCGAGCCGGCCTGTACGAAGCGGAAGATGTTGTCGATGAAGAGCAGGACGTCCTGCCCCTCGTCGCGGAAATACTCGGCCATCGTCAGGCCGGAGAGACCAACCCGCAGACGCGCGCCGGGCGGCTCGTTCATCTGGCCGTAGACGAGCGCGACCTTGTCCAGGACCTCGGCCTCCTGCATCTCGAGCCAGAGGTCGTTCCCCTCGCGCGTCCGCTCGCCGACCCCGCAGAACACAGAGACTCCCCCGTGCTCCCTCGCGACGTTGTGGATCAGCTCCTGGATGAGGACCGTCTTGCCGACACCCGCGCCGCCGAAAAGCCCGACCTTCCCGCCCTTGACGTACGGCGCGATCAGGTCGACGACCTTGAGGCCGGTCTCGAAGATCTCGGTCTTCGGCTCGAGATCGGTGAAGGGCGGAGGATCGCGGTGAATCGGCCAGCGCTCGACTCCGTCGCCGGCCGCCGGACCCTTGTCCACCGGCTCGCCGATCACGTTCCAGAGCCGGCCGAGCGTCTGCTCGCCGACGGGCACCGTGATCGGGCCGCCGAGATCGACGACGTCCAGCCCGCGGGAGAAGCCGTCTGTCGAGTCCATCGCAACCGCGCGCACCCGGTCGTCCCCGAGGTGCTGCTGCACTTCCGCGATCACTTCGCGATCATCCGCGGAGATGCGGAGCGCACCGTAGATCTCGGGCAGCTCGTCGGGGAAGAGCGCGTCGATGACGACGCCCTTGACCTCGATCAGCTTGCCGACGTTTGGAGCGTTGTTGGTATCAGCCATTCGGTTCCTGGAGAGGCGTGCCGGGCAGCCGGCGCCGTCCACGGAGGCGCCTGCCAGCGTTCACGAGTCTACCGAAGGGGCTCGGTCCGCGATCCGTCCTCGGAAAGTGCTTGGAAGCTTCGAGAAGCGACGCCACACGGGCGTCGTGATCGAGCTGTCAGACGTACGACGTGATGAGGGATGGGATCACGCTCTAACGGTACCTCAGCACCCCTAAAGCGTTACGCCGATTCAGGGATTCTGAAAGCCCGGACGGCGCGGAATCTTGCTCGTGGCCGGCGCGGCGGCCTGGGCGCGCCTCATGCGCAGCTCATCCAAAGCGGCCTTTGACTTCAGCCGCTGAAGCTGGCGGAGGTCCTGGTCGTCGAATGCGGCAGCAGACGCACGGTTGGACTCGCGGAGGAGCGTGCCGGAGTGAAGCGAGGCGAACAGGCCGCCGACAGCGATCATCGAAACGGCAAGGGCGGCGGCAGCCGGAACACGCAGCGGCTGGAAGGCGAACCTGCGCCTGAGCGAAACGTTGACCGGACGGCTCATCGTCTCGAGCGGAGCGTCGCGAAGAGCAGCCGCGAACGTGACAGCATCGGCCCTGAACGCGCTACAGGCGTCGCAGACGACGAGGTGGCCGTGCAGCAGCACGGACTCGAACTCGGACAGCTCGCCGTCGAGCTCGGCCGAGATCCAGGCGCGAACCCGGTCGCACTTCTGAGGACGTTCTCTCACCATCACTAAGTGTGACGAAAACGTCGGAGATCGGTTAGAGATTTATCGGTTAGAGATTTCTAGAACAACGAGTGCCGGTTGTCCGATGCCACTCCGAGCAGGATCAGCACGAGCCCAATCGGCACGAACACGGCCGAGGTATTGATCGCCTCCTCCTGCTCCTCCCTGGTGGCCCAGCGCAGGCGACGCGAGCCGAGGCCGAAGAAGATGTCGCCCCCGGCGTCGTCTCCCTTCGATCGGACCGGGCCGCGGTTGCCGAAGAGGAAGCCGACGAGAAGCAGGAAGCTTCCGATCAGATAGAGACCAATCGCGACGGAGCGCAGAACCGAGGCGCCGATCAGCAGGCCGAACAGAGCCGAGAGAATGGCGGTGCCGCCGCCGATAATGACGAGAAATTGGGCGAACCGGCGGAGAGCCGGGATCAGCATGGCTTACGAGACCGCGGAGGGCTCGGCCGGCGGCTCCACCGGCTCTCCCCGCTTCCGGAACTCGTCCTCGTCGAGCGGCCAGCGCTCGAGCGGGTAATGGCAGGCGGCCACGTGCCCCTCTCCGAACGGGTAGAGCGGCGGCTCCACGACGTCGCAATGGCCCTCTCGAAAGCGGGGGCAGCGCGGATGGAAGTTGCAGGCGCTCGGCGGGTTCAGGGGGCTCGGAACGTCGCCCTCGAGCACAACCGCCCGCCGGGCGCGGCCACGCTCGGGATTGGCGATCGGCACCGCAGACAGCAGCGCACCTGTGTACGGGTGCTTCGGCTGCTCGTACAGAGCCACCTTCGGCGCCAGCTCGACAATCTTGCCGAGATACATGACCAGGACCCGGTCGGAGATGTGCCGGACGACGTTCAGGTCATGGGCGATGAAGACGTAGGTCAGCCCGAAGTCGTGCTGCAGATCCTCTAGCAGGTTGAGTATCTGCGCTTGAACGGACACGTCCAGCGCCGAGACCGGCTCGTCGCAGACGATCAGCTTCGGATTGACCGCGAGCGCACGGGCGACCCCGATCCGCTGACGCTGCCCGCCCGAGAACTCATGAGGAAACCGGTTGTAGTGCTCCGGGTTGAGGCCGACCACCTCGAGGAGCTCCTGAACGCGCCGCTTGACCTCGGCTGCCGTCCCCAGCTTGTGCACCTCGAGCGCCTCGGCGACGATGAAGCCGACGCGCTTGCGGGGATTGAGCGAAGCGTAGGGATCCTGGAAGATCATCATCATCTCGCGGCGGATCGGCCGCATGCTCGGCCGCGAGAGACGCGTGATGTCGCGCCCGTCGAAGACGATCTTGCCTTCGGTCGTGTCGAGCAAGCGCATGATGCAGCGGGCAAGGGTGGACTTGCCGCAACCCGACTCGCCCACGATTCCGAGCGTCTCTCCCGACTTGACGGAGAAGGTGACGCCGTCCACCGCTTTCACGGCGCCGACCTGCTTCTGGAAGATGATCCCGCGCGTTACGGGGAAGTGCTTCTTGACGTTCTCGATGACGAGCAGGTCTTCAGCCATCAGCTTGGTACTAGTGTCCCTTCCAGTAATGCCGCCGAGCTTCTGGGTCGCGAGCACCAACCCAGAGGCCGCACTCGTCCGCGGCCAAGGCTAGAAGCCTTGGTAAGGGCGAGGGTGGGCTCTGGCGCCGCGTGATCGCGGGCCAGAAGCCGGAATGTATTGCTGGGAGGGGCACTAGCTTGCCTTCGCCATCGTGGCTGCGAGGAGCTTCGCAGCCTCGCGGTCCTTCGTCTCCTCGTCCAGATGGCAGGCCTGCAGGTGGTGCGGGTCGGTGGAGATGCCTACGAGCTCCGGCTCGATCTGTCTGCATTTCTCCATAACGTAGGGGCAGCGCGGATGGAAACGGCAGCCCTTCGGAGGGTTCAGCAACGAGGGCGGCTGACCGGGGATCTGCACCAGGCGCTCGACGTCGGCATCGAGCCGCGGGAGCGATCCGAGGAGGCCCCATGTATACGGGTGATGAGGCCGGT
>Ga0307278_10000234_pt1 | contig 29028 bp, 29 predicted proteins | sample ER_DNA_117_FD_194482 | JGI IMG/M metagenome (GOLD analysis project Ga0307278, IMG submission 194482) | Bulk soil microbial communities from the East River watershed near Crested Butte, Colorado, United States - ER_DNA_117 | ecosystem: Environmental > Terrestrial > Soil > Floodplain | place...
CTGGTCCGCGGCCGGGCCGCGCTGGCGCCGGACCGGACCGTCGTCGTCCGCGTCCCGGACGGGCGCGAGCGGGTTCTGGCCGGCGACGTGGTCCTGATCGCCAGCGGGTCCCACCCCTTCCACCCGCCGGGGATCCCGTTCGACGACCCGGACGTGTACGACTCCGAGCAGATCCTCACGGTGGACCGGCCGTTCCGGCGCCTGGCCGTGGTCGGCAGAGGCATCGTCGGCTGCGAGTACGCCTCGATCTTCAACGCCCTCGGCGTCGAGGTGACGATGGTCGGCGGCGGCTCCCTGGCCCCGATGCTCGACGCCGAGCTGTCGCGGCTGCTGGCCGAGGCGTTCGAACGCGCCGGCATGCGGCTGCACCTCGACAGGGGACGGCCGGCGGTCGCTCGCGACGAGCGTGGGCTCGCCGTGACCCTGCCCGACGGTGGGGTGCTCCGCCCCGAGAAGGTCCTGATGGCCACCGGCCGGGCTGGCAACACCGAGGGGCTCGGGCTGGAGGCGGCGGGCGTCGCCGTCGACGGCCGCGGACAGGTGGTGGTGGACGCGAGCATGCGCACCACCGCGCCCGGGGTCTACGCCGCCGGCGACGTGGTCGGCCCGCCGGAGCTCGCGTCGGTGTCGATGGAGCAGGGGAGGGTGGCCGCCTGCTACGCGTTCGGCATCCCGTTCAAGGACACCGTCGACCCGATCGCCCCCTACGGCGTCTACACGATCCCGGAGGCGGCCATGGCGGGGCTGACCGAGGAGGCCGCCGCCGAGCAGGGCATCGACCACGAGGTCGGGCGTGGCTGGTTTCGGGCCAACGCCAGGGCGACCATCGCCGGCGCCGACGACGGGCTGGTCAAGCTGGTGTTCGCCCGCGCCGACCGGCGGCTGCTCGGCGTCCACGTCCTCGGCGACATGGCCGCCGAGCTGGTCCACCTTGGCCAGGCGGCGCTCCACTTCGGCGCCACCATCGACTACTTCATCCACACGACCTTCAACATCCCGACCCAGTCCGAGGCCTACAAGTACGCCGCCTACGACGGTCTGCAGCGGCTGCAGGCGGGCCGGCCGATCAGTCCCAGCGGCGCAGGAGGCGCTCGGCGCCCTCGGCCAGCTCGGTGACGACCTCGGCGGCGGGCCTGACCTGCCTGGTGGCGCCGACGCTCTGGCCGGCGTAGTGGACCATGGCCGCGATCGCCCCGGTGGTCTCGCGGTTGGGGCAGGGCACCCCGAACCGCGGCACCGGCAGCGTCATCGACCCCATGCGGGTCTCCCCCACCACCTCGCCCCGGAACGACTCGGCCGCCTCCAGCGCCGAGCGGAGCGTCCTGTGGGGCTCTGGCCCGTTCGGCCACATGACCGAGAAAGCGTCGGTGAGGACGGCGTCCTCGGCGCCGGCCTCCAGCAGCGCGGCCACGTACCGCGGGTGGGCGCCGGACTCCTCGGTGGCCAGCAGCCGCGTCCCGACCCGCACGGCGGCCGCGCCGGCGGCCAGGCAGGCGGCCACGCCACGGGCGGTGGCGATGCCGCCGCCGGCGACCACCGGCACCCGGACCGCGTCGAGGACCTCGGCGAGCAGCGGCAGCAGCGCGACCCGGCCGCGGATGCGGCCGCCGCCCTCCATGCCCTGGACGGCGACCAGGTCGCAGCCGGCGTCGACCGCGGCCAGCGCCTCGGCCGCCGAACCGGCCTGCCAGGAGGCGAGCGCGCCGCCGGCGTGGACGGCGGCGACCAGGGCCGGGTCCGGGTCGGCGTAGTAGAAGTCGACCAGCCGGGCCCGGGCGGCGGCGACCTCGACGCAGGCCGGGTCCGCCCCGAACGGCAGCAGGAACGTCACCCCGACCACCCCGGAGGTGCGGCCGGCCAGGTCGTCCAGGAGCGCGCCCAGCGCCTCGGCGGGGAGCATCTGGGCCGGCACCATGCCGACCGCGCCGGCGCCGGCCACGGCCGCGACCAGCTCGGGGGTGGTGACCCCGCCCATCGGTGCCTGCTGCAACGGCAGCCGGCAGCCGAGCAGCTCGGTGAACGGGGTGGTCAGCATGGGGGGCACCTCACGGTCTGGACAGCGGGGCGTAGCGGAGCAGCAGGCGCTTGCGGCCGAGCCCGGGGAAGTCGACCTCGGCCATGGCCCGCTCGCCCTGCCCGGACACCGCCCGCACCGTGCCCCGGCCCCACTGGCGGTGGACGACCTCGTCGCCCGGCGCCAGGCCGAGGTCGAGGGCGCCCCGCTGCCGGTCGGAGAGCCGCTCGGCCGGCGTCGGCGGGCGCCCGAAGGACGGCGTCGCCGGCCGGTGACCGAGGGAGCTGCGGCCCGCCCCGAACGCGGGGCTGGCGTCGCCCCAGGTCGAGGCCGCCCGCGCCCGGGCCTGGCCCTGGGCCACCTCGCCGGCGGTGACGGTGACCAGCTCCTCGGGGACCTCCTTGAGGAAGCGGGAGGGCAGGTTGTAGTTGGTGGCCCCGAACAAGGTCCGGCTCCACGCGTTGGTGAGGTACAGGCGCTCACGGGCCCTGGTGATGCCGACGTAGGCGAGGCGGCGCTCCTCCTCCAGCTCGCGGGGCTCCCCGATCGAGCGGACGTGCGGGAAGACGTTCTCCTCCAGGCCGACGATGAACACCACCGGGTACTCGAGGCCCTTGGCGGTGTGCAGGGTCATCAGGGTCACCGACTGGCTGCCGGACTCGACCTGGTCGGCGTCGGTGACCAGCGCGATCGACTCGAGGAAGCCGGCGAGGGTGGGGGCCTCCTCCAGCTCGCGCAGCTCGTACTCCTCGGCGGCCGACTGCAGCTCGCGGACGTTCTCGACCCGGCCCTGGCCCTCGATGGAGGTGTCGGCCTCCAGCTCCCGCAGCAGGCCCGACAGGGTCCAGGCGTCCTGCACCAGCACGCTGGGAGAGCGGCCCTCCTCGACCCCGGCGGCCAGCTCGTCCAGGACCGCCACGAAGTCGGCCACGCCCCTTGCCTGCCGGGCGCCGAGGCCGGGCACCTCGCCGGCCCGGCGGAGGGCCTCCCCGAACGGGATGCCCTCCTCGGTGGCGAAGTGGTCGATGGCCCGCTCGGAGGTGTCACCGATGCCGCGCCGCGGCACGTTGAGCACCCGCCGCAGGCTCACCGTGTCGAGCGGGTTGACGGTCGCCTTCAGGTAGGCGAGCAGGTCCTTGACCTCGCGCCGGTCGTAGAACTTGACCCCGCCGACGATCTTGTAGGGCAGGCCGGCCTTGACGAACACCTCTTCCAGGGTGCGGGACTGGGCGTTGGTCCGGTAGAAGACCACCACCTTCCCGTAGCCGAGCCCCTGGTCGTGCAGGCGCTCGACCTCCTCGACCACGAAGGCGGCCTCGTCGTGCTCGTTCTCGGCCTGGTAGCGGACGATCGGGTTGCCGGAGCCGATCGCGGTCCACAGGTTCTTGGGCTTGCGCTCCAGGTTGTTGGCGATCACCGCGTTGGCGGCGGACAGGATGGTCTGGGTGGAGCGGTAGTTCTGCTCGAGCAGGATGACGCTGGCCTCTGGGTAGTCCGCCTCGAAGTCGAGGATGTTGCGGACGGTGGCGCCCCGGAACGCGTAGATCGACTGGTCGCCGTCGCCCACCACCGACAGGTTGCGGTGCTCGGCGCAGAGCAGCTTGAGCAGCTCGTACTGGGCGGGGTTGGTGTCCTGGAACTCGTCGACCAGCACGTAGCGGAAGCGCGCCTGGTAGCTGGCGAGCACGTCGGGATGCCCGCGGAACAGATTCACCGTCTGCATGATCAGGTCGTCGAAGTCGAGCGCGTTCGACTCGACCAGGCGCCGCTGGTAGAGCTTGTACGCCTCGGCGGCCTTCTTCTCGAAGAAGCCTCGCGCCCGGTCGGCGAGGTCCTCGGGGCCGAGCAGCTCGTCCTTTGCCGCGCTGACCGCGTTGCGCATCGCCCGCGGCGCCAGCCGCTTGGGGTCGAAGTCGAGCTGCCGGCAGACCTGCGTCATGAGCCGCTCGGCGTCGCCCTCGTCGTAGATCGAGAACGTCGAGGTGTAGCCGAGCGGCGAGCCGCTGCGGCGCAGGATGCGCACGCAGGCCGAGTGGAAGGTCGACACCCACATCGCCTTGACCACGGGACCGATCAGGTGACGCAGGCGTTCCTGCATCTCCTTGGCCGCCTTGTTGGTGAAGGTGATGGCCAGGATGGCGGTCGGCGGCACCCGCTTGTCCTTCACCAGGTGGGCGACCCGGTGGGTGAGGACCCGGGTCTTGCCCGACCCGGCGCCGGCCACGATCAGGGTGGGCCCGTCGGTGGTCAGCACCGCCAGCCGCTGGGCGTCGTTCAGCCCGGCGAGCAGGTCGGGAGAGGCGGCGTCCGCGCCCGGCAGCGGCGATGGTTCCACGTGGGCAGTATAGGTGCCGCCGTGGTCAGCGGGCGGCCAGGTGGCGGGTCAGGACCGTTCGCCGTCGGGGGCGGCGGCGAAGGCGCGGCCCGCGGAGCCGGTGATGCTGGCGAGCAGGTTGGACAGCTCCATAGGGAGGACGAACTTGGTCGAGGGCGAGGCGCCGATCTGCTTGAGGGCCTCCAGGTACTGCAGGCTCATGGTGTTGGCGTCGACGGTCCTGGCCACGTCGAAGATCTTGGCGAGGGCCAGCGAGAACCCCTCGGCGCGCAGGATCGCGGCCTGCCGGTCGCCCTCGGCGGTGAGGATGGCCGCCTGCTTCTGGCCCTCGGCGACCGTGATCGCCGCCTGCTTGGAGCCGGTGGCCTCGGTGACCACCGCCCGCCGGGTCCGCTCGGCCGACATCTGCCTGGTCATCGCGTCCTGCACCTGCGGCGGGGGGGTGATCTCGCGCACCTCGACGTTGGTGACCTTGACGCCCCAGCGCTCGGTGACGTCGTCGAGCTTGGTTCGCAGCCACTCGTTCATCTGCTCGCGCTTGGAGAGCACGTCGTCAAGGGTCATGTCGCCGACGACGCTGCGCAGGGTGGTGGCGGCGATGTTCTGGGCCGCGCCGGCGAAGTTCTGCACCGCCAGCACCGAGGTCACCGCGTCCATCACCTTGTAGAAGACGATGAAGTCCAGGGAGATGTTGGCGTTGTCCTCGGTGATGGCCGTCTGGCTGGGGATCTCGAGATAGAGCTCGCGCAGGTCGACCCAGACGACCCGGTCCACCAGCGGGATGATCAGCACCAGCCCCGGTCCCCTGGCGCCGATGCTGCGGCCGAGCCGGAACACCACCACCCGCTGGTACTCCCGCACGATCTTGACGGCGGCGCGCACCAGCAGCACCAGCAGGACGAGGCCGATGGCGATCGCGATCCACAGCGCCAGGTTCTCCATGTCACGGTCCTTTCGGTTGCCGGGGCAGCGACGGCCCCGGCTCGACGATCAGCTTGAGGCCCTCGCGGCGCACCACCCGCACCGCCGTCCCGGCCGGGATGGCGCCCCTGACCGCCTCGGCGCTCCAGCGCTCGTGGGCGACCCGCACCTCGCCCCGTGGCTCCAGCGGGCCCAGCGCGACCCCGACGGCGCCCACCAGCGCGTCCATGCCCGCCGGGGCCGGCAGCCGGCGGGCAGCGACGACCGCGCGGACCACCAGCAGGAAGAACCCGGCGAGCAGGGCCGCGACCAGGACGAGCAGCCAGGGCGAGACGCGCACGCCGGTCACCGCCGGGTCGAACAGCAGCAGCCCGCCGACGACCAGGCAGGCGAGCCCGCCGGCCAGCGGCAGCCCCACCCCAGGGTGCTTCAGCTCCACGCCGAACAGCACCACCGAGACGGCCAGCAGGGCGACGCCGCCGAGGCGGACCGGCAGGATCCCGAAGGCGACGACGCTGGTCACCAGCAGCAGCGCGCCGAGGATCCCCGGCACCGAGACACCGGGATGGAGGACCTCGATCACGATCAGGACCAGGCCCACGTAGAAGAAGATGAAGGCCAGGTTGGGGTCGATGAGGCCGTGCATGAGCGCCACCGCAGCGCCCGGCTCCCTGGCCTCGACCACGGCGCCGGCGGTGCGCACCGTGACCGGCCCGGCCGCCGTCGTCACCTTGCGGCCGTCGGCCTTCTCGAGGAACTCGGTGGCGGAGGCGGCCAGCATGTCGGCGACGTCCTGGTCCACCGCCGCCTCGGCCGAGAGGCTGACCGACTGGCGCACCGCCTGCTCGGCCCAGTCGGCGTTGCGGCCGGTCCGCTCGGCCAGCGAGCGGGCGAACGCCGCCGCGTCGTTGGTGACCTTCTCCTCCGAGATCGCGCCGCTGATCCCGACCGGGTGGGCCGCGCCGATGTTGGTCCCGGGGGCCATGGCGTTGACCGGGCAGGCGAGCATCACGAAGGTCCCCGCCGATGCCGCCCTGGCCCCGGACGGACCGGTCCAGCAGAGCACCGGCAAGCGGGCGGCCAGGATCGCCTTGACGATCGTGCGCATGGCCGAGTCCAACCCACCTGGCGTGTCGATCCGCAGCAGCACGGCGTCGTCTCCACGCTCCTCGGCGGCGGCGATGCCGTCCGCCAGGTACCCGGCGACGAACGGGTCGACGGCGCCGTCCAATTCCAGGGCGGTGACGGTCGGGGCCGCCGGCGCCGTCTGGGCGGGCGCGCCCGTCGCCCAGACGGCCAGCAGCGACGACCCGAGCAGGGCCACGACCGGCCAGCGCATGCGCATGTGTCCATGATCCTCCGGCGAGCCGCCTAAGCGGTACCCAATCTGCCCGCTCCGGTGGGATACTGCGGCGCGGTCCCCCCTGGACGGGGAAAGGAGCTGTGACCATGGCGCTCACCCGTCAGAAGATGACCGACGAGCAACGCAAGTCGGTCGCCATCGAGTACCTGAAGGCGTTCGACCGTGCGGGCGTCACGTCCGACGGCGGCAGCATCCTCGACCTGTTCGCCGACGACGCCCAGGTCTACTTCCCCAAGTGGGGCGTTGCCACCGGCAAGGAGCAGATCGGCCGCCTGTTCGGCGACGTCGGCGGCACCCTCAAGTCCATCGAGCACCACTACTCGCACTTCAACTGGGTGTTCGCCGGCGACGTGGTCGTCTGCGAGGGGACCAGCCACGGCGAGCACCACGACGGCTCGTGGCGAGCCGGCGTGCCGGAGTGGGGCGCCGGCCGCTGGTGCGACGTGTTCGAGATCCGCGACTGGAAGATCCAGCGCTGCTTCATCTACCTGGACCCGGACTACGCCGGGCAGGACACCGCACGGTACCCGTGGATCGGCGCGAGCTAGCGCCATGGCGGGTCGCCGTCCTCGGCCCCGGCGGGATCGGCGGCCTGCTCGGCGCGCTGCTGGCCAGGGAGGGCGACGACGTCGTCTGCCTGGCCCCGCCGGCGACCGCCGCCCACATCGCCGCCAACGGCCTGGAGCTGCGCAGCCCGATGCTCGGCGACGCCAAGGTCGCGGTGCGGGCCGCCACCCGGCTCGAGGAGCCGGTGGACGTCTGCTTCGTCACCGTCAAGGCGACCCAGCTCGAGCGGGCGGTCGAGGCCGTGCCGGCCGGCGCGCTCGGCGAGGGCCTGGTGGTCCCGTTCCTGAACGGCGTCGACCACGTCGCCTGGCTGCGCGAGCGCTACCCGCCTGACCAGGTGGTGGCCGGCACCATCCGGATCGAGTCGACCCGGGTCGCCCCCGGCGTGATCGAGCACGACTCGCCGTTCGCGGTCGTCGAGCTGGCCGCCGGCCGCGCCGGCCGCGCCCGGGTCGAGGAGGTGGCCGGGCGGCTTGCCGCCACCGGCCTGGACGTCACGGTCCGCGACGACGAGGCGTTCACCCTCTGGTCCAAGCTGGGCATCCTCGCCCCGATCGCGCTGGTCACCACCTGGCTGGCCGTCCCGCTCGGCGAGGCGAGAGCCAGCCACCGCGACGAGGCGGTCGCCGTCATCCGCGAGATCGTCCTGGCCGCCAGGGCCGACGGGGTGGAGCTGGACGAGGCGGTCGCGATCCGCGTCCTGGACGCCGCCCCGGCCAGCATGCGCTCGTCGATGCAGCGGGACGCCGAGGCCGGCCGGCCGATCGAGCTGGACGCCGTCGGCGGGGCGGTGCTGCGGGCGGCGGCGCGGGCCGGCGTCGACGTGCCGGTCACCGCCAGACTGGTGGCCGAGCTGCGCGCCCGCCCGGGCTGAGGTCACGATGGTGCGCCGTCTGCTCGCCGTCGGTCTGCTCGCCGTGGCCGCCTGCTCGTCGGGTGGCGGGTCGCGCGGCCCCGAGCGCGAGCTGCCGGAGACGATGACGGTCAGCAGCCCGGCGTTCCCGCCGGAGGCCGCCATCCCGGTCCGCTTCACCTGCTCGGGTGAGGAGGTGTCGCCGCCGCTGATCTGGTCGAAGATCCCCGAGGGCACGGCCGAGCTGGCCCTGGTGGTCGACGACCCCGACGCGCCGGGTGGCACCTACGTCCATTGGGTGGTGGCCCACCTGGACCCCAAGCAGGGTGGGCTGGCCGAGGGCGCGTTGCCGGCCGGCGCGACCCAGCTCCGCAACAGCGCCGGCGAGGCCGCCTGGGCCGGCCCGTGCCCGCCCGAGGGCCCGGCCCACCACTACCGGTTCACGGTCTACGCCCTCGGCAAGCGGGTCGAGGTCGCCGCCGACGCGGACCCGGCCGACGCGATCGCCGCCATCGAGCGGGACGCCACCGCCCGCGGCCGCCTGGTCGGTACCTTCGCGCGCTGAGGGGTCACCCTCACACGGCGCGCGATCGAACGAACCCGGTGGCAGTCCCGGCAGGGCTCTCGACGGCGTCAAAGGCCAGCCGAGGGCGATCGGGAGCTCCTGTCCTGCGCAGGCGGTCGGGCCACTCTCGCTCGTCGTGATGGAAGTCCAGGCCCGGCGCCATGGACGCTCTGCCCGCTCGCGAGTCGTCTGCCGAGATCTCGCCGTCGGCATCACGCTTCTACCGCGATGACCAACCTCGCCGCCTGGGCCGAGCGCTCCCACGCCCAAGCCCCGGACCGCCAAGCGGGCGGCCGGGTCATCAACGCCCCTGGAGGGGAAGGCACAGGCCATCGCCGTGGCGATGGTGCAACCAGCCCCACTGAAGGGGAACCGACGCCCCCGCCTTGCTGGCGTGAGCTCGGACACCCGAGCAGGGTGCTGCCGGACCACCAGAGGTCGTTCGACAGGCTTTACTCCCACTCGATGGTGCCGGGGGGTTTGGAGGTGACGTCGTAGGCGACCCGGTTGACGCCGGGAACCTCGCCGACGACCCGGGTGGAGATGCGCTCCAGCACCTCCCACGGCAGGCGGGCGAAGTCGGCGGTCATCGCGTCCTGGCTGGTGACCGCCCGCAGCACGATCGGGTAGGCGTAGGTCCGGCCGTCGCCCATGACCCCGACGGTGCGGACCGCCGGCAGGACCGCGAACCACTGCCAGAGCTGCCGGTCCAGGCCGGCCCGGCGGACCTCCTCGAGCACGATCCGGTCGGCCGCCCGCAGCGTCTCCAGCCGCTCGGCGGTGACCTCGCCGACGATGCGGACCGCCAGGCCGGGCCCTGGGAACGGCTGGCGGAGCACGACGTCCTCGGGCAGGCCGAGCTCGGTGCCGACCCGCCGGACCTCGTCCTTGAACAGCAGCCGCAGCGGCTCGACCAGCTCCAGGTGCATGCGCTCCGGCAGGCCGCCGACGTTGTGGTGGGTCTTGATGGTCGCCGTCTGCCGGCCGCCCGACTCGACCACGTCGGGGTACAGGGTGCCCTGGGCCAGGAAGCGCGCGTCGCCGTGGTCGCGGGCGACCTCCTCGAACACGCGGATGAACTCGCCGCCGATCGCCTTGCGCTTGACCTCCGGGTCGGTCACGCCGGCCAGGCGCTCGAGGAAGCGGTCGGCCGCCTTGACGTGGACCAGGTTCACCTTGAAGTCGCGCCGGAAGGTCTCCTCGACCTGTTCGGCCTCGCCGTGGCGCAGCAGCCCGGTGTCGACGAACACGCACGTCAAGCTGTCGCCGATCGCCCGGTGGACCAGCAGCGCGGCCACCGACGAGTCGACGCCGCCGCTGAGTGCGCAGAGGACCCCGGCCTCCTCGCCCACCTGGGCGCGGATGGCCGCCTCCTGCTCCTCGATGATCGAGACGCTGGTCCAGTTGGGGCGGCAGCCGGCCGCCTCGTAGAGGAAGTTCTTGAACAGGTCCATGCCCCGCTCGGTGTGGGCGACCTCGGGATGGAACTGCACGCCGTACAGCCCTCTGGCCGGGTCCTCGAACCCGGCCACCGGGGCGGCGTCGGTGGCGGCGACCACCCGGGCGCCGGGAGGGGCGGCGGTGACGGTGTCCCCGTGGCTCATCCACACGACCTGGTCGGTCGGCAGGTCGTGGAAGAGCACGCTGCCCTCCGGGTCGGCGCGGAGCCGGGTGCGGCCGTACTCGCGCACGCCCGTCGCCTCGACCCGGCCGCCGAGCGCCCTGGCCATCGCCTGCTGCCCGTAGCAGAGCCCGAGGACGGGGATGCCGAGCCCGAGCAGGCGGGGGTCGAGCGCCGGCGCCCCGGGCTCGTACACCGAGGCGGGGCCGCCCGAGAGCACCAGCGCCCTGGCTCCGCGGGCGCGCACCGTCGCCGGGTCGACGTCGAAGGGGACGACCTCGGAGAACACGTGGCACTCGCGGATGCGGCGCGCGATGAGCTGGGCGTACTGGGCCCCGAAGTCGAGGACCAGGACGGTGTCGTGCCCGGCGGCCATGCGCGGAGGATAGCAGGCGTCGACCCGCGCGAGGCGCGGTTTTGCCTGCCTCCTTGGGACAGGAGTACGGTGGCGTCCAGAGAGGCGCCGCCGTCTCTCGGTGCCAGGACCTCGCACCGCACACCACCCGTGTGTGGTGCTTTTTTGTTGCCGAAGGAGCCACCAAGGTGCCCGAGATCGACGACTCCGACGCGCCGACCCGACGCCGCGCTCCCGGCGCCGACCCGGAGGTGCGCTCCTTCGGCAAGGCCCGGGTCTGCGCCGCCGACGGCTGCGAGACGACGCTGTCCCGGTACAACCCCGACGACTACTGCTCCCTCCATCGCGGCTGGGACAAGCGGATCGCCACCCGCAGGCGACGCGCCGAGGCCGGGAGCGAGGCCGAGGGCGAAGAGAGCTGATCGCGGCTAGCCCATGCCGACGCCCTGCGAGCGCTGCAGGACCTTCCCCTCGGTCTGGAGCGCGGGGGCGACCATCACCTCGGCCTTCTGGAACTCCTTGACGGTCTGGTAGCCGCAGGTCGCCATCGACGTCCGCAGGGCGCCGAACAGGTTCATGCTGCCGTCGTTGACCGGCGCCGGCCCGAGCAGGATCTCCTTGAGGGTGCCGAGCGGGGAGGTCCGCACCCGGGTGCCGCGGGGCAGGTCGGGGTGGAAGGTGGCCATGCCCCAGTGGTGGCCGCGCCCGGGGGCCTCGACGGCCCGGGAGAGCGGCGAGCCGATCATCACCGCGTCGGCGCCGCAGGCGATCGCCTTGGCCACGTCCCCACCGGTGCGCATGCCGCCGTCGGCGATCACCTGGACGTAGCGGCCCGTCTCCTCGAGGTGGCGGGTTCGGGCGCCGGCCGCGTCGGCCAGCGCGGTCGCCATCGGCACGCCGATGCCGAGCACGCCCCTGGTGGTGCACGCCGCGCCAGGGCCGACCCCGACCAGGACGCCGGCGGCGCCGGTCCGCATGAGGTGCAGGGCGGTCGAGTAGGAGGCGCAGCCGCCCACGATCACCGGCAGGTCGTAGTGGGCGATGAAGGTCTTGAGGTTGAGCGGCTCGGTGGTGGACGAGACGTGCTCGGCCGAGACCACCGTGCCCTGGATGACCAGGATGTCCAGGCCGGCCTCGAGCGCGACCTGGTGGTGGCGGGCGACCCGCTGGGGGGTGAGGGATGCCGCCGCGACCACCCCGGCGTCCTTGACCTCGGCGACCCGCCGCCCGATCAGCTCGGGCTTGATCGGCTCGGCGTAGATCTCCTGCATCCGCTTGGTCGCGTCGCCGTCGGCGAGCCCGGCGATCTCGGCGTAGATCGGCTCGGGATCCTCGTAGCGGGTCCAGAGGCCCTCCAGGTTGAGCACGCCGAGGCCGCCGAGCCGGCCCAGCTCGACCGCGATCCGGGGCGAGACCACCGCGTCCATGGCCGAGGCGAGCAGCGGCAGCTCGAAATGGTAGGCGTCGAGGTCCCAGGAGACGTCGATGTCGTCAGGGTCGCGGGTCCGCCGGCTTGGCACGATGGCGATGTCGTCGAACCCGTAGGCGCGCCGGCCGCTCTTGCCGATCCCGATCTCGACCTCAGCCACGTGGCAGTCCTCCGATAGCGAAACGGACCCGACCGCGGCGCGGTGGGTCCGGGGAAGGATCGCCGTCGACGCTAGCAGCGCGTGTCTGTGGAGGTCAAGGACAGCGCGACCTGCAACCGCTGTACCATGCGGGGTGAGCTTGACGACGACCGACCACCGAGGTGCCCGTGCCCGACCCCCTCGACCCGTTCGAGCCCGACAACGACGCACAGCCGGACCCCATCGACGAGGAGGAGCGCGCCGCGCTCCTCGACGACTTGGCCGATCTGGCCGAGTTCCGGGCGGCGCTCGAGCCGCGCGGCTTCCGCGGCGTGGTCATCTCCTGCCCCGACTGCGAGGAGGACCACTTCTTCGGCTGGAGCCTGCTGCGCGAGAACCTGGAGCACATCCTCGAGCATGGCGAGCCGCGGGTGCACGAGCCCGCCTACGAGCCGGCGGTGGACCACTACGTGACCTGGGACTACGCCAAGGGCTTCGTCGACGGCGTGCTCGAGGGCGAGGAGAGCGGCCCGCTGCGGGACGGCTGGACCTCCCCGGCCGAGGCGGCCCGGCGCCTGCGCCGCGCCCTCGCCACCCGAGGTCTCTCCGAGGACGAGGTCGCCGCCGTGCTCAGCGAGGGCGGCCTGCCCCCCGGCGACGCGGGCGACGGCTCGGCGCCGGCTTAGGCCGCGCTCCGGCGGGCGCGCCCGCCTTCGCCGGCCCGCCCGGCACGCGGGACCGCGCTCCCCCGCCGCCAGGCGCGCACCCGGCGGGCGCCGATGCCGGCCATGACGGCGGCGGCGAGGGCGGCGGCCCCGGCCGGGAGCCAGACCAGCCACAAGCGGCGGCGGCGGCGGAAGTCCTGGACCTCCCAGCCCCGGTCGGCGGCCAGCTCGCGGAGCATGCGGTCGGGGTTGACCGCGACCGGGTGCCCGACCCCCTCCAGCAGGGGCCGGTCGTTCACCGAGTCGGAGTAGGCGCTGCTCGACGACAGATTTATGCCCTGCTCGTCGGCCAGGCTGACCACCGCGTCGAGCTTGGCCGGCCCGTGCAGCACCGGCCCGAGCAGCCGGCCGGTGTAGGTGCCGTCCACCAGCTCGGCCTCCGTGCCGAGGGCGCCGTCCATGCCGAGGTAGGCGGCGATCCGCTCGGCGAGCTCCCGTGGGGCCGCGGTGACCAGGTAGGTCTTGTCGCCGTTGGCGTGGTGGGCGTCGATCACCCGGCGCATGCCCGGGTAGATCCGGGGGCCGATCACCTCCACGACGATGTCGTGACCGAGCTGGGCCAGGTCCGACTGCCGCTTGCCTTCGATGAAGGCGAGGGCCTGCTCGCGGGCGGCCTCCATGCCGCGCTGGCCCTCGGCGCCGGTGAGCCGGAAGGTGAGCTGGCCGAAGGCGAACCCGGCGATGTCGCGCAGGTCGTAGAAGCCGCGCCGGTACAGCCCGCGGGCGAACAGGTACAGGCTGGAGCCGGGCAGCAGCGTCTTGTCGACGTCGAAGAACGCCGCCCGCATCGTCGTGGTCATCCCACCGCCTCCAGCGCGTGGCGGAACCAGGGCAGGGTGCGCCGGATGCCCTCCTCGAGGCCGACCTCGGGCTTCCAGCCCAGCTCGTTGACCGCCTTGGTGATGTCGGGCCGGCGCACCTCCGGGTCGTCCACCGGCCGGGGGAGGAACTCGACGCGTGGCTGCGTCCCGGCCGCCGTCGCCACCATCCGGGCCAGCTCCAGGATCGTCACCTCCTCGGGGTTGCCCAGGTTGACGGGCCCGACCAGGTCGCTCTCGAGCAGCCGCCAGATCCCCTCGATGAGGTCGTCGACGTAGCACAGCGAGCGGGTCTGGCTCCCGTCCCCGTGCACGGTGAGCGGCTCCCCCCGCAGCGCTTGCACCGCGAACGTCGCGAACGCCCGCCCATCGCCAATTCGCTGGAACGGCCCGAACGTATTAAATATGCGGGCGATGCGGACCGGGATGCCGTGGCTGCGCTGGTAGGCCATGGCAAGGGCCTCGGCGTAGCGCTTGGCCTCGTCGTAGACGCCGCGCGGGCCGATGGGGTTGACGTGGCCCCAGTAGCTCTCCGGTTGCGGGTGGACCTGGGGGTCGCCGTAGACCTCGCTGGTGGAGGCGAGCAGGAAGCGGGCGCCCTTCTCCTTGGCGAGGCCGAGGGCGTGGTGGGTGCCGATCGCTCCCACCTTGAGGGTCTGGATCGGGTACTTGAGGTAGTCGACGGGGCTCGCGGGCGAGGCGAAGTGCAGCACGGCGTCCAGCGGGCCCGGCACGTGGATGAAGTCGGTCACGTCCACGCTGACCAGCCGCAACCGCTCACCGACCAGGTCCTCGACGTTGGTGGCCCGCCCGGTGATGAAGTTGTCCATGCAGACGGCCTCCCACCCCTCGGCCAGCAGCCGCCGGCAGAGGTGCGACCCGAGGAAGCCGGCGCCGCCGGTCACCAGCGCGCGCGGCACGCTACTCCCCCCCGCGACCGGGGGCCCGTACCGGCCGCCCGACCCCGGCGACGGTGAACCCCTCGGCCACGAACGCGTCAGCGTCCAGCGCGTTGCGGGCGTCGATCAGGATCGGGTAGGCCATGCGGGCGCGCAGGTCCGCCGGGTCCAGCTCGCGGAACTCCGCCCACTCGGTCATGAGCACCAGCGCGTGCGCGCCGTCGGCGACCTCCGCCGCCTTGCCCGCCAGCTCGAGGCCTGGCACCAGCTCGGCGGCCCGCGTGCCGGCCACGGGGTCGAAGGCGACCACCTGGGCGCCGTCGGCGAGCAGCTCGGCGACCACGTCGACCGCTGGGGCATCCCGCAGGTCGTCGGTGTCCGGCTTGAACGCCAGGCCCAGCACCCCGATCCGCTTGCCGTCCAGGTGCCAGAGGGCGTCGCGCACCTTGCCGACGACCGCGTGCCTGGCCTCGTGGTTGACCTTGGCCACCTCGTTGAGGATGCCGAACTCGACGCCGAGCTCGCGCGAGCGGTGGGCGAAGGCGGCCACGTCCTTGGGGAAGCAGCTCCCGCCGTAGCCGGCGCCGGCCTTGAGGAAGCTGGCGCCGATACGCGCGTCGAGGCCCATGCCCATCGCCACCAGCTCGACGTCGGCGCCGGACCGCTCGCAGACCCGCGCCACCGAGTTGATGAAGCTGATCTTGGTGGCGAGGAAGGCGTTGGAGGCGTGCTTGATCAGCTCGGCGGTGGCGCGGTCGGTGGCCAGGAACGGCGCCGTGGAGCCCTCCAGGATCGGGTCGTACAGCTCGCGCAGCACGGCCAGGCCCCGCTCGGAGGTGGTGCCGACCACCACCCGGTCGGGACGGAGCGTGTCGGCCACGGCCGACCCCTCGCGCAGGAACTCGGGGTTGGAGGCGACCTCCCACTCGGCGCCCGGCGGGGCCTCGCGGGCGATCACCTGGGCGACCCGCTCGCCGGTCTGCACCGGCACGGTGGACTTCTCGCAGACCACGCGGAACTCGCCCGCCGGCAGGCTCCGGGCGACCTCGCGGGCGACCGCCTCGACATAGGCGAGGTTGGGGCTGCCGTCGCCGCGGGACGGGGTGCCGACGCAGACGAACACCACCACGCCGTGGTGGACGGCCTCGGCCTTGCCGGTGGCGACCCGCAGCCGCCCGGCGCCGACCACCTCGCCGAGCAGCTCCTCCAGGCCGGGCTCGAAGAACCAGGAGCGGCCCTGGCGGATCAGCTCCAGCTTGCCCGGGTCGTCGTCGTCGACCACCACCTCGTGGCCGACGTGGGCGAGGCAGGCGGCGGTGACGAGACCGACGTGACCGGCGCCGATGACGGTGACGCGCATCGCTGGCGGCTCCTGGGCGGTGGTGCGGGACGAGGACGCCGGGCGATTCTAGTGGAACTCCGGGCGGGCGGGACCGGAGCGAGCCGCTTGTCCGTCTCGCGGCCGGGGTGCGAGACTCCGGCCCCACACCCGTCGTGGCGAGGTCCCTGGACGCCCATGCGCGCACGCCCGATCCTGCCGGTCCTGGTCGCCGCCCTGCTGGTGGCGCCGCCGGGCCGACCGGCGGCGGCGACGACGGGCGGCCCGCGGGTCGCCGCCAGGCACGCCATCCTGGTCGACGCCGACGGCGGTGCCACCCTGCTCGTGCGGCCGCCCCGGGTGGTGGAGCGCCACCGGCCGGGCGCTCCCCGAGCGGTGGCCGGCGCCGCCGGCGGCGGGCCGAGCCCGGACGGCCGCGCCGCCCGGGGGAGCTGGCGGGCCGGGGCGCGGGCGGCCACCGGCGCCGGCGCCACGGCGGCGCTGCTGGCCGCCGCCGGCCTCGTCCTGCGGCGCCGCCGGCGGGGCGTGGCCTGACGCCAACGGCGCCCCGCGCGGACTTGACCACGAGCCCTCGATGGTCGAACATATGTTCGACAGTGGAGGTGGGTCTCGGAGGGGAGGAGCCAGCGGATGCTCAGGACGACGATCGGCCCGGACGACGCGGCCACCGTGGGGGAGCTGCTGCGCGAGCTCGGCCAGGGCGTGGGGACGCCCGAGGAGCTGCGCGACGCCGCCATCTACTGGTCGGCCGCGATCGACCCGGACATGGAATGCGCCGACCTGCAGACGATCGCCTGGCTGCTCCGGGACGCCAGCGCCCAGCGGCGGGTGCCGACCGCCAAGCGCGACCGCGCCCGCTACTGGGCCGCCTACCTCGAGGGCCGCATGGCCAGCTAGGCCAGCCGGACGCCCCGGCGCGCCAGGCACCGACCGGTTCCTGTCCTCAACCGGTGGCGCGCCGGGGCCCGGCGGCTGGGGCGAGCGCGTCCAGCCGCCGCCGCAGCCCGCGGGTCGCGGCCGCCGGGTCGGCGGCGTCGGTGATCGCCCGGACGACCACCACCCGGGTGGCACCCGCGCCGGTGACCTCGTCCAGGTTGGCCTCGTCGATGCCGCCGATCGCGAACCACGGCGCCGACGGGGCGAGGCCGGCCACGGCCCGCACCAGCCCGGTGCCGACCGCTGGCCGGCCCGGCTTGGTGGCGGTCGGCCAGACCGGGCCGACCGCCAGGTAGTCCCAGGGCTCCGCCGCGGCCCGCCTGGCCTGGTCGAGGTCGTGGGTGGAGCGGCCGAGCAGGACGCCGTCGCCGAGCACCCGCCTTGCCCAGGCCATCGGCAGGTCGTCCTGGCCGAGGTGCAGCACGTCGGCGCCGGCGGCCAGGGCCACGTCGGCCCGGTCGTTGACCGCGAGCAGGGCGCCGTGGCGGTCGGCGGCGGCGCGCAGCACCGCGGCGGCCTCCAGCAGCGGGCCGGCCTCGGCGTGCTTGTCGCGGAGCTGGATCACGTCGACGCCGGCGCCGAGCACCGCGTCGGCGAACCCGCGCAGGTCGGGACGGATCGGCGTGCAGAGGTAGAGCCGGGCGGCCGCCAGCCGCGCCCGCCGCCCGGCGGGGTCCCGATCCACCTGGGCACCCCTTCGGGGTTCCCCGGACCCCTCCGGATCCACCGGGGCACCCCCACGGGGTTCCCCGGACCCCTCCGGATCCACCTGGGCACCCCTTCGGGGTTCCCCGGACCCCTCCGGATCCACCGGGGCACCCCCCCGGGGTTCCCCGGACCCCTCCATCAGGAGCCGTCGCCGGAGAGGTCGGGGAGACCTTCGAACGGGGTCGAGGCCTCGGCGTACAGCCGGCGTGGGATGCGGCCGGCCCGGAAGGCCAGCCGGCCGGCCTCGACCGCCTTGCGCATGGCCTCGGCCATCAGCGCCGGCTCCTGCGCGCGGGTCACCGCGCTCGCCAGCAGCACCCCGTCGCAGCCGAGCTCCATGGCGATGGCCGCGTCGGAGGCGGTGCCGACGCCGGCGTCGAGGATCACCGGCACGCTCGCCTGCTCGAGGATGATGCGGAGGTTGTAGGGGTTGCGGATGCCCATGCCCGAGCCGATCGGCGAGCCGAGCGGCATCACCGCCGCGCAGCCCAGCTCGCCGAGCTGCCGCGCCAGCACCGGGTCGTCGTTGGTGTAGGCGAGCACCGTGAAGCCGTCGTCGACCAGGGTCTCGGCGGCGTCGCGCAGCTCGACCGCGTCCGGCAGCAGCGTCCGGTCGTCGCCGATCACCTCCAGCTTGATCCAGTCGGTCTGGAACGCCTCCCTCGCCAGCCGCGCGGTGCGCACCGCGTCGTGGGCGGTGAAGCAGCCGGCGGTGTTCGGCAGCAGGCGGCAGCCGGCCCGGCGCAGCACCTCCAGGACCGAGCCGCGGGCGTCCGGGCTGGTGCGCCGCAGCGCGACCGTGGCCATCTCGGCCCCGGAGGCTACCAGCGCCTGCTCCAGCGCCTCCAGGCTGGACGCCCCGCCGGTGCCCATGACGAGCCGCGACGAGAACGTCTGGCCGGCGATGACGAAGGGGTCGTCCATCTCTCAGCCTCCTTGGGACGCGCCGAGCACCTCGAGCCGGTCGTGGTCGCCAAGGCTGGTGGTGGCCCACGCGCCCCGCGGCACCACCTCGCCGTTGAGGGCGACCGCGATGCCGGGCCCGCCGGGCGCGTGCCCGAGCGTGGCCAGCACCCCGGCGACGGTCTCGCCGGCGGCGACCTCCGCCGGCCGGCCGTTGACGATCACAGTCATGACGCGCTCCTCGCGGTCCTGGCGCCGCCGCGCTGGCCGCTGGCGCCGGCTTGGAGCCGGGCCGGCCCGAACGGGGCGATCGCCGCCGGTACCCGGCCGCTGACCAGCAGCTCGGCCACCGCCTCCGCGGTGACCGGGGCGAGCAGGATGCCGTTGCGGTAATGGCCGGTGGCGACCACCAGCCCGTCCACCCCGGCCGGCCCGAGCAGCGGCGCGTTGTCGGGCGAGCCGGGGCGCAGGCCGGCGACGGTCTCGACGAGCTCCAGCTCGGCCACGTCCGGCAGCAGCTCGAAGGCGGCCCGCAGCAGGTCGTGGACGGCGCCGGCGGTCACGCGGGTGTCGAAGCCCTGCTCCTCGACGGTCGCCCCCACCACCACCCGGCCGTCGGCCCTCGGCACCACGTAGACCTCCAGCCCGCGCACGTTGCGCCGGCACAACGGGTCGGCGGCGGGCCCGCGGAGCTGCAGGAGCTGGCCCTTGACGGGACGCACGGGCGGCAGCAGCTCGGGCGGGACGCCCCCCAGCTCCCGGCTCCAGCAGCCGGCGGCGAGCACCACCGTCGCCGCCGCCAGCGACGCCCCGCCGGCGATGGTCACGCCGGTGACCCGCTCGCCATCCAGCCGCAGCTCGCTCGCCCGGCCCGCCAGCAGCCTGACCCCGGCCCGCTCGCAGGCGGTCAGCAGCGCGCCGGCCATGGCCCGGTTGTCGACCTGGTGGTCGCCGGGAGCCAGGACGCCGCCACGAACGCCCGGGGCCAGCCCGGGCTCGAGGCGCCGGCATTCGCGGCTGCGGAGGCGCTCGACCTCCAGCCCGCAATGGAGCTGGAACCGGTAGAGATCCTCGATCGCGGCGTTGTCGTCGGTGTCCCTGGCAACGGTCAGGGTGCCGCAGCGGCGGTAGCCGACCTGCGTGCCGGCCGCCTCCTCCAGCTCGGCGGCGAAGCCGGGCCAGCGGTCGGCGGCGGCCAGGTTGAGCCGCAGCAGCGCCTGCTCGCCGTAGTGGACCTCGGTGACCGGGGCCAGCATCCCCGCCGCCGCCCAGGAGGCGCCCCTGCCGGGCGATGGGTCGACCACGGTGACGGCCATCCCGGCCTGGGCCGCCCGCCAGGCGACCGCGAGGCCGATCACCCCGCCCCCGACCACGACGACGTCGCCGGCAACCTGGCTGGCCATGGTGTTGGCGGCTCCTCCCTTCGCCGGCATTACCCGGTGCAGGTTCCAACGGTCGGCGGCCCGGTAGCCGCCCTCTCAGCCCGGTGGCCCGGGCTCCCGTGTGTGTCCCACCAGCCTACTCTTCGTCCCGGCCGGGGGCAGGTCGCCCGGCGAGCGCGACGGCGAGGCCGCGCGCGAGCGCATCCGCGGTCGAGCCGTCCTCGGCGCCGTGGTCGGGGTTGAACTCGGTGATCACCAGGCCCGCCAGGCCCTGGTGCCGGGCGAAGACGGCCAGGCAGGTCATCGCCGCGGCCGGGGGGTTAGGGAGTCGTTAGGGGCATGGCCTTGGATGCCGCCGCCGCGTGCCCGCGCTGCCGAATCGTGAGGGTCCTTCCTGCTCCTGCCCGTGCAGGTGCAGCTTCGTGAGCCGGCACGCGGGCATGCGCTCGAGGAGGTAGCGAAGATGCGGCGAATCGCGGTTGTCCTCGTCCTGATGGTCATGGCAGCGGCCTTGCCGGTGGTCCGCGGTGTCGCCAAGGACGCCCCCGCCGGCTCGGCCGCCGGCCCCAGCGTGCGGGCCGACTTCGACGACGACGGCTTCGTGGACCTCGCGGTGGGGACGCCGTCGGAGGACGTGGGCGCCACGGTGAACGCCGGTGCCGTGACCGTCCTGTACGGCTCGGCGGCGGGCCTGTCGGCCGCCGGGAGCCAGCAGCTCACCCAGGACACCGCCGGCGTCCCCGACGCCGTCGAGGGCGACGACCACTTCGGGCACCTGCTGGCCACCGGCGACTTCGACAACGACGGCCGCACCGACCTCGCCGTCGCCGTGCTGTTCGAGGACGTCGGCGCGATCGTGGACGCCGGTGCCGTGACCGTCCTGTACGGCTCGGCGGCCGGGCTCACCGGCGCCGGGAGCCAGCAGTTCACCCAGGACACCCCGGGGATCGTCGGCGCCGCCGAGACCGACGACGGCTTCGGCGAGGCGCTGGCCGCCGGCGACTTCAACAACAACGGCGTCGACGACCTGGCCGTGGGCTCCCCCTCCGAGGACGTCGGCGCCGCCGTCAACGGCGGCTCGGTCAACGTCCTGTATGGCTCCGCGGCGGGCCTGTCAGCCACCGGCAACCAGCAGTTCACCGAGGACACCCCGGGGGTGGCCGGCGTCACCGAGGGCGACGACCACCTCGGCCACCTGCTCGCCAGCGGCGACTTCAACAACGACAACCGCACCGACCTCGCCGTCGCCGGGCTGTTCGAGGACGTCGGCACGATCCTCGACGCCGGCGCGGTCACCGTCCTGTACGGCTCGGCGTCGGGGCTCACGGCCACCGGCAGCCAGCAGCTCACCCAGGACACCCCTGGGGTGCCTGGCAGCGCCGAAGCCGAGGACGCCTTCGGCGAGGCGCTGGCCGCCGGCGACTTCAACGGCAACGGCGTCGACGACCTGGGGGTCGGCGTCCCGTCCGAGGACGTCGGCGCCGCGCCGAACGGCGGCGCCGTCAACGTCCTGCCCGGGGCCGCCGGTGGCCTCACCGGCAGCGGCAGCCAGCAGTTCACCGAGGACACCCCCGGCGTGACCGGCAGCACCGAGGGCGACGACCACTTCGGGCACCTGCTGGCCAGCGGCGACTTCAACAACGACGGCCGCGCCGACCTCGCCGTCGCCGTGCTGTTCGAGGACGTCGGCGCGATCCTCGACGCCGGCGCCGTCACCGTCCTGTACGGCACCGCCTCCGGCCTGAGCGGCACCGGTAGCCAGCAGCTCACCCAGGACACCCCAGGGGTGCCTGGCAGCGCCGAGGCCGAGGACGCCTTCAGCCATGCGCTGGCCGCCGGCGACTTCGACAACAACGGGTTCCCGGACCTGGCGGTGGGTGCGCCGTCGGAGGACGTCGGCGCCGCGATGGACGCCGGCGCCGTCAACGTCCTGCCCGGGACCGCCGGCGGGCTCACCGGCGGCGGCAGCCAGCAGTTCACCCAGGACACCCCCGGCGTCCCCGACACCGTCGAAGCCGACGACATGTGGGGGGAGGCGCTCACCCCAGCTTGGTGAGGGCACGGCGGAGGTTGCGGACCCCCTGCTGGATGCGCTGCTCGTTCTCGATCAACGCGAACCGCACGTGGCCGTCGCCGCCAGGGCCGAAGCCGATCCCCGGCGAGGTGGCCACCCTGGCCTCCTTCACGAGGAAGGACGCGAACTCGACCGAGCCCATCTCCCGGTACGGCTCGGGGATCGGCGCCCACACGAACATCGTCCCCGCTGGCGGCACGACCTCCCAGCCGATGCGCTGGAGCCCCCCACAGAGGGTGTCACGGCGCGACTGGTAGACGCGCTGCACCCGCTCGGGGTGCTCCGGGTCCTCGTTGAGGGTGACGGTCGCGGCGATCTGGATCGGCTGGAAGACCCCGTAGTCCAGGTACGACTTGAGCTTGGCCAGCGCCTGCACGACGGTGGCGTTGCCGACCAGGTACGCGATCCGCCAGCCGGCCATGGAGAACGCCTTGGTCATCGAGTACAGCTCGACCGCGCACTCCTTGGCGCCCTCGGCCTGGAGGATCGACGGCGGGCGGTAGCCGTCGAAGCCGAGCTCGGCGTAGGCGTTGTCATGGACCAGCAGCACCTCGTGCTCGCGGGCGAAGTCGACCATGCGCTGCATGAAGGCGAGGTCCACGCAGGTGGTGGTCGGGTTGTGCGGGAACGACAGGACGATCACCCGTGGACGCGGCCAGGACCAGCGGTAGGCCTCCTGGACGCCCGCGAAGAAGTCCTCGCCGGCGCCGACGGGGATCTCGCGGACGTCGGCCCCGGCGAACAGCGGCCCCCAGATGTGGATGGGGTAGGACGGCGACGGCACCAGGGCCGCGTCACCCGGCTGCAGCAGCACCCACATCAGGTGCGAGAAGCCCTCCTTGGAGCCGATGGTGGCGATCACCTCGGTGTCGGGGTCGAGCTCGACGCCGAAGCGGCGGCGGTAGCGTCCGGCGGCGGCCTCCCGGAGCTTGGGGATGCCGCGGCTGGCCGAGTAGCGGTGGTTGCGGGGGTTGCGGGCCGCGTCGGCGAGCTTGTCCACCGCCACTTCCGGCGAGGGCAGGTCGGGGTTGCCGAAGCCGAGGTCGATGACGTCCTCGCCGGCCCGGCGGGCCGCCACCTTGAGGCCGTCGATGATGGTGAAGACATAGGGCGGCAGGTTCGTGATACGACGGAACTCCACGCGGAGACCCCCGGACGGTAGGAGACGATGGGGATCACGGTACGGCCCTTCGAGGAGGGCGACCAGCGGAGTGAGGCCCGGAACGGCTCGGGCCCCCGGCCGCGGATGGCCGGGGGCCCGAGCCGGGGCGGGAGGCCCGCCTACATGCCCATGCCGTGGCTGTGGCCGCCAGCCCCGGCCCCGGCGTCCTCCTTCTCCTCCGGCTTGTCCACGACCAGGGTCTCGGTCGTGAGCAGCAGGGCGGCGATGGAGACGGCGTTCTGGACCGCCGAGCGGGTCACCTTGGCCGGGTCGACCACACCCGCCTTGAACAGGTCGCCGTACTCGCCGGTGGCGGCGTCCAGCCCGTGGCTGTCGGCCAGCTCGCGGACCTTCGCGACCACGACCGCGCCCTCGAACCCGGCGTTGGCGGCGATCCAGTAGAGCGGCAGCTCCAGCGCCTTGCGCACGATCGCCGCGCCGGTCGCCTCGTCGCCGGTGAGGTCCAGCTTGTCGAGGGCGCCCTGGGCGCGGATCAGGGCGACGCCGCCGCCGGCGACGATGCCCTCCTCGATCGCGGCGCGGGTGGCCGAGAGCGCGTCCTCGATGCGGTGCTTCTTCTCCTTCAGCTCGACCTCGGTGGCCGCGCCGACCTTGATGACGCCGACGCCGCCGGCGAGCTTGGCCAGCCGCTCCTGCAGCTTCTCGCGGTCCCAGTCGGAGTCGGTGTTGTCGATCTCCTGCTTGATCTGGGCGATGCGGCCCTTGATGTCCTCTGGCGAGCCGGCGCCCTCGACGATGGTGGTGTCGTCCTTGGTGATCGTGACCCGCCTGGCCCGGCCGAGCAGGTCGAGGGTGACGTTCTCGAGCTTGAGGCCGACCTCCTCGGAGATCACCTGGCCGCCGGTGAGGATCGCGATGTCGGCGAGCATCGCCTTGCGGCGGTCGCCGAACCCGGGAGCCTTGACGGCCGCGCTCTTGAAGGTGCCGCGGATCTTGTTGACGACCAGGGTGGCCAGCGCCTCCCCGTCGACGTCCTCGGCGACCACCAGCAGCGCGCGGCCCGACTGGACGACCTTCTCCAGCAGGGGCAGCAGCACCTGCGCCGAGGAGATCTTCTGGTTGGCGATGAGGATGTAGGGGTCCTCCAGGACCGCCTCCATCCGCTCGGGGTCGGTGACGAAGTAGGGCGAGATGTGGCCCTTGTCGAACTGCATCCCCTCGGTGAACTCCAGCTCCATGCCGAAGGTCTGCGACTCGTCGACGGTGATGACCCCGTCCTTGCCGACCTTGTCCATCGCCTCGGCGATGATCCGGCCGATCTCGGCGTCCTGGGCGGAGATGGCCGCCACCGAGGCGATCTCCTCCTGGTTCTCGATCTCGTGGGCCTGGTTGCGGATCGCCTCGGCGACCGTCTCGACGGCCCGCTCCATGCCGCGCTTGAGGCCCATCGGGTTGGCGCCGGCGGCGACGTTGCGCAGGCCCTCATGGACCAGGGCCTGGGCGAGCACGGTGGCGGTGGTGGTGCCGTCCCCGGCGACGTCGTTGGTCTTGGTCGCGACCTCCTTGGCGAGCTGAGCGCCGAGGTTCTCGTAGTGGTCCTCGAGCTCGATCTCCTTGGCGATGGTCACGCCGTCGTTGGTGATGGTGGGGGCGCCCCACTTCTTGTCGAGGACGACGTTGCGGCCCTTGGGCCCGAGGGTGACCCGCACGACGTTGGCCAGCTTGTCGACCCCGGCCTCGAGGGAGCGGCGCGCCTCGGCGCTGAACAGCAGTTGCTTGGGCATGTCTCCCCGGTTCCTTACTTGTTGACGATCGCGAGGACGTCGCGGGCGGAGAGGATCAGGTAGTCGTCGCCGCCGAGCTTGACCTCGGTACCGCCGTACTTGGAGTAGATGACGATGTCGCCGACCTTGACGTCGAGCGGCACCCGGGCGCCGTCCTCGAAGCGGCCGGGGCCGACGGCGATGACCTCGCCCTCCTGGGGCTTCTCCTTGGCGGTGTCGGGGATGACCAGCCCGGAGGCGGTCATCTCCTCGCCCTCGCCGGGCTTGACGACGATGCGGTCCTCGAGCGGTTGCAGGCTGACGCCCATCCTTCCTCCTCGTGCCGTAGCGGCCCGGCCCGGATCGGGCGGGCCAGAAGGGATACACGTTCGCGCGGATATTAGCACTCGGTTGAGGGGAGTGCTAAGCGCATCCTAGGTAGGTTGCGCGGCCGCCGTCAACCGCCCCCGCCGCGCGAGCGGCGCTTGGGGTGGCGGGGGGCGCGGCGGCCGACACCGGGGACGATCTGGAGGTTCGGGTCGGCCCGTGCGTCCAGCGGGGTGCGCTCGCCCCGCTCCAGGGCGAAGCTGCCGGCGCAGGCCACCATCGCCCCGTTGTCGGTGCAGAGCGCCGGCGACGGCACCAGCACCCGCACCCCGAGGCCGTCGGCCGCCTCCCCCAGCCGGGCCCGCAGGCGCGAGTTGGCCGCCACCCCGCCGGCCAGCAGCACCGTGTCGAGTCCCTCGCGCTTGGCGGCGCCGAGCACCTTGCTGACCTGCACGTCCACGACCGCCTCCTGGAACGAGGCGGCCACGTCGGCCGGGTGGACGGCCGGCCCGGCCGTGCGGACGTGGCGGGCGACGGCCGTCTTGAGGCCGGAGAGGGAGAAGTCGTCGGAGCCGTCCTCCAGCAGCGCCCGCGGGAAGCGCACCGCCGCCGGGTCGCCGGTGCGCGCCAGCTCGTCGATGACGGGCCCGCCCGGGTAGCCGAGCCCCAGCACCCTCGCGACCTTGTCGTAGGCCTCGCCGGCGGCGTCGTCGATGGTCTGGCCGAGCATCCGGAACCCGCCGCGCTCGTCCATCACCAGCAGGCTCGTGTGCCCGCCGGACACCACGAACACCAACGCCGGCAGTGGCAGCGGCCCGTGCTCGAGGACGTTGGCGTAGACGTGGGCGACCAGGTGGTTGACCCCGACGAGGGGGCGGTCCAGCGCCAGCGCGTAGGCCTTGGCCGCCGCCACCCCGACCAGCAGCGACCCGGCCAGGCCGGGGCCGAGGGTGACCGCGATCGCGTCGACGTCGCCGAGCCGCACCCCGCCGAGGGCGCAGGCCTGCTCGACGGCCGGGTGGAGCAGGTCGACGTGCGCCCGGGAGGCGACCTCGGGAACGACCCCGCCGTAGCGGGCGTGCAGGGTCTGCTGGTCGGCGAGCACGTTGGAGCGGACCCGCCGCCCGTCCTCGACGAGGGCGACGCCGGTCTCGTCGCAGGAGGTCTCGATCCCCAGCACCAGCACGCTCAACCGGCCTCCCGCGGCTCCGGGATGCGGCCGGCGAGGCCGGCCAGGCGCTCGGCGTAGGCGGGGGTCTGCAGGCCCTCGGCCCACATGATCAGGGCGTCCTCGCCGGTCTCGGCGTAGTAGTTCTTGCGGATGCCGACCGGGGCGAAGCCGAACTGGTGGTACAGCGCCTGGGCGGCATGGTTGGCGACCCGCACCTCCAGGGTGCACGCGGTCGCGCCCCGCCGCCTGGCCTCGGCGATCACCGCGTACAGCAGGCGGGAGGCGACCTTGCGGCGGTGCACGCCGGGATCGACGGCGATGTTGGTCACGTGGGCCTCGTCGCCGAACACCATCAGGCCGGCGTAGCCGACGACCCGGCGGCGGACCCTGGCCACGATGTAGAAGCGGGTCGAGCGCTGGACGATCTCGGACAGGAACAGCGTCATCGTCCACGGGCGCGGGTACACCTGGCGCTCGATCTCGAGCACCTGGGGGATGTGCCGGCGGCGCATCGGCTGCAGGTCGATGACGAGCGGGGAGCGCTGGTCGCCGACCTCGCGCCTGGACGGGTGCAGCGTGGCCATCAGCGTCACCCCGTCTCCGCCGATCGGGCCGCGCGCTCGCTGGCCAGCCGCCGTTCGACAGAGGGGTCGACGTCGGGCCGGCGCAGGTAGAGCGGGGTCACGTCGAGCGGGCTGGAGAACTCCTCGCGGTGGAACCGCGGCAGGGCCAGCTCGACCAGGGCGCTGGCCGACGGCATCGCCTGGGCCCGGCTGCCGAAGTGGCAACGGTCGTCGAGGCGCTCGAAGACCTCACGGTAGGCGAGGGCGCCGTCGCCGCACAGCAGCACCTCCTCGCCTCTGCCCTCCAGCGCGGCGGCGAGCTGGTCGGGCCGGAGCGCGTGGTACTCGACGAGCCGCACCACCCCGGCGTGGGCCGGCCGGTACACGGCCGTGAACACCTCGCCCCGGCGGGCGTCGATCACCGGGCAGATCGTGCGGCGGACGTGCCGGTGGGCGAAGGCGAGCAGGTCCAGGCTGGGCACGGCCACCATCGGGAGCCGCCAGGCCTGGGCGAGCGCCTTGGCCGTGCTGACCCCGACCCGCAGGCCGGTGAACAGACCGGGGCCGGTGCCGACGGCGACGCCGGCCAGCGACCCGGCGTCCACCTCGGCCTGCTCGAGGACCCAGCGGACGGCGGGGGTGAGCACCTCGGCGTGGCGGCGATCGTTGCGGATCGACACCGACGCCAGCGTGCCCGACTCCGACCCGACGGCCACGCTGGTGACGGGGGTGGCGGTGTCCATCGCGAGCACGAGCAAGCGGAGAGCCTTTCGAGCGATCCGGTGGAAACGTATTGTGGCACCTCAAGCCGCGGTCGCGCCGTCCGATCACAACCTCGATGGCGCGAGTGCTGATCGTCCAGGGCCACGCCCGCTCGCGGGCGGATACGGCCGCCACCCTGCGCGCCGAGGGCCACGACGTCCTCGAGGCGGGCTCTGCCGACCATGGCGTGCGTCTGGCCCACGAGCAGGGACCAGAGGTCATCCTGCTCGACCCCATGCTGCCCGACCGCTCGGGGTACGAGCTGTACGCGAGCCTGCAGCGCGACCCGATCACCCTGGCGATCCCGGTGCTGTTCCTGCCCGGCTCGCCGCCGAACGCCGCGGGGCAGCGGAGCACCGGGACGGCGGTCGCGGACCTCGACATCGTCACCCGCCTCGGGCTCGCGCTTCGCACCAAGGCGCTCAACGACGAGTTGCGCCTGGCCGACGTGAGCCTGCGCTCGGCGGTGCTCACCGACTCGCTCACCGGGCTGGCCAACCGCCGGGCGGTGGAGGAGCGCCTGCGGGCGCTGACGGGGCTCGCCAAGCTCGGCATGGGGCCGCTGTCGCTGGTCCTCACCGACCTGGACGGCTTCGCCGAGGTCAACGACCACAGCGGCTACGCCGCCGGCGACCGGCTGCTGCAGGCGTTCGCCGGCCTGCTGCACGAGTCGTGCCGCGGCGGCGACACCATCGGCCGCTTCGAGGGCGAGGCGTTCCTGATGCTGCTGCCCGGGACCAAGCTGGACGCCGCCTGGAACGTGGCCGAGCGGGTGCGGCGGCGCACCATCGCCGTCGGCATCGTCCTCGGCCCGGACGCGCCCCGCCTGACCGCCTCGTTCGGCGTGGTCGAGCACCGGCCGGCCGACGCCTGGCGCGACCTGCTGTCCCGGGCCGAGACCGCGCTCGTCAGGGCCAAGCGCGCCGGCCGCAACCGCTGCGAGGTCGCCTAGTCCGCCCCGACGAGCCTTGAGGGCGGAAGATGCGTGGATGCGGTTCGTCGGGGTGGATCTGGCCTGGGGTGGGCGCAACCCGTCCGGGCTGGCGGCGCTCGACCCGGCAGGGCGGGTGGTCGCGGAGGGCTCGGCGACCACCGACGGCGACATCGCGGCGTTCGTCGCCGCCCACGACCGCGACGGCGCGGTGCTCGCGCTGGACGCGCCGCTGGTGGTCACCAACCCGTCAGGCAGCAGGCGCGCCTGCGAGGCCGAGCTGCAGCGGCGCTACGGCCGCATGGGGGCGGGGCCCTACCCCAGCAACCTCGGCGTGCTCGGCGGCAGGGTCCGGGCGATGGAGCTGGTGCGCCGCTCGCCAAGGCCGTACCTGACCGTCCCGCGCGACCCGGGCCGGGCCACCGGCTGGTGGGCGATCGAG
>Ga0307278_10000235_pt1 | contig 28881 bp, 28 predicted proteins | sample ER_DNA_117_FD_194482 | JGI IMG/M metagenome (GOLD analysis project Ga0307278, IMG submission 194482) | Bulk soil microbial communities from the East River watershed near Crested Butte, Colorado, United States - ER_DNA_117 | ecosystem: Environmental > Terrestrial > Soil > Floodplain | place...
GTGCCCGGCGCCGGCGACGGGCACGAAGGTGACCAGGTCGGGCCGTGCCCTCGCGAGGGCCTGGCTGGGCGCGATCGGCAGTCTGGGGGCGGCGGTGCCGTGGAACAGCAGGACCGGGACCGACAAGCGGTCGGCCCGGTCCACGTAGTCGAGGCGGTCCCAGTCCAGGTCGTAGCGGACGCCGGCGATGGCCTTGGCGACCGTGGTGAGCGAGGCGGGGACCGGGACGCCGAGCAGCGGGAGCGTGCGGTCGCGGGCGCCGTGGTCGACGGCCGCGCCGAGGCTCAGTCCTGGGGCGTCGAGGATCGCCCCGCGCGCCTTGGCGGCCAGCCTCGACTCGTACAGGAAGCTGGTGACGATCCCGCCGCCCATGCTGTAGCCGACCAGCACGACCTCGGTCGCCCCGTGGGCCAGCGCGTAGGCGGTCGCGCCTTCGACGTCGCGCCATTCCTCCTTGCCCCAGTGCCGCAGGCCGTCGGGGCTGCGCGGGGCGCCAGGGTCGTTGCGGTAGGCGATGACCAGCGCGGGGAAGCCCTGGGCGACCACCGGGCCGAGCAGGCGCAGCGCCTCGCGGCGCGGCGCGTTGTAGCCGTGCACGAACAGCACCCAGGTGGGCCGGGTTCCCTCGACGAACCAGGCGGGCGTCGGGCCGAGCTCAGAGTTGTAGGTGACCTCGTCGAAGGGGATGCCGAACGCCGCCCGAGGGTCGGAGGGGAAGGCGAAGCTGTCCACGCCGGCCTGGTCCCCCGCCTCGAGGGGGGCACCGCGGAGCTGGGTGAAGGTCCGCACCACCCGATCCGGCTCCAGTTTCTGGACGGCGCCCATCTGCCCGTACCCGTCGCGCCACTGGAGCCCCCAGGTGCCGGCGGCGGTGAGGTCGGCAGGCGAGGCCGCGTCGCGGCCGAGCGTGACGGCGTGGTCGCCGACGGCCAGCACCGGGATCCGGTCGTCGGGGTCGGTCGGTGGGGCGGCCTTCAGGGCGCCGTCGCGGATCTCCCCGGAGTAGAACCAGCCCCCGGCCCCGTAGAACAGCACGAGGACGGCGACCAGGACGATCGCGGCCGCCCGGGCCAGCCGCACCGGGAGGCGCCGGCCGCGCGGGCTGGCGCGGCCGGTGTCGTCGAGCTCCTGCTCGGCGGTGCTGGGCATGATGCCTGCCTCTCAGGTCCCCGGTGGTGAGCATCGCGCCCACCAGAATGTGACGATCATCCTGACGAATCCCAACCCGGACAAGTGGAGGTCGCCCTCAATTCGGCCGCTGGAACCGCCCACCACGCCTGGGTAGATCCGGAACTAGTCCGGGTCGTCCCGGAGCGCCCGCAGGGCGGCCGCGTGCTCGGCGGTGATGCCCTTCGCCCGCTGCGCAGCGGCCTCCTCGGCGGTGAGGCCCGCGCCGAGCCATTCGGCCACCTCGTCCAGCGGGATGCCGGCCCGCCACCAGTCCTGGACGACGTTCACGGCGGTGTGGCCCTGTCGCGTCAGGCGCCCGGCCTCGGCCGGCCGCACGCCCAGGGCCGTCCACAGCGCCGCGTCGGCCGCCTCGACGTGGTGCCGCGCCCAGTCGAGCGCGGCGTCGTCCCACCATTGACGCATCGCGTAGCTGGTGATCACCCGAGGCGGGACGCCAGCGTTCGCAAGCCTGCGAAACCCGTCCGCGTGGGAACCGGCGGTCGCGTGACCCGCCACGGACTGTGGTGCCCGCTGCTGGTCGAACGCGCGGAGGGGCGTGAGGCCCTGATGCCTGTACTGGCGGGCGCGATCCAGGTCGACGCCGAACTCGTGCCAGGCCACCGCCTCCGTGGCGTCGATGCCGGCCGCCCGCCAGTGGCGGACCGTCTGTGCCGTGACACCGGCGGTGCGCCACTGCGCGGCGCGCAGGCCGTCCGGCACGCCGGCGTCCCGCCATGCCCGCGCCTCGCCGAGGGTGAACCGCCACCTCCGCCAGATCCTGGCCTCGGCCCGCGCGAAGCCAGCCGCCAGCCACTGGCTCAGCGGCTCCGGCTGCTCGCCGCTCACCAGCCGCCCGCCCCGGCCGGCGGCGGGATGTCGACGGCCGTGGCCCACTCGGGGGTCCGGCCGGTGGGGTCCATGAGCCCGACGACCACCCGCGTGCGCGCTGGAGGCGCCGGCGGCCCGGGGTGTGCCCGTCGGTGAGCACGATCACCAGGTCGGGCCGGGGCCGCAGCCGGGTGGCGGCGGCGAGGCCGGCGCCCATGTCGGTCCCGCCGCCCCCGAGCAGGCGCACCTGCCCCGGGTCGAGGACCCGCTGTGCCTCGTAGGCCTTGGCGTCGCAGCTGATCAGCTGGAGGTTCCGGCGGGCGACGCCGACGCTCTTCAGCACGCCGCCGATCTCGCCGAGTGCCTGGGCCAGCATCTGGTCGCTCATGCTGCCCGAGGTGTCGATCAACATCGCGACCTGCGGCAGGGGCTGGCGCAGGCTCGGCAGCACGACGTCGCGCACGACCGACGAGCGGCGCGACGGACGCCGGTAGGTGAAGTCGACCCGTCCGGCGACGTCCGCGACGCCGCGGCGCACCGCCGAGGCAAGGAGCTGGCGCCAGCTCACGACGGGGTCGAGGATCTCGTCCGCCCAGCGCTCCCAGCCGGCGGGCAGGTCACCTCGCTGCCGCCGGTGCTCCCGGATGCGGCGGGCGACGTCCCTGCCCAGCAGCCGGCACTCCAGCGCCGAGAGCCCCGGGCGGCCGCAGTCCCACGGACGGCACTGGCCGTCACAGCCGCTGCCGCAGTCGGGCGGCTCGCGCTCGAGGGCCCTGCCCACAAGCAGCGCGTCCCAGTACTGCTCGGCAACCCAGCCGTCGGGCTGGCCGAAGCTGGCCGGCACCACCGCCTCGTCCGGCAGGGTGAGCTCGCCGGCGCGGAGGTCGTCGTCGATCTCGGCGTCCCCGGCGAGGTTCCAGCGGCGCTGCTCGGGCGTTCTCCGCGACACGGGCAGGGCGGGTGGCGTCGCCGCCTCACCCGGGAAGCGTGCCGCGTGCTGGCGGAGCAGGTGGGCGACCTGGTGGACCAGCCAGAACCCGACCGTCCCGACCTCGGTGCCGCGCAGCACGGCCGGGTCGAGGTAGACGTGCCAGGCGGTGTCGACGGGGAAGGCACCCAGGTCGAAGCGCCGCTCCGGCGGCTCGCCGGACTGGTCGACCACCACGGGAACCAGTGCGAGCAGCGCCGTGGCGAGGTACGGGGCCTGGTGGGCCGCCCAGACGCGGCTCGCGGCCCAGTGCTGGCGCAGCTCCGGCGCGAGGTCGTGGATGCCGCCGGCCCGCACCGTCACGGACCCTCCGTCCGCATGAGCCCGGCGGCGCGCAGCACCGGGACGAGCTCCAGGACCTCGGCGGGGAGGTCGGCACCGGCCGGCCGCGCGCCCGCAAGGGTGCGGGCGGCCAGCGCGGCCACGTCGGAGGCCGTCTTGGCGGCCTTGGCCACCACCCGCCAGGCCGCCGCCCACGAGTCCGCGTCGCCCTTCGAGACGGCCACCGCCGCCACCGCCGTCACCACCGCGAACGCGCGGTCGCTGCGCTCGGGCAGGCTGAACGACTCCGGGTCCGCCAGCACCGCCTCCGGATCGGGCAGGTCCGCGTTCACCAGCCAGGAGAGGAACTCCAGGCCCGGGCCCTCGCCGACCGCGCCCATGACGAGCGTGGCCCGTGCCTGCTCGGAGGCACCGCAGGCCTCGCACGCGGCGAGCAGCGTGCTCACCGCCTCCCAGCTCCTCGGGCTCGGCCAGCCCCGGCTGGCGAGCGAGGCGACGACCGGAAGCTGCAGCACCAGGGTCGGCCGCACCTCCAGGAACGCGGCCACCGCCGCACGCGCCGCCAGCCGCTGGGCCGGGCTCGGCACGCCGGCCGTCGACACCTCCGGCGCGGCGAACCCGACGGCCAGGCCCTTGGCCACCGAGCGTGCCTCCACCGGCCATTCGAGGTGGACGAGGCGGTTGGCGAGCGGCGGCGCCAGCTCCCACCCGTCGGCCGCCTCCTCCGGCGGGTTGGCCGCCGCGACCACCCGCACGTCCTCCGGCAGCGCGACGTCGCCGACCACGCGCTCGAGCACGACCCGCAGCATCGCCGCCTGCACCGCCGGCGGAGCGGTGGTCAGCTCGTCCAGGAACAGCAGGCCACGCTCTGCCGCGGCCAGGCGCCTCGCCCAGGACGGCGGCGCCAGCGCCACCATCCCGTCCACCACGACGGGGAGGCCGGCGAAGTCCGACGGCTCCCTGATCGAGCCGATGACCACCTCCACCGGCCATCCGAGCGACTCGCCCAGGGCGCGGACCGCCGACGTCTTCCCCGTGCCCGGACTTCCCCAGAGCAGCACCGGCACCTTCGCCATGACGGCGATCGCCAGCGCCTCGTTGGTCACCTCCGCGCCGATGCCCGCACCTCCCCGTCACAACCTCGTGCCCATTGTGATGGGTGGCCGATCGGCACTCCAAGAGGTGCGCGCAACGCGGAACGGCGACTCAGGACCGGTGGGGAGGCTGATCGGCCTCGGCGAGGCGCTTGATCGCCGCCAGCCGGGCGTCCCATTCGGCGGCGAGGCCGGCCAGCCAGCGCGCGGTCGCGTCCAGCCGTTCGGGACGCACGGTGTAGCGCAGCTCGCGGCCCCGCCGGGCGCCGCGGACCAGGCCGGCCCGGTCGAGCACGGCGAGGTGCTTGACGACCGCCTGGCGGCTGACCGGCAGGTCGACCGCGAGACTGGTCGCCGACGCCTCGCCACGGGCGGCGAGCACGTCGAGCAGGCGCCGGCGGGTCGGGTCGGCGAGCGCGACGAACACCTCGTCGGCCTCGCCCGCCGACCCGGCGCCCGCGTGGTCAGGCGGCATGCCGCTCCCCGTACCGGCGCAGGCTGTCCAGCACCTGCCGCCAGCCCTGGCTGTTCGCCTCGGCGTGCCGCGCCTGGTCGACCTTCACGGCGTCCGTGCTGGCAAAGCCGCTCTCCACGACGCGCACGCGAGTGCCTTCGCCTTCCGGCGTGAGGGTGAACTCCACCAGGGTCGCGCTGCCCTCGGCCACGGGCGTGTCCGGGTGGCGCGCCCAGCGGAAGGCGAATCGTCGCGGCGGCTCGACCTGCTCGACGACGGCCTCGATCTTCCCGAACTCCTCACTGACCAGGACCATGGCCCCGCCGGGCCGCAGGTCGACCTGCGTGGTCATGCCCTCGAACCACCGGTCGACGTGCTCCGGCCGGGTCAGCACCTCCCAGAGCCGCTCGGCCGGTGCAGCGACCACGATCTCGCGCTCGATACGATCTGCCACAGTCACGAAGCTGCCTTCCCTTCCTCTCGGCTATGTGCAACCCCATAGTTGCACGTATCGTGCCGTGGCGCAACCCTACGGTTGCAGAATCCTCAGGCGCCGGGCTTGAAGAACATCGTCCAGGTCGTCACGACCAGCAGCAGGAGGATCAGCATGATCCCCAATGACCAGCGTCGCAGCTGGTGCCGCGCCTGGACGTGGTCGCCGGCCTTCGCCGCCCGCTCCGCGGCGAGCGTGGTGCGGCTGAGGAACACGGCGCCGACGAGGACGGCGGCCGCGACGAGCACGAGGGAGAGCCAGATCCACGTCTGCCCGAAGGTCCAGGCGTCGTCGTCGACGACCATCCAGATCCCCAGGACGAGGACCAGCCCGGCCGCCGGCGAGAGGACCAGCGGTCCGACCACGCGCAGGCTGGTGATGAAGCGGGCGACCGCCACGTCCTCGCCGGTCCGGATGAGGTACGTTCCGAATGCGATGAGCGCGACCAGGCCGCCGACCCAAACCATCGCGCTGAGCACGTGGAGGAACACGAGCCATTCGTGGAGTGTGGCGAGCGGCATTGCAGACTCCTCCCACTTCTCGGCATGTCGATACTTGGTTCCAATCCAAACATGAGTTGAAACCAAACTTGGTGTTACTCTACACAATGATGGGGCTTCGTGAGCGCAAGAAGGAGCAGACCCGCCGGCTGATCACCGAGACCGCCTGGCGGTTGTTCACCGACCGCGGCTTCGATCACGTGACGGTCGCCGAGATCGCGCGCGAGGCGCAGGTCGCCCTGGCGACCGTCTTCAACTACTTCCCGACCAAGGAGGACCTCTTCTACTCCCGGCTCGAGGCCTTCGAGACGCGGCTGCTCGAAGCGGTCAGCGCGCGGGAGGCGGGAGAGCCGGTGCTGGTCGCCTTCCGGCGCCACCTGCTCGAGCCCGGCGGCCTGCTGGCCCGGGCCGACGCGGGCGACCCCGACGCGCTCGAGCGGCTGCGCATGGTCAACCGCATGATCGCCACCAGCCCGGCGTTGCTGGCTCGCGAGCGGCAGACGATCGCCCGCTACGTGGACTCCCTCGCCGAGCTGCTCGCCGCCGAGACCGGCGCGCCGGCCGACGACGTCAGCGCGCACGTGGCGGCGAACGCGCTGCTGGGCGTCCACCGCACCCTGATCGACTACACGCGCCGGCGCATGCTGTCCGACGAGCAGCCCGCCCGGCTCGCCGCGGACGTCCGCAGGGTCGGCGAGCAGGGGTTCGCGCTGCTCGAACGTGGCCTCGGCGACTACGCCGCCAAGCCACGGCCGTAGCGCGGGGGCTTCCGGGGGGGAGCTGTCTTCGGGCTCCCCGGGATCAAGCCCCCGTCCGCTGGAGGGCCTGGTCGAGGTCGGCCAGGAGCTCGGCGGCGTCCTCGATGCCGACCGAGAGCCGCACCATGCCCGGCCGGATGCCGGCCAGGTCGAGCTCTCGGGGTGTGTAGGAGAACTGCGAGGAGTTGTGGGGGGCGCTGATCAGCGTCTCGACGCCGCCCAGGCTGGTCGCCTCGCGGACGACCTGGAGGGCGCGCAGGAAGCGGGCCGCGCGGTCGTTGCCGCCGCGGACGACGAAGGCGACCATCGCGCCCCGGCGCCCGGGGCGCCAGGTCCGTTCGGCCACGGCCGCGTCCGGGTGGGACGCCAGCCCCGGGTAGGCGACCTCGATGACCTCTGGCGAGTCCTCCAGCCAGCGGGCGACGCGCGCCGCGGCGTCGGCTTGCCGGCCGAGGCGCAGCTCGTAGGTGTGCAGCGCCCGAGCCACCAGGAACGCGGCGTGCGGGTCCAGGCAGGTGCCGAAGGTGACGACGCGCCGCTGGACCTCGCGGACGCTGGCGGCGTCGGCGACCATGGCGCCGGCGACGACGTCGGAGTGGCCGTTGAGGAACTTCGTGGCCGAGTGGACCACGACGTCGGCGCCGAGCGTCAGCGGCTGGACGGTGAACGCCGACGCGAACGTGTTGTCGACCACCAGGCGGGCGCCGCGCCGGTGGGCCAGCTCGGCGACCCCGGGGACGTCGAGCACGCGGAGCTGCGGGTTGGACAGCGTCTCGGCGTAGGCGACGGCCGCCGGCCCGGCCTCGAGCGCGGCCTCCCACTGTCCGAGATCGGCCGTGGCGACGAAGTCGACCTGGATCCCGAGCGCGGGCAGGTCGCGGACCAGCAGGTCGCGGGTGTCGCCGTACAGCTCGCGCGCGGCGACGATGCGGTCGCCAGCCCGGCACAGCGACAGCAGGGTGGTCGCGATCGCTCCCATCCCGCTGCTGGTCATCACCGCCGCCTGGCCGCCTTCCAGCCGCGCCACCGCGTCCGCGGCCCATGCGACCGTGGGGTTGCCGAACCGCGTGTACCAGGTCTCGCCGAACCCGCCGCCGTCGAGGATGTCCCGGTAGCTCTCGTCGTCCAGCTCGAAGGTCGTGCACTGGTAGATCGGGGGAACCACCGGCATGGTGCGGCTGAGGTAGCCGCGGGCCGCGTCCGTCCAGCGCTCGCCTCCTCCAGCGGTCGTCATACCTGCGCACCTCCTGCTCTCAGCCCGGCCAGCCGGGCGCCTCGTACACGACCTCGCCGTCGACCAGGGTGGCCAGCACGCGGGCGTCGCCGACCGGGCCGGCGGCCGGGTCGAACAGGTCGCGGTCGAGGACGGCGAGGTCGGCGCGCTTGCCGGGCTCGACCGAGCCGCTGACCGCGTCGAGCCGGTTGGCGTAGGCGGCGCCGATGGTGAACGCGTCGAGCGCGGCGGGCAGGTCGAGGCGCTCGGCGGGCAGGAACGGCTCGCCGCCGCGGTTGTGCGGGGGGACCCGGGTCACGGCCACCTCGATCTGGGCGAGCGGGTCCGGGGTGCTGACCGACCAGTCGCTGCCGAACGCCAGCGGCGCGCCGGCCGCGCGCAGGCTCGCCCACGGGTACTGCCAGGCGGCCCGCTCGGCGCTGACGAACGGCAGGGTCAGCTCGCGCATGTAGCCGTCGAGCATGGCCCAGAACGGCTGCGCGTTGGCGATCACGCCGAGACGGCGGAAGCGCTGCCGGTCGTCGGGGTGGACGAACTGCAGGTGGGCGATCTGGTGGCGGGCGTCGCGGCGGCCTCCCACGGCGACGGCGGCCTCGAAGGCGTCCAGGGCTTCGCGCACGGCCCGGTCGCCGATCGCGTGCACGTGCACGTCGAAGCCCTCCCGGTCGAGCGCGACCACCACCCGGGCCAGCTCGGCCGGCGGCAGCATCGAGGTGCCGCGCTCGCCGCCGCGGCCCAGGTACGGCTCGAGCATGGCGGCGGTGAAGTTCTCGGCCACGCCGTCCTGCACGATCTTGACGGCGCTCGCGCGCAGCCGGCCGCTCGCGCTCCTGGCGCGCTGCTCCACCAGCTCGGCGAGCTGCGCGTCGCCACGTTCGGGGTCCCACTTGAGCGCGGCGACGACGCGGGCGCTGAGCGTGCCGTCCGCCGCGGCCGCGCGGTAGGCGTCGAGCTGCCACGGCAGCACCCATGCGTCCTGCCAGGCGGTGATGCCGAGGGCGTGCAGGTGCGCCTGGGCGGTGGCGAGCGCAGCGGCCAGCTCTCCCGGGGCGGGTCGGGCGTGCCGGGCCCGACGCCGGCCAGCACGAGCGCGGCCGCGTTCGCCCAGCCGGAGTGCCCGTCGCGGCTCTCGAGCCAGGCCGGCCGCTCGGACACGAACTGGTCGAGCAGGCCGGGCGGGGGCACGCCACCCGGGAAGGCGTCCATGCGCCAGCCGCCGCCGAGCACCCACGGCGCCTCGGGGTGGCCGGCCCGGCGAGTGCGAGCACCTCCCGCTCGGCGCCGACCGCGACGATGCGCCCGCCGCTGACCGCGACCCCGCCGGCCCAGCGCCTGGCCGCGTCCGCGGTGTAGACCGGCGCGCCGACCAGGACCAGCTCGGCCGGGCAGGCGGGCGCGCTCATGGCGTGGACAGCTCGACGAGCGGAAGCGCCGTCATCGTTCGGGGATGGACGACGACAACAGGAACTGGTTGCTCAAGGCGCCCCTCCCCGCACGGCCGCGATGCAGGCGCCGACCTTCCGCGCGCCTGGCGGTGCGATCACGATACCGTCAGCGAGGGTCGACGGGCGCGATCGTGCCGGTGGCCGCCTCGATGGCCTCGGCGACACGAAGAGGGTTACGCGCCGCCAGGTCGGCGGTGCGGCCGCGGTCAGCCCGGATCGCCGAGCTCGGCGAAGAGGGTGATCTGCAGGCCCGCCGGCGCTTCGAGCCGCGCGTTGGACGAGTTCCAGGGTGTCGTGGTCGGCGGCGCCAGGATGCGGGCGCCGGCTTCCTGGGCCGCGCCCGTCGCCACCGCGGCATCGGCGACCTCGAGCGCGACCCGGATGGGGCCGGCCACCCGCCGCCCGACCTCCACCTCGTCGATGTAGGCGGCATACGGGGGATCCGCGAGCTCGAGCGTTGCCCGGCCGGCGTCGAGGATCGTGACGCGCCCGTCCCCGGCCGGGGAGGTGTAGGTGCCGACCTCGGGCATGCCGAGGACGTCGCGGTAGAACCGCAGCGCGACCTCACGGTCCTCCGTGGTGACCGCGAGCCGCAACTGGGCGACCCGAACGTTGCTCATGACCGTGTCCCTTTCTGGATGGAGTTCGCCGGGGCGGCGCCGTGGCGCGCGGCAGCGGCGGAGGCAGGATAGGTCATGCACGTCGTGCGCCCACCGGCGGGCGCGGCGGCACGGCCACCCGGCTCGGGTCGCTCCGCCTTAGGATGGGCGTATGACGACGGCGCCGCGGGCACGGGTCGAGGTGGGTCGTCGCGGTGGTGGTCGCCGTGCTCGCAGTCGCGGTGGTGTGGCTGGCGGCCGGCACCGTGCGGACCGTCCAGCGTCTGCGGGCCGAGCGGGTGCGGGGCACGGTGACCGTCGCGGGCTGCACCTTCCACCACGGCGCCTCACGAGCTCGCGACGTGTACTCGTGTGTCGGAGAGTTCACCTCCGAGACGGGGGACGTCCGCGTGCCCTCGGTCAGCTTCCCCACGAGGGAAGCCTCCGGCGGGGAGCGCGGGTCGCGGCCAGGGTCAGCGGCCCCGCCGACGGCACCGCCACGATCGGCGGCGCCGGCGGGGCACTGTGGTGGACGGCGTGCACCGGCGCCGCCGCGGCGGTCCTCCTCGCCTACCTCCTGACGGTCCGGCGCGGCGGGCGCGGTGCGCGCGGGGCGGGTCGCGCCCCTACCTGATGACGCCGACGATCTGACGGCGGTCGTCGATGTCGAGGGGTGCGGTGGCCGTGGTGGCGAGCAGGCTGTCGAAGGTGGTGAAGGTGCCGTCGTCGTACAGGAGCCCGTGGGTCTTGCCAGCGTCGTCCACGTAGCCGCCCACGATCTGGCGGCGGTTGTTGCCGCCGAGCAGCTGGGCGCGCGGGAAGGCGGTGGTGTCGATCGTGGTGTAGACGAGCGGCCGGGCCGGTTCGGCGTGGATCCGTCCTCGCGGCCCCGGGCGCTCGGCGGCCGGCCAGGAAGGTTGCCTGCTCAGGTATGGCCGCGGCCCCAGGCCGGTGCCAGCCTGGGGCCTTGCGCTTCGCGATCGACGCGGGCGGGCCGCCCGTCAGGCGGCGGCCACCCTGCGCAGGCGCCGGCGGGTCGTCGCGGTCCAGCCGGCGATTGCCACAACGCCCCCGGCCAACCCACCGATCAGGCCGAGGATCAGCGTCGCCAGCGTGTCCACCTCGCGCGGCACGGCCGGGACCGGCCCCACCGCGACCGGGGTGGCCACCGGCGCGAGGTTGCGCTCCATCGACCGGGCCAGCGCCACGGCAGCCCCGTGGTCGGCGACGGCCAAGGGCGCGAGGTTGCGCTCCATCGACCGGGCCAGCGCCACGGCGGCGACGGTGGGCTCGGCCTGCTGGGCGCGCAGGTGCTGGAGCAGGCGGTCGTTCTGGTCCTCGATCCTCTGGGAGCCCGCCGGGGCCGAAGAGGCGGGCGGGAAGGCCGCCGCGACGCCGGTGGCCGCGGTGACGAAGGCGAAGCACAGTGCCACTACGGCGAGCGCCCGCTGCATCCGACTCATTATCTCCTCCTTTGTGAACCATTTCACAAGGAAGGTTGTACCGCTCCACCGCTCCAGCTTCGTTACGGCGCGCGTTACGGCTCGGATAGTTGCTCAACCGGCGTACGTGCTGCTCGAGGCGCGCCGGAGCGCGGCGAGGGCATCGGCAAGCTCCTCGGCCTCGTACGGCTGGAGATCGGCGGTCGTGATGCGAATCCCCGGCGCGCTGCGAATCCGGTAGCGCTCACCTGGACTGACGGCCCACCCCTGAACGAGGAGCCCGCCGACCGCCGCCGCCTCCTCCGCGAGCGGCACCCAGACGCCGAGTCCTGAGTCGCCAGCCGCCTCGATTCCCCGTGCCGCGAGCGCCGATACCAGCGCCCGGCGACGCTCGCCGTAGACCCGCTCGGCGCGGGCCAGGAGCCGCGCCGTGGCCTTCTCTCGCAGCAGCAGCGCAGCGATCTGCTGGAGGATGTGGCTGACCCAGCCGGGGCTGAGGTGCTGCCGTCCCTCGATCCGGGAGATCGTCAGCGGGTCGCCGGCGACCAGCGCGATCCGGAGGTCGGGGCCGAGCACCTTCGACAGCGAGCGGACGACGGCCCAGCGACCGTCCGGCCCGTGCACGGGGACGTACGGCGCGTCGGCCACCCGCGCCACGTAGTCGTCCTCGATCACGAGCACGTCGGGATGGCTCGCCAGCACCGCCCGCAGCGCGCGCCCGCGAGCGGGATCGACCGAGGCGCCGGTGGGATTCTGCCCCCGCGGCGTGGCGATCACGTCCGCGATCGGCTGGACGATCTACCTCGGCCTCATGCCGACGGCGCTTGGCTTCGCGACCTGGGCGTTTGCTCTGCGGCGAAGCAGCGCCGGCCGCATGGCGTCGCTCGCCTACCTGATTCCGGTGGTTGCGATCCTGCTCGGCTGGGCTGTGCTGGGCGAACGACCGCCATGGCTGGCCGCGGCCGGCGGAGCGCTGTGCCTCGCCGGGGTCTACCTCGCCCGCCGGGGGTAGGTGACCGTGTACGGCTACGTCATCGCCGGCGACGTAGAGGTCACGCTGCTCGCCGCCCGGCAGGACGACGCCGCGTAGGTGCAGGGCGATGGAGCCACCGTACCAAGGCCGCCCGGGCCGCCGGCGGCGTCAGGAGGTCCGCTCCGAGGCGTCGGCCGCCCAGTCCGCCGCCGCGACGCTGTTGCGGCCGAAGGGCCGGCCGAGCCGCGCGACCTCGCGCTCCAGCTCGGGCACGAGCATGCGGGCGCGGCGGCGCAGGACGGCCTCGGCGGCCGGGCCGGTGAACAGGGTGCGCATGGCCTGCACGCCGGCGACCGCGCGCGGCACGTAGACCCGCCGGCGGCGGCGCTCGATGCCGTCCACGAACGCCGTGGCGCAGGCCGACGGCGTCATGGAACCGCCCAGCGGCCAGGGCATCTCGCGCAGCGAGCGGCGCAGCGTGGACAGGTCGTCGCGCATGTCGCGGACCAGGTCGGTGTCGACCCAGCTCGGGTGGGCGGTGCCGACCGCCACGCCCTTGTGGGCGAGCTCGAGGCGCAGGGCGTTGCCGAACTGCTCCACCCCCGCCTTGGCGGCGCAGTAGCAGGCCATCCCCGGCAGCGCGGTGAACGCGGCCGCCGACGACACCAGCAGGTAGTACCCGCGGGCCCGGGTGACGTGCGGGAGGGTCGCGCTGACGGTGCGGACCACCCCGACGAGGTTGACCTCGATGGTGCGGGCGAGGGCCGCGACCGGGTTGGCCGCGACGGTGCCGTTGTTGGCGATGCCGGCGTTGGCGACCACCACGTCGATGCCGCCGAGCGTCTCTGCCACGGCCGCCACGGCCCGGTCCAGGCCGGCCTGGTCGGTGACGTCGCACTCGTGCCAGGCGTGCCGCGGGCCGAGCGAACCGGCCAGCTCGGCGAGGCGCTCCGGCTCGCGCCCGACGAGGGCGACGCGGGCGCCGCGGGCGGCGGCCGCCCGGGCCGTCTCGGCGCCGATCCCGCGGGCGGCGCCGGTCACCAGCACCACCTTGCCGGTCAGGGGCCACCTCATCCGACCGCGTCCTCTCCGGCGGTGCCCGGGAGCGGCCGGGCGGCGGCCATCATGGCCCCGACCTCACCGGCGACCTCGACCATCGCGACGCGGGCCGACGGTGACAGGTCGATCATGTTGACGAAGCCGTGGATCAGGCTGGCGTGGCGGCGCAGCGTGACCTCGGTGCCGGCGGCGGCCAGGGCCGCCGCGTACGCCTCGCCCTCGTCGCGCAGCGGGTCGAACCCGGCCGTGACCACCAGGGCCGGCGCCAGCCCGGCCAGGTCGCCGTGGAGCGGCGAGAGCCGCGGGTCGCCCCGCTCCTCGGGTGAGGAGTAGTTGGAGTCGAACCAGTCGATCTCCGTGCTGGTGAGGAAGAAGCCGTCGGCGAACAGCTCCAGCGAGCGGTAGGGCGTGGTGCGGTCGACCGCCGGGTAGATGAGCACCTGCAGCGCCAGGGCCGGACCGCCCTCGCGCGCGGCACGCTGGGCGGCGACGGCCGACAGGTTGCCGCCGGCGCTGTCGCCCCCGATCGCGAGCCGGGCGGGGTCGGCACCGAGACGGCCGGCGTTCTCGGCCGCCCAGCACAGCGCCGCCCAGGCGTCGGCGACCGCGGCGGGGAAGGGGTGCTCCGGCGCCAGCCGGTAGTCCACCGACAGCACCTGCACGCTGGCCTCGCGGCAGAGCAGCCGGCAGACCTGGTCGTGGGTGTCCAGGTCGCAGAAGACGAACCCGCCTCCGTGCAGGAACAGCAGCAGCGGGTGCGGCCCGCCCGACCCGCCGGGCACGTAGTGGCGGGCGGGCAGCGGCCCGGCCGGGCCGTCGACCGTCAGGTCGGTGACGGACCCGACCGGCAGCGGGCGGCCGGTCGCGGCGGCCGACTCGCGGCGGATGCGGCGGCGGGCGGCGGGCGGGGGGAGCGTCTCGATCGGCCGCAGACGGCGCCGCCGCCGCAGTGCCAGCAGGAGCTGCAGCCCAGGGTCGAGGGTGAGACCGTCGAGCGTGACCGGCTCCGAGCCGGCGAGCCTGAGCTGCCAGGACGGCGGCAGGGCACCCAGCCGGCGGGCGGCACGGAACTGCAGCCGGTCGCCGACACGGCGCCGTGCGGGACCGCTCACGGGATTCCCTCGGCCGCCGGGGCGCCGTGTTCTGCCGGGAGGCGTGGCGTGGTCAGGTGGTGGTCCGGGTCGAAGCGGCGCAGGCGGCGCCGGTACCCCGTGCTGAAGCCGGGCCAGATGGCGGAGACGCGCCCGGTCCGGTCCATGTACCAGCTCGCGCAGCCGGTCGCCCACACGGTCGGGCGCATGCGCGCGTCCACCTCGTCCAGGAACGCCTGCTGCGCCTCCGGCCGGGGCTCCACGGTGGCCGCGCCGGCGGCGCGCAGGTGGTCGAGCGCCCGCAGCAGGTACTCGACCTGCGCCTCGATCATCAGGACGACCGAGGTGCTGCCGAGGCCGGTGTTCGGGCCGAGCAGCAGGAACAGGTTGGGGAACCCGGCGACGGCGACGCCGAGGTACGCCTTGGGGCTGCCCGCCCAGGTCTCGCTCAGGGTGCGCCCGTCGCGCCCGGCGATGCGGCTCGCGACCGGCATGTCGGTGACGCGGAACCCGGTGCCGAAGATGATCGTGTCGGCCGGGTGGGCGACGCCGTCGTCGGTGACGATGCCGTCCGCGCGCACCTCGCGGATGCCGGCGCTGACCAGCTCGACGTTCTTCCTGGTCAGCGCGGGCAGGTAGTCGTTGGAGAGCAGCACGCGCTTGCAGCCGAGGGTGTAGTCGGGGGTGAGCCGTGCCCGCAGGTCCGGGTCGGGGACCGAGCCGCGCAGGTGGCGCAGTGCCAGCCGCTGGGGCAGCCGCATCATGCGCGGGTGCAGGAAGCCGGTGGTGAACCACTCGCGCGCCCAGTAGATCGACCAGCGGGCCACCCGCTGGGCGGCCGGGACCGCGCGGTACAGCCGCCGCTCGGCCTTGGTCAGGGCGCGGTCGCGGCGTGGCAGCACCCACGGGGCGGTGCGCTGGAAGACGCGGAGCCGGCCGACCTTCGGCTGGATCTCGGGGACGAACTGGATCGCCGAGGCGCCGGTGCCGACCACGGCGACCTGGCGGCCGCCGAGGTCGAGGTCGTGGTCCCAGCGGGCCGAGTGGAACACCTTGCCGGCGAAGCCGTCCAGCCCCAGCAGGGCCGGGATCGCCGGCTCGCTCAGCGGGCCGGCGGCAGCGACCAGGACGTCGGCGGTCCAGGTGCCTCGGGACGTCTCGACGCGCCAGCGCTGCCCCGCCTCTTCCCAGCTCGCCTGGCGCACCTCGTGGCCGAAGCGCAGGCGCGGCAGGATCCCGAAGCTGCGCGCGCAGTCGCGCAGGTACTCCCAGATCTCCGCCTGGCCGGAGAACGAGCGGCTCCAGCCCGGGTTGGGCGCGAACGAGAACGAGTACAGGTGCGAAGGGACGTCGCAGGTGCAGCCGGGGTAGGAGTTGTCCCTCCAGGTGCCGCCGAGGTCGTCGGCCCGCTCGAACACCAGGAAGTCGTCGATGCCCCGTTGCTGGAGCCTGATCGCGGCGCCGAGCCCGCCGAAGCCGCTGCCGACGATGGCGACGCGCAGGTGGGTCGGGTCGTTCCTCACCGCCACCTCCTGGTACCAGGCAGTACCACGTCGTGGCGGTGATGGTACCATCCGGTACCAGAATGGGGAACCTGCTGACGACCGCGCGCGCCGGCTCGAGGGCCGGCGACCACCGCATGCGCCTGATGGAGGGCATGGCGGCCGCGGTCAGCGAGAAGGGCTACGCCGCCACCACCATCGCCGACATCGTGCGGCACTCCCGCGTCTCCAAGCGGACCTTCTACGAGCACTTCGCCGACCGCGAGGCGTGCCTGCTCGCCTGCTACGCCGACGGCAGCGAGCTGGCCCTGCGCGCGGTCGCCGAGGCCGCCCGGGCGGGCGACTCGTGGCCGCTGCAGGTGCGGGCGGCCACGCGCGCCTATCTGGCCGCCCTGCAGGCCCGTCCCGCGCTCACCCGGACCCTGCTGGTCGAGGTCCTCGGCGCCGGTCCCCGGGCGCTGCAGCTGCGCCGCGCGGTCCTGCGGCGCTTCGCGAAGTTGCTCTGCGACCTGGTCGAGGCGGGCCGGCGCGACCACCCGGAGGTCCGCGAGCTGACCCCCGCCATGTCGATCGCGCTGGTCGGTGGCATCAACGAGCTGGTGCTCTCCACCGTCGAGCAGGGCGGCACCGAGCGCCTCGACGAGCTCGAGGAGACCATCGCCGGCCTGGTCCACTCGGTGCTCCAGCCCACGGTGCCCGATTCACATAGGGGCTGACGCTCGGCCCTCGGCCGGCCTCTCCCCCGCTCAGCCGGCGGCGGTCCTGGTCAGGAATGAGCGGACCAGCTCGTGGGTCTCGCCGGGCAGCTCGAACTGCGGGACGTGGCCACAGTCCTCCAGCACCACCGACTGACAGTTCGGCAGCGCCTGCACGACGTGGCGCGCGAACCCGTGCGGGACCAGCCGGTCGCGGTCGCCCCAGACGAACAGCGCCGGGGGCCGCAGGCCCGGCAGCCGCTCCCAGAACCCGCGCGAGCCGAACGCCTCCTCGAGGTAGATCTGGCGCATGGCCGCGAAGAACGCGATGCGGCCGCGAGGCTCGCTCATCACCCGGAGGAACTCGTCGGCGGCGGCCTCGTACCAGCTCGGCAGCAGGCGGTCGGGGGCGGCGAACAGCTTGCGCAGCCCCGCGACCGCCGCGTTGTGCCCCACCGGCAGGGGCACCACCCCGAGCTCCGGGCGCAGCAGGCGGACGATCGGCACGAACTGGCGCAGCTTGCGGAACGCCGGCGAGGGGGTGAGCAGCACCAGCCCGCGGACCCGGTCGGGCATCCGCAGCCCGCCCTCGATCGCGATCCGCCCACCGAGGGAGTTGCCCAGCAGGAAGAACCCGTCGAGCCCCAGCGCGTCGCAGAACCCTTCGAGCCAGGCCCCGAACCACTCGGCGCTGTAGGGGGCGATCGGCTTGTCGGCGACGCCGAACCCGGGCAGGTCGGGCGCGACGACGCGGTGGTCGGTCGCCAGCTCCCAGACGGTCGGGAGCATGGAGGCATTGGTCGCGCCGAGACCGTGCAGCACGACCACCACGGGCCCGTCTGGCGGGCCCGCGTCGAGGTACGGCGTGCGGATGCCGCCGACCGCCACCGTCGCCGGGCGCGGGAAGCGCGCGGGCCGCTCCCCCGTCGACAGCGCGCCTTCGAGCAGCAGCGCGAGCCCGAGGCTGCCGCGCACGATCAGCCGGCCCCTCATGAACGCGCCGACGCCGCTCTCCCGCCCGGACAGCATCGCGACCAGGGTCTCCGCGTCGGCGTGGATGGTCGCCCGGACACGCTTGCCGACGCCGTCGGTGCGCAGCACGCGCCCGTCCCGCTCGACGTGCAGCGTCCAGGACCCGGCGGGGCCGGCGTCGATCGCGATGGCCACCGGCGCCTGGTGGGTGATCGGCCCGGACACGCGGCCGGGCGTGGCGGCCAGGACCGCCTCGAGGCCGGCGCCGTCCGGCTCGCCGGGCCGGACGCCGCGGACGGCGTCGGGGCCGGTCGGAACGGGCTCGGATGTCACGGCCTCGCCTCCCGGGCAGCAGGCAGCACGACCGTTGTTACCGAAGAGTAACAGTTGCAAGCACGGATGTCCCGCGCCGTCACCCGATCTCGTCGACGTGGGCGACGTTCGCCCGGTCGGCCTGCTCGCCGCTGGGGGCGGTGGCCAGCCAGGCGTCCAGGATCTCGCCGAGCTGCGCCCGCGAGGTCAGCCGCAGGCTGAGCGCGAGCACGTTGGCGTCGTTCCACTTCCGCGCGCCCTCGGCGGTGTAGGCGTCGACGCACAGCGCGGCGCGCACCCCGGGAACCTTGTTCGCCGCGATCGAGGCGCCGGTGCCCGTCCAGCAGCAGACGACCGCCTGGTCGGCCCGGCCGGCGGCGACGTCCCGCGCGGCAGCCTCGCTGGCCCACGCCCAGTCGTCCCGCTCGCCGGGCGCCAGCACCCCGTGGGTCGTCACCTCGTGCCCACGACGGCGCAGCTCCTCCACCACGTCGGCGGCGACACCGGTGTCCTCGTCGGCAGCGACCGAGATCCTCATCCAGCCCCTCGCACAGAAACGCTCACGCCCGGCCCGAGCACGCCATGGCCCGACCCCCACGCTACCCCACGCAGGGGCCGAGCGGCCGGGTCCCCACGGGTCAGAGCCGCGTGAGGTCGAGCAGCCGGTAGGCGGGAGGCCGGTGCGCTCGCGTGGACTGGCAGGTGAGCAGGTGCTCGGGGTCGGGGTGCGCGACCCGAAGGCGCACCAGCCAGCGGTCGCCGGTACGGGTGGCGAAGCGGACGGCGGCCACGCCGTCGGGACCGGTCTGGCGCGACTCGGCCGCCACGGCGTCGAGGCCGGTGAGGTCCCGCTCGCGGCGGAGGAAGTGCTCGGCGGCCTGCACGACCGGCGGGTAGCAGCAACGCCCGCGATAGTGGTCGAGGTCAAGGCGGCCGCGCTCGTGCAGCGCCACCACCCCTGGCGCCTCCGCCGGGGAGAGCCGGCCGTAGTAGACGCCCTCGGGCAGGCAGACCAGGTTGCCGGCGAAGCGGTCGCCGCCGATGTGCGAGCACTCCCAGGCGCGCTCGCCGACCGCGCCGCCGAGCGCCTCGGCCAGCGGCCGGCCGGCGGTCGCGCAGCACTGGTCGTGACGGCCGTTGGTGCAGGCGAGGTAGACGGGCCCGGCGACCCGGGCGCCGTAGCCGGGCGCCGTCTCCTCGCCCATCCGCGTCCAGTCCAGGCCCAGCAGCTCGGCCGGGTCGTCCAGGCGCAGCTCCTCGAGCCAGCGCGCCCGCCTGCCGGTGTGGGCGAGGAAGGCGCGGCGCGGACCCGGCGTCGCGCGACCCGGTCGGCGGATCAGCACCACGCGCACGTGGGTCGCGCGCGACCGCTCGTGCAGCGCCCTGGCCACGGCCGGGTCGAGGCGGCTGTCCACCAGCGGCTCGCGACCCCAGGGGCCGGGCTGCTCGATCAGCACCCAGGCGCGCACGAGCGAGGCGGTGGCGAGCAGCGGCTCGCCGAGCGCGCGGGAGACCACGCTGCAGGTCAACCTGCCGCCCGCCGCCGGGGCGCCGGCCTCGCTCTTGAGCCCCCCGGACCCCTCAGGCAACGACGTCGGACTCCAGCAGACCCTCGCGGATCAAGCGCCGGACCAGGACGAGCCGGCTCTCCGGGTCGAGCTCGCCGGCGAGGTCGGCGACCGCGAAGCGCTCCTGCCGCAGCAGCGCGCAGAGCGCCGGCTCGACCCAGCCGGGGAAGGTCAGCCGCCGGTCGCCCAGCTCCAGCACCGGCCGGCCGCCGCCGTCGTGCCGGAGGTGGCAGACCGACCCGGCGCGCCGCCGCACCACGGTCGCGTCCGAGACCGCGTCGAGCGCGAGGAGCTGCCGCAGCTGGCCGGTGAGGATCGGCGGTCGCGACGACCAGAAGCGGCTCGCCGCCGCGGCGGCGAGCTCCCCGGGCTCGAGCTCGTCGAGGCGGCGCCGCACCTCGCCGAGCTGCTCGGCCACGGTCGCGGCGATCGCACCGGGGTCGCCGGCGAACCCCGGCGGGAGCGCGCCGTCGAACGCCGGGGCGTCCAGCACGCCGAGCACCGCCTGGCGCAGCAGCTCGCGCCACTTGTAGGAGAGCACGCCGACGGTGAGGTGGGCGGAGGCGGACTGCTCGGTCCAGACCGCGTGCGGGAAGCCGAGCGGCACGTAGAGGCAGTCGCCCGGCTCGAGGGTGACGTCCAGCAGGCGCTCGCCGGGCGCCTTCGGGTCGCCGCCGGGGCCGGGCCGGTGGACCTCCCAGCGCTTGCGGCCATGTACCTGCAGCACGAAGACGTCGTGGCCGTCGGCGTGCAGCCCGAGCCCGCGCGACGACGGCGGGGTGACGTACGCGTTGACCTGCACCGGGTGGGTGAGGGTGAGCTCGAGGTCGCGGCAGAAGCGGGTCAGCGGCAGCCAGTAGCGGTGCAGGCTCTGCAGCACGATCGTGGCGCCGCCGGCGAAGAGCCCGTAGACCTTGCCGGGGTCGGCGAGGTCGTCGACCGGCTTGGAGCCGACCCGGCCGGACTTCGTGTAGCTCGCCGCCGGCAGCGTCGCGCCGTCCTTCACCATGCGGAACGCCGGGAGGCGCAGCGACGTGGCCGCCACCACGTGGTCCACGTCGGCGACGCCGAACAGGTCGGCGAAGCCGTCCTGGCCGTCGCCCGGCCGGTACAGCGGGGCCCGTGCCCAGTGGTCGCGGACGAACCGCTCGGGATCGCCGACGCAGCGGCGCAGCGCGCTACCGGTCGGTGCCGTCGGCATCCCCGCCAGCACCGCTGTCCGTGACGTCGACGCCGTCGGCCCGGTCGGTGCCGTCGACGTCGTCACCATCGACGTCGTCGGTGTCGTCGCCGTCGCCGTCGCCTCCGCTGTCGGCGACGTCGGTGCCGTCCACGCCGTCCGCGCGGTCGGTCCCGTCGGCGTCCGTGCCGTCAGCGTCGCCGCCGCCGGCGGAGTCGACGTCGTCGCTGTCGCCCGGCCGCGGGCCGGTGGAGCCGCCCTGCGCGGTGGTGATGTCGTCGTCTCGGAGATGTGGGTTGTCAGCGCTCATGCTGGCCTCCAGCGAAGGACCGAGTCGCACGCGGTCGACGGACGGGTCTGCCCAGCCACTCGCAACCTACCATCGGCGTCCGGCCGCCGCTCCCCAGGAATCGGCGCCGCTTCAGGGCACGGCCCGGACGGACGATAGGGTCTGCATCCCATGGAGATCGCGACCCCCTCCGGGCCGGCCCAGGTGCAGCTGGACGAGCCCGGCAGCCCGGCGTTCCTGCTGGTCATGACGCACGGGTCCAACGGCGGCGTGGACACGCCGGACCTGCTGGCCGTGCGGGCGGCCGCGCTGGAGCTGGGCGGCGCGGTGGCACGGGTGGTGCAGCCGTTCCGGCTGGCCGGCCTGCGCGCGCCGGGCCCGGTGGCGCGGCAGGACGAGGCGTGGCTCACGGTGGTCGCGGCGCTGCGCGAGCGCTTCGGCGAGCTGCCGCTGATCCTGTGCGGGCGCAGCAACGGTGCCCGGGTCGCCTGCCGCACCGCCGTCGAGGCCGCCGCGCGCGGGGTGATCGCGCTGGCGTTCCCGTTGCACCCGCCCGGGAGGCCGGAGCGGTCCCGGGCCGGCGAGCTGCGCCACGCGGGCGTCGAGGTGGTGGTGGTCAACGGCGAGCGCGACCCGTTCGGCGTGCCGGACCCGGCGTCCGCGACCCGCGTCCACGTCCTGCCGGGCGAGGGCCACGAGCTCGCCAGGGACCCCGCGCGGGTCGGCATGGTCGCGGCCGAGTGGCTGCGCCGCTGGACCGCGGATCGACCAGCACCCTCGTAGATCAGGTCGGGCGGCACTCGACCACGAGGTGTCCCGACGGCTGCGGCGCCGCCGCCGACACCTCCAGGCCGGCCACACGCGCCAGCTCGCGGAACCGCGACAGGGTGTTGGTCCTGCCACCGAGCAGCACCATCTCGATCGTCAGGCGCCGCGGCGCGTCCTCCGCCGAGATCCCGCCGAGGACCACGACGCGCCCCCTGGGTCGGGCCGCCTCGGCGCAGCGGCGCAGGATCGCGGTCTGCTCCGGGTCGGGCCAGTCGTTGAGCACCTTCTTCAGCAGGTACAGGTCGGCGCCTGGCGGCAGCGGGTCGAAGAAGCTCTGGCCGACCGCCCGCACACGGTCGGCGACGCCGGCGGCCTGGAAGATCTCGGCGGAGCGGGCCACCGTGCCCGGGTGGTCGACCAGGGTTCCGCGGACGTGGGGACGGGCGCGGAGGATCTCCGCCAGCATCGCCCCGGTGCCGCCCCCGACGTCGACCACGGTCCTGACCGGGTCCCAGCCGCCGCTGACCGGGATGTCCGCGTCGGGGGTGCCGTGCCCGGCCGGTCCCATGAGCGCGTCGAAGCTGGCCGCGACCTCCGGGTGGGCGGCAAGGTCCTCCCAGAACGGCAGGCCGAAGACCTCGGCGTAGCCGGGGGCGCCCGTCCGGACGTAGGTGAGCAGGGTGCCCCAGGCGTAGGCCATGCGGCCGCCGATGCCGTCCAGGTCGAGGAACGGCCGGGCGTCGAGCAGCCCTCGTGCCGCGTCGTTCAGGGCGAACCGGCCGGGCGCGGTCTCCTCGAAGACGCCCCTGTCCGCGAGGTACCCGAGCACGTTGTGCAGGGCGTCGGCGTCGCAGCCGGCCGCCGCGGCGAGCCCTTCGACCCCGCTGACGCCGGCGGCGACGTGCTCGGCGATCCGCAGCGTCGCCACCACGTGGATGCACCACGGGGTGCAGAGGTCGCTCAGCGCTCCGAGGTCGGCGCCTGCCTGCTCCACGGTCTCACCTCTCAGGCCGGCCGCGCTCCACTGTCATGACGAACGACTAGGATCGATACGATGACACGTTCGGTTCCCGACTGGGCCGCGCTGCAGGGCGCGCTCGCCGGCGAGGTCGTCCTGCCAGGCTCGCCCGGCTACGAAGAGGCGCGCAGGCCGGCCATCGCCCGCTTCCACGACGTGCGCCCGCGGGCGGTGGTGCGCTGCGCGACTCCGGAGGACGTCGCGGAGACGATCGCGCTGGCCCGCCGGTCGGGGCTGCCGACGGCGGCGCGCAGCGGCGGGCACTGCTTCGCGGGCCGCTCCTCGACCGAGGGGATCGTCGTCGACACGCGCCCCATGCGCTCGGTGTCCGTCGACGGCGGCCAGGCGAGGATCGGCGCCGGTGCGCGGCTGGGCGAGGTGTACGACGCGCTGGCGGCGCACGAGCTGATCATCCCCGCCGGCTGCGGCCCCACCGTCGGGATCGCCGGACTGACGCTCGGCGGCGGGCTCGGGATCCTCGGACGGACGCACGGGCTGACCTGCGACCACCTGCTCGCCGCACGGGTCGTGCTCGCCGACGGCCGCGTGGTCGACTGCGACGACCACCACGACCAGGAGCTGTTCTGGGCGCTGCGCGGCGCCGGCGGCGGCAACCTCGGCGTGGTCACCTCGCTGGTGTTCCGGACGCTGCCGCTGCCCGCCGCGACCAGCTTCCACCTGACCTGGCCGCACACCCAGGCCGCCGCGGTGATCGGCGCCTGGCAGACCTGGGCGCCCGCCGCCCCCGACGAGCTGGCGGCCAGCCTGCTGGTCACCGCGGCCGGCGAGGCCGGCCGGCCGGCCGCGGTCAACCTGATCGGCGCCATGCTCGGCACCCGGGCCGACACCACCGAGCTGCTCGACGGGCTGGTCGCCCAGGTGCCGACGGACCCGACGACGGTGACCTGCACGCACGCCAGCTACCGCGAGACCAAGCGCCACCTGGCCGAGCTCGGCGAGCGGCTCGCCGGGTCGGCGCAGGACCAGCCGGCCGAGCAGGGGCACCCGTACAGCAAGTCGGAGTTCTTCCGCCGGTCGCTGCCTACCGAGGCGATCGCGGCGCTGGTCGGCGGCCTCTCCGAGGGCAGGGCCACGGGGCAGGTCCGCGAGCTGGACTTCAGCCCCTGGGCCGGCGCGTACAACCGCGTGCCCGAGGCCGCCACCGCCTTCGCCCACCGCGCCGAGCGCTTCCTGCTCAAGCAGGCGGTCGTGCTCGACCCCGGCGCACCGGCGGCCGAGACCGAGGCCGCGCGCGCCTGGCTGGAACGGTCGTGGGCGGCGGCCCACCCGTGGGGATCCGGGCGCGTGTACCCCAACTTCCCCGACCCGGACCTCGCCGACTTCGCACCCGCCTACCACGGCGGCAACCTCGAGCGCCTGCTGCGCGTCAAGCGGAGGTACGACCCGGACGGCTTCTTCCGCTTCCCGCAGTCGCTGGTCAGTGCGCCTCGCCGGGGGTGATCAGGCCGCTCTCGTAGGCGACCACGACGACCTGGGCGCGGTCGCGGAGGTCGAGCTTGGTCAGGATCCGCCCGACGTGGGTCTTCACCGTCTGCTCGGCCAGCACCAGGGCGGCGGCGATCTCCCGGTTGGAGAGCCCGCGGGCGATCAGCTTCACCACCTCGACCTCGCGCGGGGTGAGGCTGGCGAGCTGGTCGGGACGCGGGCGGTCGCGGCGCGGCCGGCGGGCGAACTCCTCGATGAGGCGGCGGGTGACCGTCGGGGCGAGCAGGGCCTCCCCGGAGGCGACGATGCGGACGGCGGCGACCAGGTCGCCCGCGGTGGCGTCCTTGAGGAGGAAGCCGCTGGCGCCCGCCCGCAGCGACTCGTACACGTAGTCGTCCAGGTCGAAGGTGGTCAGCATCAGCACGCGCGGCCGGTGGGCGGCGCCGTCCGGCGGGTTCATCAGCCGCCTGGTGGCCTCGAGCCCGTCCATGACGGGCATGCGCACGTCCATCAGGACGACGTCGGGCCGCAGCTCCCTGCAGCTCCGCACCGCCTCCTCGCCTTTGACGGCCTCGCCGACGACCATCATGCCGTCCTGGGCGGCGAGCAGGGCGCCGAAGCCCTGCCGCACCATCACCTGGTCGTCGGCGAGCAGCACCCGGATCGTCATGTCGGCTCCGCCTCGTCGTGGTGGCCGTCCAGCGGGAGGACCGCCTCGACCAGGTAGCCTCCCTGGGGGGTCCCCGGCGCGACGGGACGGCGCCGCGGCATGAGCGGGCCGCCTCGTCGACGGGCAACTCAGCAGTTGCACGATGAGCGGCCTGTGCACGCCTCGCCGCCGCCGACGGTCCCGGCTGCTACCGTCCCTGGGCACGGAACCATCGGACGGGGATCGGGGGAGTCGTGGCGGCGGGGCTGCCGAGTCGACCGGGGCGGGTGATCCAGCGCCTGCAGGAGCGCCAGGAGTGGAGGTTCTTCGGCGTGCTCCCCAGGGCGAACCGCGCGCTGGCGCTCTCCTGGTGGGCGGTGCTGCTGCTGCGCGGCGTCCTGCCGGCGGTGTTCGCCATCGCCATGGGCGCGCTGGTCGGCGCCGTGCAACGCGGCGCCGGCCTCGCCGGGCCGCTGGTCGCGGTCGGCGTCGTGTTCGTGCTGCTGCAGGTGCTCGTCCCGCTCCACCAGGCGATCAGCCTCAACCTCGGCGACCGCACCGCCGCCTGGCTGTACGACCGCCTGACCCAGGCGTGCGTCGAACCGCCCGGCATGGGCCACCTCGAGGACCCCGCGCTCACCACCGACCTCACCGTGGCCCGCGACTTCGACCTCGGCATGACCGGCCCACCATTGTCGCTGTCGATGGACTTCATCGCCGGTGGCCTGGTCGAGATGGTCGGCGGTCTCGCCTCCGCCGTGGTGCTCGCCGCCTACGCGTGGTGGGCGCCGCTCCTGCTGGCCGGCGCCTGGCTGGCCACCCACTGGCTGCTGCGCGAGAGCTCGGTGTGGAAGGACCGCAACACCGAGGAGGTGCGCTCCGCCCAGCGCGACTCCGACTACGCCTACCGGCTCGCCGTCGACCCGCCCGCGGCCAAGGAGCTGCGCCTGTTCGGGCTCGTCGGCTGGACGATCGATCGCTTCGTGGCCAGCCGCGCGCGCCTGCACGAGCTGCAGTACCGCGCCACGCGCCTGCGGGAGCGGCCGGTGATCTGGAGCCTGCTGCTGGTCCTGGCGGCCAACCTGGTGGTGTTCTGGTCGCTCGCCGACGCGGCGGCGGATGGCCGGGTCGGGCTGGACCAGGTGGTGGTGTTCGCCCAGGTCGCCGTCGGCACCAGCATGATCGCCTTCGGCGGCATCAACTGGGCGCTGGACGGCGCGGCCGCCCCGGTGGCGGCCTCGCTGCGGGTCGCGCCCGCCATGGGCAGCGCCGGCGCGCTCCCCTCCGGCAGCCGCCAGGCCGCGGGCATGCCGGCGGCCTGGATCCGCTTCCGGGACGTCCACTTCGCCTACCCGGGCGGCGGCCTTCCGGTGCTCGAAGGCTTCGACCTGACCATCCCCGCCGGCTCGTCGCTGGCGATCGTCGGCCAGAACGGCGCCGGCAAGACCACCCTGGCCAAGCTGCTGTGCCGCCTCTACGACCCCCAGGGTGGCGCCGTCGAGGTCGACGGCGTCGACCTCCGCGACCTCGACGTCGACGGCTGGCGCTCGCGCGTCACCGCGGTGTTCCAGGACTTCACCCGCTTCGAGCTGCCGCTGCGCGACAACGTGGCGCCCGCCGGCGGCGACGACGACAGCGTCCTATCGGCCCTCATGGAGGCCGGCGCGCACGGCCTGGCCGGGCTCGACACGGTCCTGGCGCGCGGCTACGAGGGCGGGACCGATCTCTCGGGAGGCCAGTGGCAGCGGGTGGCGCTGGCACGGGCGCTGCACGCGGTGCGCCTCGGCGCCGGCCTGGTCCTGCTCGACGAGCCGACCGCGCAGCTCGACGTGCGGGGCGAGGCGGAGATCTTCGACCGGGTCCTCGCCGCCACCCGGCACTGCACCACGATCCTCATCTCCCACCGGTTCTCCACCGTGCGCCACGCCGACCGCATCTGCGTGCTCGAGCACGGCCGCGTGGTCGAGCTCGGCAGCCACACCGAGCTGATGGCGCTCGGAGGCCGCTACCGCACCATGTTCGAGCTGCAGGCGCAGCGCTTCGGCGCGCCCGAGGACGAGGCGGGGGTGGCCTATGACGTCCTCTCCTGAGCGGGCCGCCGCCCCACCCGTCCCCGACGACCTGCCGCCCGCGCTGTCGTCGATGTGGCGGCTGTGCCGGCTCGGCTATCGCCACGAGCCCGGGTTGCTCCTGGCCGCGTTCGTGCTGTCCCTGGTCGCGGCGCTCCCGGACGCGCTGCTCGCCCTGTGGCTCAAGCTCCTCGGCGAGGGCGTGCTGGGGCACGACCGGCGCCTGCTGGTCGTCGCCGCGGTCGGGCTCGGGATCTCGACCGCGGCCACCTGGTTCCTGCGCACGGTCAGCACCCGCGTCCAGCGGCGCTTCCGCGACAAGGTGACGATCGCGCTGGAATCCCACGTCGCCCGCCTGCAGGCGTCGGTGGCGACCATCGCCCACCAGGAGCGGCCCGACTACCTCGACCGCCTGGCGGTCCTTCGCGACCAGGTGTTCGTGCTCGACCACATGTACATGTCGCTGTTCTCCACCGCCGGCTGGATCCTGCGGCTGGCGGTGACGGTCGGGCTGCTCGTCTCGATCCACCCGGCGCTCGCCCTGCTGGCGCTGTTCGCCCTGCCGACCGTGCTCACCTCGACCTGGCGGCCGGCGGTCGAGCGCGCCGCCGAGGAGCGCGGCGCGCCGTCCAGGCGGCTGGCGCGCCACCTGTTCGTCACCGCCACCTCCGCCCCGCCTGGCAAGGAGGTGCGGGTCACCGGCATCGGCCCCCGCCTGGTCAAGGAGCGCCGTGAGGCCTGGGAGCGCTGGTACGGGCCGGTCTCCAAGGCTCGCTGGGGCTCGGCCGTCTGGCACGCGCTGGCGTGGGCGGCGTTCGGCGGCGCCTACGCCGGCGCGGTGGTGTTCGTCTCGTCCGGCCTGGACGCCAGCCCCGGCGACGTGCTGCTCGTGCTGGCGGCCGGCTCCCGCCTGTCGTCCTACATCGGCGCGACGGTCGGCGAGATCGGCTTCCTGCGCGGCATCTGGATGGACGGCTCGCGCCGCCTGGCCTGGCTCGAGGACTACGCCGCCGCGCTGGCCGCCTCGGCCGACCTGGCGGCGCCGGCGGCGCTCACCGAGGGCATCCGCGTGGAGCACCTGTCGTTCGCCTATCCCGGGACCGAGCGGCTGGTGCTCGACGACGTCAGCCTCGACCTGCCCGCCGGCGCGGTGGTCGCGGTCGTCGGCGAGAACGGCGCCGGCAAGACGACGCTGGTGAAGCTGCTGTGCAAGCTCTACGAGCCGACCTCGGGTGGGATCCTGGTCGACGGCGTGCCGCTGGCCCGCGTGTCCGCCGACGAGTGGCGGGGGCGGCTGGCAGGGGCGTTCCAGGACTTCTTCCGCTTCGAGCTGCGGGCGCGCCACAGCGTGGGCGTCGGCGACGTGCCCAGGCTCGACGACGAGCCCGCCGTGGCCACCGCGCTCGGGCGCGCCGGCGCCGACGACGTTGTCGCGCGACTGGCCGCCGGCCTGGAGACGCAGCTCGGCCCGACCTGGCCGGAGGGCGTCGAGGTCTCCTTCGGGCAGTGGCAGAAGCTCGCCCTGGCGCGCGGCTTCATGCGCGACCGCCCCCTGCTGCTGGTCCTCGACGAGCCCACCGCCGCGCTCGACGCCGAGACCGAGCACGCCCTGTTCGAGCGCTACGCCGCAGCCGCCCGCGGCGCCGTCCCGCCACACCTCGGCGACGGCCGCTCCGCCGTCCCGGACGGGCGCATCACCATCCTGGTGTCGCACCGCTTCTCCACCGTGCGCATGGCCGACCTGATCGTGGTGCTCGACGGCGCCCGCGTCGTGGAGGTCGGCAGCCACCAGGAGCTGATGGCCAGGCGCGGCCGCTACGCCGAGCTGTACGGCATCCAGGCCGCCGCCTACCGCTAGCGGGCGGTCGGCGCGATCGAGGGAGCGCGGTGAGACACCCTTTGTCAACCACCGGCTCAGGCGGCGCGGCCGAGGGCTCGGTTGCGGTTGGCGACGTGGGTGGCCTCGTTGTAGAGCTGCCCGCGGATGAGGCAGTGCCACAGGA
>Ga0307278_10000236_pt1 | contig 28849 bp, 26 predicted proteins | sample ER_DNA_117_FD_194482 | JGI IMG/M metagenome (GOLD analysis project Ga0307278, IMG submission 194482) | Bulk soil microbial communities from the East River watershed near Crested Butte, Colorado, United States - ER_DNA_117 | ecosystem: Environmental > Terrestrial > Soil > Floodplain | place...
TCGCCCAGTTTCTCGGCCACCCTGATCGAGGCGACGTTCTGCGGCGCGATCAGCGAGATGACCCGATCGCGTCCCAGCTCGCGGAACGCGTGGTCGCGGCAGGCGATCGCGGCCTCCGTCGCGTAACCCTGGTTCCAGTACGCCCCCGCAATGGTCCAGCCGATCTCATGCTCGAGGTCGCCTGCGAGCTCCTCGTGCATTGAGTTCTCCCAACGCTCTGGGTCCCAGAGGAGATAGCCGACGCGTCCGAGGAACCGCTCATCCTCTTTCCGGATCACGCTGAAGAGACCGACTCCGTGGCGATCCCAATGCCGCAGCATGCGCTCGATCGCCTGGGGCACCTCGGCTGGGGCCAGCGTCGTTCCACCGAGATAGCGGACGACTTCGGGGTCGCCCCAGATCTCGGCATAGCCCTCCCGATCCCCGGGCTCGGGCTTTCGCAGGACGAGCCGTTCGGTCTCGAGCCGCACGCCTAGACGGCGACGGGTACTCGCGTGGCGATGCTGAAGACCTTGAAGCAGCGCTCGAGGCGCGCCGGCTCTCCCGCAGCGAGCTCGACACACGCCTTGGCGACCGCCGTCCCGGGCTCGAGCTTGCCGGAGGCGAGGCCGAAGAAGGTCTCCATGTCCATCGCGGCATCGAGGTCGGCGTCATCTGCCGCGCCTTGCTCGACGCGTAGATGGCCGTCCTCCACGCGGGCGGAGAAGACGTCGTCGCCAATCCGCAGGACATATGTCTCGGTGAGACCGCGGGCAGCCTCGGGATCGAAAAGCGCAGGGAACGCATTCATGCCCCACTCGGGATACAGATCGTCGTCAGGCCCAGGCGGTCCGAGAGAGCGAGCTCCCCAGCGCGCCAGGGCGTGGACTGCTTCCTCGAGCTCGGCCCCGTACTCGGTTAGCTCGTAGACGCTCGAAGCCGCAGGCGGCGGCAGCTTTCGCTTGCGTACGACTCCGGCCTCCTCGAGATCGCGAAGGCGCGTGGCGAGGATGTTCGTGCCGATTCCGGGCAGGCCGTCGACGAGGTCCGTGTACCGCTTCGGGCCGTGCAGGAGCTCCCGCACGACGAGCAGAGACCAGCGTTCACCGACCAGGCAGAGCGCATGTGCAACCGGGCAGTACTGGTCGAAGCGCTTTGCCATGTTCTCGATTGTAGCGGATCTTCTTGCGATATGGCAGTGGATACTTGCAAAAGGAAAGTGAGTCGTGTAGTTTTGCAAGCTAATGACAACCAACCGGGAAAGGACCAGCTCGTGATCGCAACACCTCGACGCAAGTGGCTCGGGCTCGCACTGCTCCTGCTCGTGCAGTTCATGGTCGTCCTCGACATCGCGATCGTGAACGTAGCTCTACCTTCGATCAAGACCGACCTGGGGTTCTCCCAGGAAAACCTGCAATGGGTGATCAGCGCCTACGCGCTGCTCTTCGGTGGGTTCCTCCTCTTGGGTGGGCGCGCCGCCGACCTGCTCGGACGGCGCCGGCTCTTCCTCGCAGGAATCGTCCTCTTCACGACCGCCTCGCTCTTGTCCGGCCTGGCCTGGAGCGAAGGCGCCCTGATCGGCGCCCGTGCGTTTCAGGGGCTCGGCGCGGCGATCATCACGCCCGCGGCGCTCTCGATCCTGACCACGACGTTCGCCGAGGGCAAGGAACGAAACGCAGCGCTCGGCGCCTGGGGCGCGGTAGGTGCCTTCGGCGCCGTCGCGGGCGTCCTGCTCGGGGGCGTCCTGACTGACTTGCTGAGCTGGGAGTGGATCTTTTTCGTGAACGTTCCGGTCGGCATCGGCGCGCTGCTCGCGGCACCGTTCCTGATCGCAGAGAGCCGTGATGCGACGGCGCAGAGCTACGACGTCCCGGGCGCGGTGCTCGTGACCGGCGGCCTGGTCACGCTCGTCTATGCCATCACACAGGCGAACAGCTACGGCTGGGGCTCGTTCGCGACCATCGGCCTCTTTGCAGGATCCGTGGCCCTGCTTGCTGCATTCCTGGGCTGGGAAGCCCGGGCGAAGGATCCACTGATGCCGTTCTCGATCTTCCGCCTGCGAACGCTCGTCGGCGCGAATATCGCCGGGCTGATCCTGGGCACGGCCCTGTTCGGCATGTTCCTCATGCTGACGCTCTACATGCAGCAGGTGCTCGGCTACTCGCCGCTGAAGACAGGGGTCGCGTACCTGGCCGTGGCCGGGACCGCGATCCTCTGGTCGGCGGTCGCCGCGCAACTAGTGACACGAATCGGCGTCAAGCCGGTGCTCGTGGTCGGGATGACGACACTCACGGCCGGCCTCGTGTACTTCACGCAGGTCTCCGTCGGCGGGTCCTACCTCGGCGATCTCCTGCCGGGATTCCTGCTGATCGCCGTCGGGCTCGGCTTCTCGTTCGTGCCGATCTCGATCGCGGCGCTCGCAGGTGTTCAGGCTGCGGAGGCGGGCCTCGCATCCGGGCTCATCAACACGTCCCAGCAGATCGGCGGTGCGCTCGGGATTGCCGCGCTTTCGTCGATCGCGACGTCGACGACGAGCGACAAGGTCGCCGGCGGCACCGCTCTGAACCTCGCACTCACGGATGGTTTCCAGAAGGCGTTCGTGGGCGGCGGAGCAGTCGCACTCGTCGGGATCCTCGTCGCCCTGTTCGTCGTCAGCCGCCGCGACCTCGAGCAGGTCCCCGAGGAGCTCGAGCCCGCATTCGAGCAGGCTGCCTAACGCGAAGGGCCCCGCTAGAACGCCAGCTTGATCAGGAGGACGATCGCGATGATCGCGGCGACGACGAGCAGGAGCTCGACGAGGCCGACGACCGTGGAGCTGAGCGTGCTGGCGGGGCCCTTCCTCTTGGATGTGAGCGACTGCACGACCATCTCCTCGACGTGCCGCTCGATTCGTTCGGCCAGGGCGTCGGAAGAGCTCTTCGGAGCCTCGGTCTTGAGCGGCGGAAAGCTCCCCGGCGCGTCGTCGAGGGCGAGCTCGTAGATGCGCTCGTGCTGGATGTCCTTCAGGCTCTGCCGGCCGAGGTCGACGACCGAAACGCCTTTGGGCAGGTCGTTCCCGAGCAGCGCACGCGTCGTCTCCGAAAGCAGAATCTGGCCGCCGTGCCCCGCCGAGCAGATTCGTGCGGCGCGCACGACGTCGAGGCCGAGGTAGCCCTCTTCGCCGACCGACGGCTCGCCTGTGTGCAGCCCCATCCGCACGCGAACCTGGGCGCGTTCCGGCCAGTCGTGCTCGGCGAGCGCCCGTTGCGCCGCGACCGCGCCGGCGGCCGCGTCACGCGCCCGGGGGAACGAGTAGAAGAATGCATCGCCTTGCGTGTCGACCTCGGTGCCGCCCTTGTCGCCGAGGTGCTCCCGCAGAAGCCGCCGATGGTCGCGGACGACGTCGCCGTAGCTGTCGCCGAGCTCCTGCAGCAACCGCGTCGAGCCTTCGACGTCTGTGAAGAGGAACGTGACCGTGCCGCCCGGTAGCGCCGCCATGACCGCTGAGTCTACGAATCGTTAGGCTCGTGCCTGAGACCGCGTGAACGCCGCCGTACCCGATCCGCGCCGCTGGAAGGCGCTCATCCTCATTTGCGCCGCGATCTTCGTCGTGGTGCTCGACATCGCGATCGTCAACGTTGCCCTCCCGTCGATCGGCAGCGACCTCCACTTCGCGGAGAAGAACCTCCAGTGGGTGATCACCGCCTACGGCCTCACGTACGGCGGGTTCCTGCTTCTCGGCGGTCGCGCCGCCGATCTGCTCGGGCGCCGGCTCGTCTTCATGGGCGGGTTGGCGCTCTTCACCGCGGCCTCGCTCGTCTGCGGCCTCTCGACCTCTTCGGCGATGCTGATCGGGGCGAGGGGCGTGCAGGGGCTCGGCGCAGCGATCGTCACCCCCGCGGCGCTCTCGATCATCTCGACGACCTTCACCGAGGGAAGCGAGCGCAACAAGGCGCTCGGAGCCTGGGGGGCGGTCGGGGGTGGCGGCGCAGCCGCCGGTGTGGTGATGGGTGGCGTCCTCACGAAGTACCTCGGCTGGGAATGGATCTTCTGGGTGAACGTGCCGGTTGGCCTGACGGTGCTCCTGCTCACCCCGTTCTACGTGCGCGAGAGCCGCCGGGAGGACGTCGTCCACGACTACGACCCGCTCGGCGCGCTGAGCGTGACGAGCGGCCTCATCGTGCTCGTCTACGCGATCTCCGAGGCGCCCGACGTCGGCTGGGGAACATTTCGGACGATCGGCCTGCTGGCGCTCTCGGCCGCACTGCTCATCTTCTTCCTCGTCTGGGAGTGGCGCGAGCAGGCCCCGCTGATGCCGCTCGGCATCTTCCGGATTAGGCTCCTCGCAGCCTCGAACGTCGTCGGCTTGCTGATGGCCGGGGGCATGTACGGAACCTTCCTTTTACTCACGCTCTACATGCAGCAGGTGCTCCACCTCTCCGTGCTGCAGACGGGTCTCGCGTTCCTGGCGACCGCCGGCACGGCCGTCGTCATGGCCGGCCCGGCGCAGGCGCTCACGACCCGGCTCGGCGCGAAGCCGGTCATGGTCACCGGCCTCTCGCTCCTCGTCGCCGGCTGCCTCTGGTACACCCAGATCAATGCTGACGGCTCGTACCCGGTCGACCTGCTGCCGGGCTTCATTGCTGTTGGCATCGGGATCCCCTTCGCGTTCATCCCGATCACGATCGCTGCGCTCGCGGGTGTGAAGGACGAAGACGCGGGGCTCGCATCCGGGCTGATCAACACGTCCCAGCAGGTCGGCGGTGCGATCGGGACAGCCGTCCTCTCCACCGTCGCGTTCACCCATGGGACCACGCTGCTCCATCGGGGCGAGCCCCCGGGGGACGCGTTCACCGCTGGCTTCCAGTGGGGGTTCTGGGTCGGCGCCGGGATCTGGGGCGCTGCGCTGCTGGCCGCGATCGTGCTGATCCGGCGGGAAGAGGTCGCCCATCCCGAGGCGGTCGAGCTAGCCGCCTGACGATCCAGGAGCTTCAGCGGTCGGATTCGTTCCAGTGCCCGATATTGGCACTGCCGGGGCTGCGTGTACGCGCGAGCTCATCCAGCGGATCGTGCTCGGACCGGAGCCTGTCGAGCTCTAGACGCTCCTCGTTCGAGTAAGCGCCGTACTCGTCGGCGAGCCGCTCGCGCCGCGCCTGCCGCCGTGCTTCGAGCTTCTGCCGGAACCATGTGATCATGGCCAGCAGGGTACCCAAGGGCCGATCCCGTCGTCGCAGAGGGCACTATTCCTCGAATGGGCGTCCCCGTCACCGGTCTCAACGAGCTCGTGCTCGAAGTCGCCGACCTCGACGCGGCGGCGCGGTTCTACTCGAAAGTGCTGGGAATGCCCGTGCAGTCACGTTCGGAGGAACGGGTCTGGGTGCTGGCCGGCGAACGGACGCGGATCGGCCTCTGGACGCCGCAGGTCGGGATTGCCGGCGGACAGGGCGGCGCCCATGTCCATTACGCGCTGCACATCGCCGAAGAGGACTACGACGGTGCAGTCGAGCGTCTACGTGAGCACGGGTTCGACCCACACGAGGAGCATTTCGAAGAGAGCGGGCGCGCCGCGTACGTCACGGACCCGGACGGCAACGTGGTCGAGCTTTGGACGTGGGACGGCGGATATCGTGGCTGAATGGCCAACCGCCTAGCCGCCGAGACCAGCCCCTACCTCCTCCAGCACGCCGACAACCCGGTCGACTGGTACCCGTGGGGCGACGAGGCCTTCACGAAGGCGCGTGCCGAGGACAAGCCCGTGCTTCTCTCCGTCGGCTACGCGGCCTGCCACTGGTGCCACGTGATGGAGCACGAGTCGTTCGAAGACGACGACACGGCGGCGCTCATGAACGAGCGCTACGTCAACATCAAGGTCGACCGCGAGGAGCGGCCCGATGTCGACTCGCTCTACATGGACGCGGTCGTCGCACTCACCGGCCACGGCGGGTGGCCGATGACCGTCTTCCTCACTCCCGAGGGCGAGCCGTTCCTCGGCGGCACGTACTACCCGCCGGAGCCGCGTCACGGCCTGCCGAGTTTCAAGCAGGTGCTCGTCGCGATCTCCGACGCCTACCGTGAGCGGCGCGGCGACGTCGCCTCACAGGCGCGCTCGCTGGTCGAAGCCGTCCGCCGCTCGGCGGAGCTTGCGCCGTCGAGCGATCCGCTGACGGAGAGCTTGCTCAGAGACGCCTCCCGAGCTCTCCGCGGGCAGTTCGACGCGGAGTGGGGAGGATGGGGCGGCGCGCCCAAGTTCCCGCAGGCCTCGACGCTCGAGTTCCTGCTCCGCATGCACCTTCGCGGAGACGAGGACGCGCTGCCGATGGTGGCGGCGACCCTCGACGCCATGGCCGCAGGCGGCATGTACGACCTGGTCGGCGGCGGCTTCCATCGCTACTCCGTCGACGAGGCTTGGCTCGTCCCGCACTTCGAGAAGATGCTGTACGACAACGCCCTGCTCGTCTCGACGTACCTCCATGCCTGGGTCGTGACCGGCGAGGAGCGGTATCGGCGCGTCGTCGAGGAGACGATCGACTACATGCTGCGGGAGCTCCGCCTCCCCGAGGGCGGCTTCGCCTCGGCGCAGGACGCCGACACCGAGGGCGTGGAAGGGTTGACGTTCACTTGGACTCCAGAAGAGGGCGTGCCTGCGGAGTTCCTGCATCCGTTCGAGCACGGACGCTTCATCATCCGCGGCGAGCTGAACGACGAGGAGCGCGAGCGCCTCTTCTCCCTCCGGCAGGAGCGCCCACAGCCTGCCCGCGATGACAAGGCGATCGCGGCCTGGAACGGGCTCGCCCTCGCCGCGCTTGCGGAGGCCGGCCGGCGGCTGGAGCGTTCCGACTACGTCGACGCGGCGCGCAAGCTCGGCGAGTTCCTGCTCGGCCCGCTCTCCACGGAGGGCCGGCTGCACCGGACCTTTCGAGCCGGCCAGGCGAAGGGGAACGGCTATCTCGAGGATTACGCCGACGTCGCGAACGGCCTCCTGGAGTTGCACGTCGCCACCGGCGAGCTGCGCTGGCTCGAGGAAGCAAACCGGCTGGCGCGGCTTGCCGTCGAGCTCTTCGCCGACGAGGAGCGAGGCGGCTTCTACCTCTCGCCTGTGGACGGGGAGGAGCTCGTCGCGCGCAAAAAGGATCTCGAGGACCAGCCCACGCCGTCGGGCAACTCGATGCTCGCCTACGTGCTGCTCAAGCTGGCGCGGACCTACGGCGACGACGAGCTCGAGCGCCGCGCGGTCGGCGTCTTTCGCCTCGTTCACCAGGCGCTCTCCCGGGTGCCGGCCGCATTCGGCAATGCGCTGACCGCGCTCGACCTCCACTTCTCGGCGTCGAGGGAGATCGCGATCGTCGGCCCGGTCAATTCGCCGGTCGCCCGGGCCGCGCTCGAGCCCTTCGAGCCGAATACGGTCGTCGCGATCGGCCCGTCCGACGAGATCCCGCTTCTGGCCGGCAAGGGCCTTGTCGACGGCCAGCCCGCGGTCTACGTGTGCGAGCGATTCGCGTGCCAGGCCCCGCTGACGAGGGCTGCAGACCTACTTCAGGCCCGGGTCTAAGCCCGGTCGATCTCTCTCGTACGAAACCTTCACAGGCCCCTTACAAGGCCCTCAAGGTTCGGGGGGACACTACCCGTCATGGCAGGGAGGACACGCTGGATCGTCATGGCGGCCCTCGCCGCAGGAATCGCCACCGCTGCCGGCCTCAACGGCTCCGCCGGCCAGGCGGAGATCTCAGACGTCGCCACTCGCCCGAACGTCGTCGTGCTGATGACCGACGACCAGACCGTCGAATCGATGCGCGTGATGCCGAACGTGCGCACTCTGCTCGCCGACCAGGGCGTCACCTTCGACCGCAGCTTCGTTTCGTACTCGCTCTGCTGCCCTTCGCGTTCGACGTTCCTCACCGGGCAGTACACGCACAACCACGGCGTCTGGGGCAACGCCGCGCCGAACGGCGGCTACTACAAGCTCGATAGCACGAACACCCTCCCCGTCTGGCTCTCCCGCGCCGGCTACCAGACGATCCACCTCGGCAAGTACCTGAACGGGTACGGGACCCGCAATCCGATCGAGATCCCACCGGGCTGGGGCGAGTGGCACGGCTCGGTCGACCCCTCGACCTACCGCTACTACAACTACACGCTGAACGAGAACGGAAGGCTCGTCACGTACGGCACGGGCGCGGCCAATTACCAGACGGACGTGTACACGCGGAAAGCAGTTGACGTCATCGGCCGGCAGGTCGCAGATCCGCGCCCCTTCTTCCTCTGGGTCGCGTTCCTCGCCCCACACAGTGGCGGGCCGCGCGAAGCGGGCGACCCGGCCGGAATGTCGACTCCGGTACCGGCGCCCCGCCACCGGAATGCCTTTGCGGCCGAGGGGCTGCCGGTTCCGGCCTCGTTCAACGAGGCCGATGTCTCCGACAAGCCGGCCGCGATCCGGAACCGCCCGCTGATGGGGACCGCCAGGATCGCCGCAGTGAGAGAGAACTATCAGCAGCGGCTCGAGTCCCTGCTTGCCGTCGACGACGCCGTCGCTCAGATCGTGAGCGCGCTTACGATCACGGGGCAGCTCGACAACACATACATCATCTTCACGTCGGACAACGGCTTCTTCCACGGAGAACACCGCGTGCCCTCCGGGAAGGTCCTGCTCTACGAGCCGTCCGTCCGGGTGCCGCTGATCGTCCGCGGGCCGGGCATCCCGCACGGCAAGCATCGCAGCCAATTTGTCGCCAACACCGACCTTGCGCCGACGATCGTGGCAGCGACCGGCGCGCAACCCGGCCGCGTGCTGGACGGGCGCTCGCTGCTCCCGTTCGCCCGTGACCCGTTCTTCTACTCCGGCCGCGACCTCTTGCTCGAGACGCCGACCTACTCTGCGATTCGCACCCCCAACTGGCTCTATGCGGAGTACGCGACCGGCGAGCGCGAGCTGTACAACCTGGCGCGGGATCCCTATGAGCTCTCGAGCCTCCATGCGGACCCGCGCTACGACCGCATGAAGGCGAACCTCGCGATGCGGCTTGCGCGGTTGCGCGGTTGCAAGGGCGCAGTCTGCCGCCAGGGCCCGGAGCTCGGCCTCGTCGCCAGGTCGAAGCGGGGGCGCGGGCCGCGAAGCTGCCGGCACTCGAGACTGCTCGTCCGCTTGAGCGGGCCGTCCACCCGCCGCATCTCGAGCACGGGCTTCTACCTGGACGGACGCTTGTTGAAGCGCGACCGGCGTGGACCGTTCAGCGTCGTCGTCCCGAAGCGGCTTGTCCGCCCGGGCGGCTCGGTGCTGGACGCCCTCGCCACGCTCACCGACTCCCGGCGCCAGACGCTGCAGCGTCGGATCGCCGGCTGCGCCTAACCGGCCCACTCCTCACTCCGACGTAAGAGAATCGCGCGGTGCGCGTCGCCACCCACCGTGCTCCGTACCTCGTCTTCGCCGAGCACGAGTTCGAGGTCCCGCTCGACCACGCGGCACCGGACGGCGAGCGGCTGACCGTCTTCGCGCGCGAGGTCGTCGCGCCCAAGCGGGAAGAGGAGGAGCTGCCGTGGCTCGTCTTTCTCCAGGGCGGCCCGGGACACGAAGCGCAGCGCCCGCTGAAGCTCGTCGAGAAGACATGGCTCGAACGGGCGCTGGAGGACTATCGCGTGCTGCTACTCGACCAGCGCGGAACCGGCCGCTCGGCGCCCGTCGGCGATCTGCCCGGCTTGAGCTCGGAGGCGCAGGCGGAGTACCTGACGCACTTCCGCGCCGACTCGATCGTTCGTGACGCGGAGCTGATCCGGCGCGAGCTCGGCGTCGAGCGCTGGAGCGTGCTCGGACAGAGCTTCGGCGGCTTCTGCGTCGTCACCTACCTCTCCCAGGCGCCGGAGGGTCTCGCGGAGGCCTTCCTCACGGGCGGCCTGCCCCCGCTCGAGCGGCATCCGGACGAGGTCTACCGCGCCACGTATGAGCGCGTGCGCGCCAAGAACCGCGCCTATTACGACCGCTATCCGGAGGACCGCGACCGCGTCCTCGCGATTCTCGAGCGCATCGAGCACGAAGACGTCCGCCTACCTGCGGGCGATCGGCTGACGGTGAGGCGGTTCCGCCAGCTCGGCCAACTGCTCGGCATGAGCGATGGGCTCGAGCGTCTCCATTACCTCTTCGAGCTCCCATTCGGTTCGCCCGCGTTCCTGCACGACGTCGAGGCGGCTTATCCGTTCGCGCGGAACCCGCTCTACGCCGTGGTCCACGAGTCGAGCTATGCGCCTGGCGTGGCGACCAGCTGGTCGGCCGAGCGCGTGTACCCGGACGACTTCCGCGACGATTCGACTCTCTTCACCGGCGAGCACGTGTATCCGTGGATGCTCCAGGAGTACGGGGCGCTCCGTCCCTTGGCCGGGGCGGCCGAGATCCTCGCCGAGCACGAATGGCCGCTGCTCTACGACGTTCAGCGGCTGCGGGAGAACGAGGTGCCTGCCGCGGCCGCGATCTACACGGAGGACATGTACGTCGAGCGCGCCTTCTCGGAGGAAACCGCTGCGGCGATCCGCGGCCTACGCCCATGGGTGACGAACGAGCACGAGCACGACGGTCTGCGCGCCGACGGCGCCCGGGTCCTGGGCAGGCTCCTCGACCTCGTCCAGGGGCGTGGCTAGTGCCCCTTCCGGCAATACTCGCCGGCCCCTGGCCCGCGATCACGCGGCGCCAGAGCCCACCCTCGCCCTTGCCAAGGCTTCAAGCCTTGGCCGCGGACGAGTGCGGCCTCTGGCTTGGTGCTCGCGACCCAGAAGCTCGGCGGCATCACCGGAAGGGGCACTGATGCCGCTCCTCCAGCTGCGGAACGTCACGCGCCGGTTCGGTGGCGTCGTCGCGCTCGACGACGTGTCGCTCGACGTCCGGCAGGGTGAGATCGCCGGGCTGATCGGGCCGAACGGGGCGGGCAAGACGACGGCTTTCAACGTCATCACACGCCTCTACCGCCCGGACTCGGGCGACGTCGTCTTCGACGGCGAGAGCCTCCTCCGCACTCCCGCGCACAAAGTCGTGCGCCGGGGCATCGCGCGCACGTTCCAGACCGTCGAGCTCTTTCGGTCGATGTCCGTGCTCGACAATGTGCTCGTCGGCGCGCACACCCGCACCGGCCCCTTCGGCGAGCGCAGGGCGCGGAAGGCCGCCCACGAGGCCCTCGAGTACGTGGGGCTCGAGGAGATCGCCGACGGGCCGGCGGCCGGACTTCCCTACGGAACGCTGAAGCGGATCGAGCTCGCCCGGGCGCTGGTCGCCGAGCCCCGGCTGCTCCTGCTCGACGAGCCCGCCGGCGGCCTCAGCCACGAGGAGGTGGAACGGCTCGGGGCGTTCATCACGCAGACGCGTGACCGGTTCGAGCTCACCGTGCTGCTCGTCGAGCACCACATGAGCCTTGTCATGCGCGTCTCCGACTCGGTCACGGTCCTCGACTTCGGGCAGAAGATCGCCGCCGGCACGCCGGCGGAGGTGCAACGTGACCCGGCGGTGATCGAGGCGTACCTCGGGACGACCGATTAGTGCGATTGCTCGAGCTCGACGGCGTCGACGCCCGTTACGGGCCGGTGCAGGTGCTCCACGGCGTGTCACTGGAGGTCGGGGAAGGAGAAGTCGTCGCCGTTCTCGGCGGGAACGGAGCCGGGAAGACGACGACGCTACGGGCGATCTCGGGCCTCGTGGCGCAATCGGGCGAGATCCGCCTCGGTGGTGAGCGCATCGGCGGCAGCGCGCCGGAGCGCGTCGCCAGGCTCGGCATCGCGCACGTTCCGGAGGGACGCGGGATCTTCGGCGAGCTCTCCGTCCGCGACAACCTGCGGCTTGGCGCCTACCTGAGGCGAAACGGCTTCGCCGCCGGCTACGAGCGTGTCCGCGGCTATTTCCCGTGGCTCGAGGAGCGGCGTGACCAACAGGCAGGGACGCTCTCCGGCGGCGAGCAGCAGATGCTGGCGCTCGCCCGGGCGCTCATGGCCCGCCCCCGGCTGCTCCTCCTCGACGAGCCCTCTCTCGGTCTTGCCCCGAGCATCGTGCGCGAGCTCTTCCGCATCGTCGGCGAGCTGAACGAGAAGGAGGGCCTCGCCGTGCTCGTCGTCGAGCAGAACGCGAAGCTCGCGCTGCGCTCCTCGAGCCGGGCTTACGTGCTCGAGGCCGGCCGCGTCGCGCTCGAGGGGCCGAGCGGAGAGCTCGCTGAAAACGAGTCGGTGCGGAAGGCCTACCTAGGGTACTAGTGACCGAGTTCGCCCAACAGGTCGTGGCCGGTCTCGCGTCCGGCTCCATCTACGCGACGCTCGCGCTCGCGATCGTGATCATCTACCGCTCGACCGGAGTCGTGAACTTCGCCCAGGGCGAACTGGCGACGTTCACGACCTTCATCGCCTGGACGCTCGTCGACCACGGCGTCGGGTACTGGGGCGCCTTCGCGCTGACGGTGCTGATCGCATTCGCGGGCGGCGTCGCACTGGAGCGGCTCGTCGTCCGGCCCGTCGAGGGCGGCCCCGTCCTCACCGTCGTCATGCTCACGATCGGCCTCTTCATCCTGCTCGGAGGCCTCTCGAACTGGATCTGGAAGGCGGAGGTCCGCTCCTTTCCCCCCAACCGGCCGTTCCCGACCAGCACCTGGGACCTCGGCGGTGTCGCGATCTCGAAGCAGGACCTCGGCATCCTGGGCGTCACGCTCGGGCTCGTGGTGCTGCTCTACCTGCTCTTCCAGTACACGAAGCTCGGGCTTGCACTGCGGGCGGCCGCGCTGAATCCGGCCGCCAGCCGGCTCGTCGGCGTGCGCGTGGGGTGGATGCTCGCGCTTGGCTGGGGGCTTGCGGCGGCGATCGGGGCTGTGGCCGGGCTCTTCACCGCGGCCGCCTCCCCGCCGCTCGACCCGAACATGATGCGGCCGATCCTCATCTATGCGTTCGCGGCGGCGGTGCTCGGCGGGCTCGAGAGCCCGATCGGGGCAATCGTCGGCGGCCTCGCGCTGGGCGTGCTGCTCAATCTCGTCGTGACCTACGACACTCACCTGCACCTCGAGCTCGACCGGCTGCGGCTGCCAATCGCGTTCCTCGTCATCCTGACCGTGCTGCTCGTCCGGCCGGCGGGGCTCCTGGGGCGGGCGGTGGTGCGCCGTGTCTAGGCTCGCCACGGTCCGGGGCGTCGCAACCGCACTCGCGCTGGCCGCCGGGGTCGTCGCCATTTTCCTCGCCCCCCGCTGGGTAAGCGACATCAAGCTCGCGCAGATGGGCGTGTACTTCATCGCGCTCCTCGGGCTGAACATCGTCACGGGCTATACGGGTCAGATCTCGCTCGGTCACAGCGCGTTCATGGCGATCGGCGGCTATACGACGGCGATCCTCGTCGTCGACCACGGCGTGCGCGACCTCTGGACGATCCCCCTCGCCGGCCTGGTTGCCGGAGTCGCCGGCTTCCTCGTCGGGCTTCCGGCCCTGCGGCTGTCGGGGCTCTACCTCGCTCTGGCCACGTTCGGTCTCGCCGTGGCGATGCCGGACCTGCTGCGCTGGGACAAGCTGGAGAGCGTCACGAAGGGCGGGCAGGCGATTCAGCTCTTCAACAGCCCAGCCCTTACCGGCAAGGGGTTCGAGAACGTCGATCTCCTCGGTCACAGCGTCACCTTCACGCGTGCTGTGGACTACCTGACCTGGACCGTCGCGCTCGTTCTTCTCGTCGTCGCCTGGCTGCTTCTGCGAGGAGGACCCGGCCGCGCCTTTCGCGCGGTGCGCGACAGTGAGGTTGCCGCTACCTCCTCGGGCGTCAACATCGCCGCCTACAAGACGCTCGCTTTCGCGATCAGCGCTGCGTACGCGGGAATCGCAGGCTCGCTGCTCGTGATCGCCGTCGCTTTCGCCGATCCGCAGTCATTTCCAGCGAAGCTCTCGCTGACGCTGCTCGTCGGGGTCGTCGTCGCGGGTCTCGGGTCGCTGTGGGGGGTCCTCGCCGGTGCTGCGTTCATCCAGTTCCTACCGGACGTCGCGGTGCACTTCTCGAAAGCCCAGGGCGTGCCCGACACGGTCTACGGCGCGGCGCTGATCTTGATCGTGCTCGTGTTGCCGACGGGTGTCGCCGGAGGCGCGCACCGGATTCTCATGCCGCTAACAAGTCGGTTATACACTCGGTCCTAGTTCTCATGGGCCGCAGCCTTTTCCTCGCTTTAGCAGCGTTTTCTGCGCTCGGGATTCCCATTGCGTTCGCGGGCAGCGCCGCTGACCCGGGCATCACGCCGACCTCGATTCACATCGGCGGGACGACGCCGCTGACCGGCTCGGCGCAGGCGTTCTCGTCGGTCGCCAAGGGCGCGGCGGCGTACTTCAAGTACGTGAACGCGCGCGGTGGCGTGAACAAGCGGAGGATCGAGTACGAGTACCTCGACGACCAGTACATCCCCTCGGAGACCGTTCGCCAGACGCGCATCCTCGTCCAGGACAAGAACGTCTTCGCGATCTTCAACACGCTCGGCACCGAGACGAACGAGGCGATCCGGCCGTACCTGAACGAGGTCGGCGTTCCGCAGCTCTTCGCCGCGAGCGGTGCGACGTCGTTCGGTCGCGACTACAGGCAGTACCCGTGGACGATCGCCTACCAGCCGACCTACATCGCCGAGGGCGCGATGTACGGGAACTACCTCCGGCGCACGATGCCGAAAGCGAAGATCGCCATCCTTTACCAGGACGACAGCTACGGCAACGATCTGATCAAGGGCCTTCAGCGGGGGCTGGCGTCGAAGGCGGGCAACATCGTCTCGAAGGTCGGGTATGCGGCGACCGACGACAGTGTCCAGTCGCAGGTGGCCAGGCTGAAGAGCTCGCGCGCGAGCGTCCTGATGCTCTTCTCGACGCCGAAGTTCACGATCCAGGCCTACCAGTTCGTGAATCAGCTCGGTTGGAAGCCGAAGATCTTCGTCAACGCGGTCTCGAGCGCATCGAACATCATGGTCATCTCCTCCAGCCGGGGGCAGAACAAGCGGGTCGAAGGCTCGATCTCGATCGTCTTCCTCAAGGACCCGAACGACCCCAAGTGGAACCGCGACCCCGGCGTTCTGCTCTATCGCAAGATCATGCGCAAGTACGGGCGCGGCGGGAGCATCAAGGACGTCTACAACCTTTATGGGATGTCGGCCGCCTTCACCTTCGTCGACGCGCTCAAGCACGCGGGCAAGAGCCCGACCCGCCGCTCGGTCATGAACGCGGCGCTGCACCTGAACGAGCGCAACAACCCGTTCCTCTTGCCGCGGATGTCGATTCGGACGACCGCGACCGAGCGCTATCCGATCGACCAGGCGCGGCTCCAGCGCTGGCACAACGGGAAGTGGATCTCCTTCGGCGGGCTGCTGAAGGCGCGCAGCTAGCGCTCGCGCAATAAGCTCGCGGCGATGGTCGCTGCCGCCTCCGAGCTTCTCGACGCTCTACCGGAAGAGCTCTGCAGCCAGGCCCGGCGGCTGCGGATGGAGGGTCACGGCTCGCTTGTCACCTATTCGCCGAAGGTCTTCATCCCGCTGACGAAGCTCTGCCGGGACGTCTGCCATTACTGCACGTTTGCGCGGCCGCCACGACGCGGTGAGCGGGCGTACATGTCCGAGGGAGAGGTGCTCGACGTTGCATGGGCGGGTGTCGGCGCGGGCTGCCACGAGGCGCTGTTCACGCTCGGCGACAAGCCGGAGCTTCGCTATCGCGTGGCGCGGGAGGAGTTGCGTGCGGTGGGGTGTGAGACGACGCTCGAGTATCTCGCGCGCTGCGCTCGACTCGTGCTGGAGGAGACCGGGCTACTCCCGCACGTCAATCCAGGCGTCTTGAGCCGCGAGGACCTGCGTTCCTTGCGAACGGTCAGCGCGTCTCAGGGGGCCATGTTGGAGACGGTGTCGGCGCGGCTCTCGGAGCGGGGCGGACCGCACTTCGGCTCGCCGGACAAGCTTCCAGCGCGCCGCCTCGCGACGATCGCCGCGGCGGGTGAGGAGCGCGTGCCGTTCACGACCGGGATCCTGATCGGCATCGGCGAGACGCGGGCCGAGCGCATCGAGGCGCTGCTTGCGATGCGCGACCTCGGGGAGCGCCGTGGCCATGTCCAAGAGGTGATCGTCCAGAACTTCCGCGCGAAGCCGGGGACCCGGATGGCAGACGCGCAAGAACCGGCATTCGAGGAGCTGCTGTGGACAGCAGCGGTGGCGCGAATCGTGCTCGGGGCGCGCTGGAACATCCAGGCTCCGCCGAACCTGAGCTACGCGGACTTCCCGCGGCTCCTCGACGCGGGGATCAACGACTGGGGCGGGGTCTCGCCGGTCACGATCGACCACGTCAACCCGGAGGCGCCGTGGCCCGAGCTCGAGGCGTTGCGCGTGGCGACGGAGTCACGCGGGCTGACGCTGGCGCCTCGGCTGTGCATCTATCCGGAGTACGTGGCCGAGCCCGAGCGCTGGCTCGACCCCGCGGTCGCCCAGCAGGTCCGTCTATGCGCGGACGCGGATGGCCTGGCCCGCGAAGACACCTGGGCAGCAGGTGCAGACGTGCCCCCGCCGGCCGCGGTCATTCGGGCCCTCGCCCCTGGTACCCACGACCTCCTCCCCGATTCGATCGTATCGGCGTCCGGCGCGCGGGTGGGTAACGGAACTGGGCCAAAAGTGTCACAGCCGGTTCGGGTCGGGCTCGCGAAGGTGCACGCCGAGGTCGAGCTCGCCGAGGACGATGTCACCGCCCTGCTGCAGGCGCGCGGGCCCGACTTCACGGCCGTCGTGCGTGCGGCCGACGAGCTGCGTCGCGAGGTCTGCGGCGACACCGTCACCTACGTCGTCACGCGCAACATCAACTACACCAACGTCTGCTACTTCCGCTGCGGCTTCTGCGCCTTCTCGAAGGGCCGCCTTGCCGCCAACCTGCGCGGCCGCCCGTACCTCGTCCCGCTCGACGAGATCGTTCGTCGCACCGAAGAGGCCTGGGAGCGCGGCGCGGTCGAGGTCTGCCTCCAGGGCGGCATCCACCCGGCTTTCACCGGCCAGACGTACCTCGCGATCTGCAGGGCGATCAAGGAAGCGGTGCCCGAGATCCACCTCCACGCCTTCTCCGCGCTCGAGATCTGGCAGGGCGCCGCGACGCTCGGCGAGCCGCTGCCCGCCTACCTCGACCGCCTGCGCGAGGCGGGACTGGCCTCGCTGCCCGGAACGGCAGCCGAGGTCCTCGACGACGAGGTCCGCCGCGTCATCTGTCCGGACAAGGTGACGACCGCGCAGTGGCTCGACGTCCACGATGCTGCGCACCGCGCGGGCCTCCGCTCGACGACGACGCTCATGTTCGGCCATGTCGATGCGCCCCGCAACTGGGCGCGGCACCTGCTCCGCCTGCGCGACCAGCAGCGGCGCAGCGGCGGTTTCACAGAGTTCGTACCCCTTCCGTTCGTGCACATGGAGGCACCGATCTTCCTCAAGGGCCTTGCCCGCCCCGGGCCGACCTTCCGCGAGACGATGCTCGTCCACGCTGCCGGGCGCCTGGCCCTCCATCCCCGGATCACGAACATCCAGGCTTCCTGGGTCAAGCTCGGGCTGGAGGGCGCAACGGCGGCGCTCCGAGCGGGCGCGAACGACCTCGGCGGAACGCTGATGAACGAGTCGATCTCCCGTGCGGCCGGTGCGGAGCACGGACAGGAGCTTCCACCTGAGCGGATGGAAGCGGGAATCCGGTCACTCGGCAGGACGCCCCAACAGCGGACGACGCTTTACAGCAAACCGGACCCGATACAGGTGGCCCGGTCCTTCGGCGCCGCGCCCCTCGCCGAGCCCTTGAACCCGGACGTGAGCGACGCCGGCTTGCGCCCGCCGCCAAAGCTCGTGCGTCCGGGGCTCGCCGCCGCCGCGCATTGAGACGCTCCAGGCTGCGCGCCGTAAGCGGAAGCGTCGGCTTCGTCCTCGTCGGCGGGCCGACGATCGTCGCCGGGCTCGTGCCCTGGCTGCTCACTCGTTGGCATGTGGACGATCAGCCGCTCTTACTGAGGATTCTCGGAGGAGTGGTCATGATGCTCGGACTCGTGCTCGTGCTCGAGTCGACGGCTCGCTTCGCGCTCGAAGGCCGCGGCACCCCGGCTCCCTGGGCGCCGCCCGAGCGCTTCGTCGTGCACGGTCTCTACCGGTTCACGCGCAACCCGATGTATGTCGGAGTGCTCGCGCTGGTCGTCGGCCAAGCGTCGCTGCTCGGCCGAGAGATCCTGCTCGCCTGGGCCGCGGCGGCGTGGCTCCTCTTCCAGCTCTTCCTCGTCTTCGAGGAGGAACCCGGCCTTCGACGGCGCTTCGGTGCCGAGTACGAGGGCTATTGCGCGCGAGTGCCTCGTTGGCTTCCTATTGCTCCCAGAAGCCCTCGATATTCTCGGCGTCGCCCGGGCCGCCCGGCGCGCCGATCGCAATGAACTCGACACCTTCGGGGCCCGCCTCGAACCCGCGCGGGGTTTCCTTCGAGACCCGGATCGCATCCCACGGCTGGAGCTCCTTGATCTCGTCCTCGACCTTCACCCGCATGCTGCCGCTGATGACGACGAACATCTCTTCCTGAGTCTTGTGCGTGTGGCCCCAAGGAACCTGGAAGTTGGGAGCGAGCCGCTGGTAGGTCAGCCCGATCAGCTCGGCGTCGAGGGCGACGCGGGCAAACCGCGCCTCGAGATCGGGGGAGAGCCCGAAGTTCGGCGCCTGATCCTCGACCTCTTTCAAGTTGACGATCGTGTATCCGCTCATGGCGAGAATTTTGTCAGCTTGCTAAAGTCCGAGTCGTGCAGGAGCTTCTTCTGTAGCCCAGGAAGCCAACGCGGCGCCCGCCGCGCGAGCTTCCATTGGCCTCTCTCGATGAGAGGCTTTTTTGTACCCGGAGACGGTGATGGAGAGATACGACCCAGCGACAATCGAGCCGAAGTGGCAGCAGGTCTGGGAGACCGAGCGGGCCTTCTATGTCCAAAACCCTGAGCCCGGGACTGAGCCCGAGCAGAAGTTCTACATGCTCGAAATGCTGCCGTACCCCTCCGGCACGCTCCACATGGGGCACGTCCTCAACTACACGCTCGGGGATGTCCTCACGCACTTCCGCCGCCGCAACGGCTGGATGGTTCTGCGGCCGATGGGATTCGACTCCTTCGGGCTGCCGGCCGAAAACGCCGCCATCCGAGAAGCAGGCCATCCGCGCGAGATCATCGAGCGCAACATCGAGCACATCCGGGGCGAGATGCGGCGTCTTGGCTGGGCGATCGACTGGGACCGCGAGACCTCGGCGCACGAGCCCGCGTACTACCGCTGGACACAGTGGCTTTTCCTGAAGTTCTTCGACGCGGGTCTGGCCTATCGCAAGGAGTCACTGGTCAACTGGTGCCCGAAGGATCAGACCGTGGTCGCGAACGAGTACGTGATCGATGGCCGCTGCGAACGCTGCGGCACCGAGGTCGTGGCGAAGAACATGGAGCAGTGGTTCTTCCGGATCACGGCCTACGCGGATCAGCTGCTGGAGGATCTGGCGCTGATCGACTGGCCGGAGCGCACGAAGGCGATCCAGACGAACTGGATCGGCCGGTCCGAGGGCGCCGAGGTGCTCTTCCGCGTCGAGGAGCTCGACATCGACATTCCGGTCTTCACAACGCGGCCGGACACCCTGTTCGGCGCGACGTTCTTCGTCCTCGCGCCCGAGCATCCGCTCGTCGAGCGGCTGGCGAACGACGAGGTGCGCGAATACGTCCGGAAGGCCGTCGCCCGACCGGTCGCGGAACGCCAGACGAAGGACAAGGACGGTGTTTTCACCGGGCACTACGTCGTCAACCCCGTCAACGACGAGCGCATCCCGATCTGGGTTGCCGACTACGTCCTGATGGATTACGGAACTGGCGCGATCATGGCCGTACCGGCCCACGACGAGCGCGATCTCGAGTTCGCGCAGCGCTACGGGCTGACTGTGCGACCTGTGATCGACGAAGAGGCCAACACGCTCGTCGACTCGGGCGAGTTCACCGAACGGTCCGCGGACGAGGCGAAGGAGAAGATCGTCGAGTGGCTGCGCGAGCGCGGACGAGGTGCCCCGGCCGTCAGCTACCGCCTGCGCGACTGGTCGATGTCGCGCCAGCGCTACTGGGGCTGCCCGATCCCGATCATCTACTGCGACGAGCACGGTCCGGTACCGGTTCCCGAGGAGGATTTGCCGGTGCTGCTGCCCGAGGTCGATGACTACCGGCCGAAGGGCAAGCCGCCGCTGGCCTCCAACGAGGAATGGCTCAACGTCCCCTGTCCGATCTGCAGAGAGCCGGCACGACGCGAAGCCGACACGATGGACACCTTCGTCGACTCCTCCTGGTATTTCCTGCGCTACTGCGACCCGCACAACGACCAGGCGGCGTTTGACCGCCGGATCGTCGATTACTGGATGCCGGTCGACCAGTACATCGGCGGTATCGATCACGCGACGGGGCACCTGCTCTACTCGCGCTTCTTCATCAAGGCGTTGAACGATTTCGACCTGGTCGGCGTCCGCGAGCCCTTCCAGCGCCTGTTCCACCAGGGCTGGGTGCGGCAGGGCGGCACCAAGATGTCGAAGTCGAAGGGCAACGTCACGGGTCCGGATCAGCTCGTCGCGCTCTACGGGGCGGATGCCGTCCGGCTCTACATCCTCTTCGCGGGCCCGGCCGATCAGGACATGGACTGGACGGAGGAGGGCGTCGAGGGCACCTCCCGCTTCCTGCGGCGCTTGTGGCGGATCGTGAACGAGGTCATCGAGCAGGCTCCGGAGGGCGAGCACGGATCGACCGACCTGGCACGCGCCGCGCACCGGACAATCGCGCGGGTGACCGACGACATCGATCGCCGCTTCCAGTTCAATACGCCGATTGCGGCCGTGATGGAGCTCGTCAACGAGCTGGGACGAAAGCCCGAGGATCAGGCAGCGCGCTTCGCGGCCGAGACTGCGGTCACCCTCATCCAGCCGTGGGCCCCGCACATCGCTGAAGAGCTGTGGTCGCGGCTCGGCCACGAGCGGCTTTGGGACGAGCCTTGGCCGCAGAACGATCCGACCATGCTCGAGCGTGACACCTTCGAGCTCGTGATCCAGGTCAACGGGCGCGTGCGCGACCGGGTCGAGGTCGCCGCCGACTCGTCGGACGAAGACTTGGTCGCGCAGGCCAAGGCCTCGCCGCGCGTGCAGGCCTACCTGGACGGCAGGGAGATCCGCAAGGAGATCATCGTCCCCGGGAAGCTCGTCAACCTCGTAATCGGCTAGCGGATGCCAGTGTCGATATGGAAGTCCCGGCGTGCAAAGCGGTCGCTGGGGACAGTGGCGGCCGACGGTGAGGTCCTTCGCTCGAAGCCGCGCCGGTTAGTTCGGACGGCGTAGCGACCGGGGCGAAGCGTCACGCGATACCAGCCCTTCTGGTTCGTGGTCGCGGTGGCGACGATCTTGCCCGAACGTGAAAAGACGAGCTTGACCCCGCGGGCCGGCTCGTCGCAGGGGACGCCGATCCGGCAGACAGGCATGATCGGGCCGCGCTTGACCAGGCCCCTGAGCCCGCCCGCCGTCGCGGTTCCGGCGGAGCCGGCCGAGCCACAGCCGAGCGTGAGCGCGGTGAGGACTGCGAGAGCGAAGGTTTTCATGCGACCTCCTCGAGTAGGCGGCTGTCGGCGCGGCGCCGCCGGGCGCGCTCGGCGAGCAGCGCGAGCGCCGCGAGGAGTACAAACGGGCCGGCCACGACGAGAGCGTAGAGCACGATGATTGCTTCTTTCCCCAAAATATCCCCGGCATCACCCCAGAAGCGGTCGAAGCGGCCAGGCTCGGCGTGCTTGGCGGCCGGCTTCCCGGTCGTCAGCCTGAGCGAGACCTTGGCGTAGGTGCCCTCAGCTACGAGGTTCGCACGACTTCGTGAAAGCCTTGTGACCGTGCGCCTAGCTCGGCTGAGCCTGGCTTGCTCTGCCGGCGTCAACCCGATTCGTCGCTGCTTGGCCTCGAGTTCTGAGACCACGGCGCGGGCCGCCAGGCGGCGTTGATCGATCCGATCGACCGTTCTCTGAAGGTCTGCGACCGAGATCCGCTGGGAGAGGATCGTTCCGAGCTCAGTGAAGCTTGCGATCGCCTGCTGGATGTGCGGAACCGGAACACGGAGGTCGAGACGCGAATCGCCCGCACGCTGGTCGGCTGAGTAGTCGGCCCCCGACACATACCCGCCGAGCCGCCGCGTCGTACGAACAGCGCTCTTGGTCGCGCTGGACAGATCCTCAACGCGGGCGCTCATCGAGACGTCGTAGTGCTGAAGCCGCGAGCCGGGAATGAGGGGAGAAAGGAGGGACCGTCCTCGATCCGAGCTTTTTCCGAACGCATCCTTGAAGCTCGGACTGACAGATGCTCCCTTGGGAGTGGGAGCTCGCTGTTGTTCCACCTCTGCGCCGAGACTGTCACGCCTGCGGTCAGATGAGCCCTTGTAACCCTGGATCGCCGCAGCACCGAGTGCGACTGCGATCGCGATGGCCGCAGCCGCGGCCAGGGCCGGTCGCCGCCTGAATCCGAAGGCTCGGACGTGAGGCTCGGGCAACCCTCGCACGCGCTCGCGCAGTTGCGCGGGCGCTTGCGGCGCGCTTGCGCGCAGCTCACGCAGAACGGTTTCGAAGCTAACGTCGGGCATCGCTCACCATCCTCTCCTCGAGCTTCTGAAGTGCTCTGCTCAGCCGAGTCGAGACGGCACTAGGCCTGATCCCGAGCACACTCGCGGTCGTCTCGCCGTCCAGCTCCAAGACGATGCGAAGGACGACGACCTCCCGCTCGGCTGCTGAGAGGCTTCGCACCGCCGCCTCGAGCGCGGGGGAGAGGCCTTCCCCGAAGGTCGCCTCATCGCTCGCCGGCGCTTCCGCGGCGTAGGCATCTTCCCGGCGCCGCCGCCGCTGCTCGGCGCGGAAGTGGTCGAGGGCAATTCCCCGCGCGAGCTGACAGAGCCACGTGCGGGCCGAGCCCCGGCGCGGGTCGAAGCGTCGCCAGCGGTTGAGCGCTCGCTCGAAGGTCGCGGCGGCGAGGTCTTCTGCGAGGTGTGGGTTTCCGGTCACGTAGAGCAGGTAGCGATAGACGTCGTCGAGGTGCTCCTCGGCAACGCTGGCGAAGCTCCGCCTCTCGCGGAGACCTTGTCTGCCGGTTGGCCATGAGGTCGGCACCGCGCTCACGTGTCTTCTATACGCCGCAGAGCGCCGGCGCGTCACATCATTCGAGCAGTGAGATGCCGCCCCGATCGGAGCGGCATCTCGCGCGCAGAGCGTGAGTACTACCTGCGGGTTCGGGCGAGGCGAGGCAGGCGGACGGAAGACCGCTTGGCGGCCCTCGCCGACGGCGTCTTCGCCGTCGCCAAGACGAGGAAGCGCTTGCCGAATGCTTTCGAGCGCAGGCGCATGGTGAATGCGACCTTGCCTCTGATGCTGCTGCTCTTGACCCTCGTCCGGTTTGCGACCCGGCCTGGGCGCGTGCTGCGGACCGCCACCTTCGCGCCGCGGACGAGGAGCCCGCGCTGGTCCCTGACGGTCACGGCGATGCCCAGCCGCTTCGTCGACCTGATCCGCTTCATGGAGTAGCGGATCGAGGCGATCCTCAGGCCTACGGCATTCTCGGCTGAGACATAGGCGGTCGACGCGACGGGATACCGCGTCTCGAGCGTTACGCCCTGCCTGTCCGTCATCAGGATGAAGACTTCCTTGTTCGTCCCGGCGATTGGGACTGCGAAGCCCCCGTTCGGGCCCATCGTCGACTGCGCATCGGTCCCGTTGATCGACAGGCCCACGAGTTGCTCGCGGTTCCCGACGCCGCCGGTGACCATGATCGGTTTTCCGGCGATGGATACGAAGCCGCCGATCGGCTTCGTCACGGTCAGCGCGGCCTGCTCGAGACCAGAGAGCACGCTGGGCGAGATGACCCCGCCCGGCCCGACGAGGTTCATCGTCAGCGGAATATTCACCGTGCTCACCTGATCGTCGGCCGGGTTCGTAACGGCTAGCGAGAGATTGCTCTGGCCGTTGAGGTCGACCGTCCCGACGAACGCGCCGGCCGCGCTCACTCCGAGTGGCTGGCCGTTCACGCTCAGTTGCGTCGACGACGGCTCCGGCGCTGTGACCGTTCCAGAGACAGTGGCAACGCCGTTCACGACGGCCGTCGGCCCAAGCGTGATCAACGGGGCAACGATGTCTCCCGGCGCCGGGCTTGCGCCGACGAGCGCCACGACGGCGGACGCGGTCGCCGCCAGGGCGACGATGGTGCGTCTGGTGAATCTCGTCATTTGCGGTTCATCCTCCTGAGTGGTGGTGGTGTGCTCGCCGCAGGTCTGGTAGCCGGATGCCCGAGTGAGCCGATCCCTCTCCGCTGTCCAGGGCGAGATCACTCGTTTGAGGGATCGGTTTCACCCCTTTGAGCTAGGTCTCGGCGCGAAGGCACAAATTCGGCACGAACGCGTGGACCACGCGTGACACGATTGTTGTCAGAGTAGACGACGTGCTGGACTCCCTCCCCCCGGCGCGCCGGCGGCTCGCCGCCGGCGCGCTCCTCTTCGCGCTCGTCCTCCTCTTCGGCGCGCGGCATCTCCTGCGTGCGGGCACACCCACCCAGGTGGCTCCCGTGGCCGCGGCGCCGATTCGGGCCGAGCGGGGGCCGGAGCTCGTCGTCCATGTCGTCGGTGCCGTCCGCCGGCCCGGCCTCTACAAGCTGCCCCAGCGCTCCCGGGTCGCCGATGCCGTCGTACGTGCCGGCGGTTCGAAACGGCACGCCGACCTCTCGCTCATCAACCTGGCCGCTCCGCTCTCGGACGGAATCCAGGTCGTGGTCCCGGTTCGAGTCTCGGCGGCGGCGGCACCTGCCGGTCAAGCGCCTGCCGCGGGCTCGGCGCCGGCCGGCCCCGTCCACCTGAACACCGCGACCATGGAGCAGCTCGACTCGCTGCCGGGCGTGGGGCCGGTCACTGCGCAGAAGATCCTCGATTACCGGCAGAAGCACGGCGCATTCAGCTCGCTCGAGGAGCTCGACGCGATTCCCGGGATCGGCCCGGCGCGCCTCGAGCAGCTTCGCGAGGTGGCTGCCCCGTGAGAGGCCTCCTTCGCGCGAGGCCGCATCTGCTCGCGGCCGCGCTCTGTGCAGGGCTCCCGGCGGCGAACGGATTACGCGACTCCTCGCTCGCCGTTGCCTTCGCAGCGCTCGTCGTCGGAGTTGGCGCTATCGCCGCCTCATCCGGCCTGCGCTTGCCGGTATTGGCGCTTGCGCTGCTGCTTGCCGGCTGGTGGTGGGGCAGCGCCCGGCTCGACGCCCTCGACCGGAGCGTGTTGCTGCCGAAAGCCGATACCGCGGGCCGAGCGCTCGTCGCCGTCACTGGGCCTGCCCGTCGCTCGCGCTACGAGCTTCGCGTGCCTGCGCAAGTTCGCCGCTTCCGAGATGAGGTTGTTCGAGAACCGGTGCTCCTTCGTCTTCCTCCCGGTCGCTCACCCCCACAGGGCGCTCTGCTCGACGTCATCGGCGAGATCAAGATCCCTCGCGGCTCGAAGAACGGCTTCGACGAGCGCACCTGGCTGCGCCGCCACGGCGTGCACGTGGTGCTGCGCGCAACGCGTTGGCGGCTAGTCGGGCGGCGGGGCGGGCTCGCGGGCTTCGCCGACGGCCTGAGGGCTAGGCTCGCGAGCTCGATGGCTCCCGGCCTCGGGGGCGAACGGCGAGCGGTCCTGGCCGGGATCGTGCTCGGCGAGGACGAGGGTCTCTCCGACGAGTTGCGCGCTCGTTTCCGAGCCTCGGGCCTGTACCACCTGCTCGCCGTGTCGGGTCAGAACGTCGCGCTCATTGCCGGAGGGGTCTTGCTTCTGGCCTGGCTCGTTGGGCTGCCGAGGCTGTTCGGCCAGCTCGCGGTGCTGGGTGCAATCGGCGGGTACGTGCTCGCGGTCGGCTGGCAGCCGTCTGTCGTGCGCGCGGGCATCGCGGGCGCACTGGCCTCGCTTGCGTGGTTGGCCTCGCGTCCGCAGGATCGCTGGTACTTCCTACTTCTCGGCGCGGCGATTCTTCTGGCCTGGAATCCGTATTCGCTGCTCGATGCCGGCTTCCAGCTCTCATTTGCCGCCGTCGCCGCGATCTTCGTCGTCGTCCCACGGCTCGAGCGCAGGCTCGCCGGCTATCCGCTGCCCGGCTCGCTTGCGGAGGTCGTCGCCGTCTCGTCGGCGTGCGGGCTCGTAACCGCCCCAATCCTCCTCACCCAGTTCGGCTCCGTGCCCATCTATTCGATTCCCGCCAACGCGCTCGCGGCGCCGGTTGCCGCACCCATGCTCGGGCTCGCTCTGGTCACGGCGCTCATCGCTCCGGTGCTGCCCCCGCTGGCGGTCGCGCTCGCGTGGGTGAATGGTTGGCTGGCCGCGTACCTCGCGGAATGCGCACGGCTCGTCGGGGGCCTCCCGTATGCCGCTGCTTCGCCGCGGACGGCGCTGGCCGTGATCGGGGTCACGTTTGCTCTCGCCCTGTTCGCCGTTCGCCTGCGGCCGCCGCGAACGCCGCGACTCGCCGCTCTCGCGCTGCTCGTGGCTCTCGTCGCAGGCGGCTGGCGGCTGCGTTCGGGCTCGCCCGCATTCCCTCCGCCGAGCGGCTTGCGGATCACGTTCCTCGACGTCGGGCAGGGAGATGGTGCGCTGGTGCAGGTGCCGGAAGGTGCCGTGCTCGTCGACGAGGGACCGCCCGAGGCCGACGTCGAGGGGCAGCTCCGCGCGCTCGGCATCCGCCGTCTCGCGATGATCGTCCTCACGCACCCGCAGCGCGACCACGTGGGCGGGGCGGCTGACGTGCTCGAACACCTGGAGGTCGGATCTGTTCTCGACCCCGGCCTCCCCACGCAGAGCAGTGACGAGAAGGGCGCGCTCGCGGCCGCCCGGAGGCGGCACGTCAGAGTCATCCTCGCACGAGCGGGCCAGGCCTTTCGGCTCGGCAGGTTGCGCATGCGCGTCCTCTGGCCGGACGGTCCCGGCACCCGCGGAGACGATCCGAACAACCACGCCGTCGTGCTCATCGCCTCCTATGGACAAACGGACGCTCTCCTGACTGCGGACGCCGAGTCCGACGTCACAGGACACCTGAACGTGCCGCCGGTCGAGATCCTCAAGGTCGCCCATCACGGGTCGGATGATCCGGGCCTTGCAGATCTGCTCGCCCAGCTCCACCCGCGGATAGCGGTCATCTCCGTCGGGGCGCACAACGACTACGGCCACCCGAGCTCGTCGACGATCGCGACCCTCTCCGCGGTTCGGGGCCTGGCCGTCTATCGCACCGATCGTGACGGGCGAGTCGTCGTCGAATCGGACGGCGGGCGGATCGCGGTCCGCTGACTATGCTTGCACGCGATGTCCTCCGAGCCCCTGCTTCCGGTCTACCTGCTCACCGGCAGCGACCGGCCGAAGCATCTTCGCGCGCTCCGCCGGCTTCGGTCACGGTTCGAGGCGGAGGCGGTCGAGCAGCTCTCGGCGGACTCGACAAGTGGGGCGGATGCAGTCGGCGCGTGCAATGCGCTCGCGCTCTTCGGCGGCGAGGACGGGGGTAGGCTCGTCGTAATTCACGGCGTCGAGCGCTGGCGCAAGGCGGACGTCGAGGCGATCGCCGCGTACCTTCGCGATCCGGTCCAAGGCGCTGTGCTCGCGCTCGTCGCAGAGGACCTGCCGCGAGGCTCGGCGCTCGTCAACCTCGCTGAAAGGGCGGGACGGGTGCTCCGGTACGACGTTCCGAAGCCGAGCAGCCTGCACGCCTGGGCGCGCGCGGAGCTGGAGCGTCTCGGCGTCTCCGCCGATGCCGACGCCGCGCGGGCGCTCGTCGAGCTCGTCGGCGACGATACGGTCGCGCTCGCGAGCGAGCTCGAGAAGCTCGCCGCCTGGGCCGACGGCGAGCCCGTCGGCCGCGCCGAGGTCGAGCAGCTCGCCACCCCGGGCCGCGAAGCCGCCGCCTGGGCTCTGACCGACGCCTGGGGCGCGCGAGACCTGCCTGCGCTGCTCGAGGCGTGTGACCTGGCGCTCGAGAAGAAGGAGGCGTTCCTGCTCGCCGTCGGGCTCGCGTCACACGTCGGCCGTGTTCGTGCTGCCCAGGCTCTTGCCGAGCAGGGGCTCAGGACGCGTGAGGTCGCCGCGCAGTTGAAGATGAAGGAGTTCCCGGCGCGCAAGGCCCTACAGCATGCCGAGCGGTATTCCCGCGAGGAGCTCGACTCCGCGCTCGTCCGGTTTGCGGAGCTCGACGCGGCGATCAAGGGTGCAAGCCGGCTCTCGGCCGAGCTCGAGCTCGTGCGGGCGCTGATCGAAGTCACGCGGCCCGCCGAGCAGGCAGTCGCTTCTACGCGCTAGCGGCTCGCGACGAGCCGCGCTGCCTGCGCCTTCTTGCGGGCGGCCGTGTTCCTGTGGATCGCGCCGTGTGCTGCAGCGCGATCGATCCAGCGCTGGAGCGCGCCGTGCTCGGCGGCGATCTGATTCTCGTCGCCGGCCTGAACCGCCGCTTCGAGGCGGCGGGTCATCGTCTTCACGGTCGAGCGGTAGCGGAGGTTCTCTCCGCGGTCGTCCGCAGAGGTGCGCACACGCTTCTTCTGTTGCTTGATGTTCGGCATCTGAGAGTGAAAGACCCGCTCAGAGCGGGCGCGGCGATGGTACCAGAGCTCGTCGGGCACACAATCGTCACGCTCCCGTCACCCACGCGTGAGGATTTCACCCATACGATCGAAATCGGGTGGTGGTCCGGGGTGGCCCCGCGGCCAGAGGGCCAAAAAGCGAGCGGCGACGGCCCGCGTTCCTATACTCGCCCGCGTGGAGAAGCAGGCCCGGGGCCGGCGACTCGCCTGGTCGACGGCGATCTTCTCGCTCGCCACCGGGCTCTCTCGCGTCCTCGGCCTCGTCCGCGAGATTGTCGCCGCCTACTACTTCGGCGCGGCCGGCAAGATCAACGC
>Ga0307278_10000237_pt1 | contig 28830 bp, 25 predicted proteins | sample ER_DNA_117_FD_194482 | JGI IMG/M metagenome (GOLD analysis project Ga0307278, IMG submission 194482) | Bulk soil microbial communities from the East River watershed near Crested Butte, Colorado, United States - ER_DNA_117 | ecosystem: Environmental > Terrestrial > Soil > Floodplain | place...
TTCAAATGATCTGGCTTTATCCGAGGGCAACCCTCCCATATCTGCGTGGATTTTACTTTTTTGGCTTCATCCTGTTCCTAGGCGGCCTGGCTTTGCGTTGGTATTCGATCGGTTATCTCGGCCGCTACTTTACGATTGATGTGTCGATCTCAGCCGAACACAAGCTGGTAGATTCCGGCCCGTACAGCTACATCCGACATCCTACGTACGCCGGCGCGCTTCTCGCCTTTGTCGGGTTGGGACTTTGTTTTGGCAACTGGCTAACGATCTTGTTTCTGACTGTGCCGATCATCGGCGCATTCCTCTGGCGCATCCGAATCGAAGAGAGCGCGCTCACTGACGCTCTTGGCGAGGATTACCGCGCCTACATGCGCCGAACGAAGCGATTGATTCCATGGCTCTACTAGAAATTCTCGCTAGCACCGAGGCTTTAGCCCGGTGTTAATCAAAGCACGCGCTACAGATCGTGCAGTACGGCTTGCGCTTTTTCGACATCGGATGGGCGCAGGACGATGAGGCCTTTTTCAGCGCCCCGGCCGCCTGCGAGATAAGCGTATTCGATATTAATCTCTGCCTCAGCGAGGCGCTCGGCGATTTTGGCGAGCACACCGGGCTCGTTCGCGGTTTCGATCATAAGCACCTCGGTCTCCAGCGCGAGCACGCCGGCTTCGCCGAAAAGCATGAGCGCTTTGGTTGGATCGCTGACCACCATGCGCACGACAGAGTGATCGACTGTGTCGGAAGTAGCGAGCGCGTGAATGTTAATTTCGACTTTAGCCAGCGCTTCACACACGCGCGCGAGCGCCCCGGGACGATTTGCAAGAAAGACCGCGAGTTGGGTAGCCGTTTCGATGGAGAACCTGGGATCTGGATTCATGCCGCTTTCAAAGTGATGCCGGGAATCGCTTCTGACAACTCATCAAAATTTCAACATGTGACCCGGGGCTCCATTTAAATCCGCAACGAACTGCCGACGCGGAGGCCATGCCGGCGCGAGCCCATTCGCTAATCATGCACTCGAATGCAACTCCAAAAGAATTCGCGAGTCCCGATAATTTCGGGATTGTCGATCCAACCATGACTACCATCGCTGAACGTCGTTCACTAAAAGCGCGCACACCACCGCGCACGGTCGGTTTTGTCACGGCGTGTTCCATCGTGATCGCGAACATCATTGGCACCGGCATCTTCACGAGCCTTGGTTTTCAATTAGCGAACATTCGGTCGGGATTTGCTCTGCTCATGCTCTGGGTCGTCGGCGGAATCGCGGCGCTTTGTGGCGCGCTTTGTTACGGAGAACTCAGCGCCGCGCTGCCGCGCTCCGGGGGCGAATATCATTTTCTCTCGCGGATTTATCACCCGGCGCTTGGGTTTATGGCGGGATTCATTTCTGCTACGGTAGGGTTTGCCGCACCGATCGCCCTGGCCGCCATGGCTTTTGGCAAATACCTCAACGGCGTCCTCGGCTTTGGTTCACCGGTCATTCTTTCATTTGCGGTCGTTTGGCTGGTCGCGCTCTTTCATCTCAAGAACCTGCAGGTCGGCAGCGCGTTTCAAAATCTTTGGACAATCGTAAAGCTGCTCTTAATTGGCGCGCTCCTTACAGCTGGATTTCTCGTCGAACCAAAACAAGAAATCACTTTTTTGCCACAGCCCGGCGACACAATGTCGATCTTCAGCGGCGCGTTTGCGGTCGCCCTCGTCTATGTCATGTATTCCTATTCGGGCTGGAACGCATCGAGCTATATCATCGGTGAAGTCAAGAAGCCGGAGAAGAACGTTCCGCGGTCGCTCCTGGCGGGAACGCTCGTCGTTGTTGCGGCCTACGTTCTGGTGAATGCGATTTTTCTCGCGACCACTCCGCAAGAGGAAATGCGCGGCCAACTCGAAGTCGGCTTGATTGCAGGCAAACATATTTTTGGGGCGAACGGTGGGCGAATTGCCGGTGCGGTCATTTGTCTGGGCTTGATTTCCGCAATCAGCTCAATGACGTGGATCGGACCGCGGGTCAGCATGTCGATGGGGGAAGATCATTGGTGGTTACGACTGCTTGGCCGCAAGAACCCTCACGGCATTCCCAGCAACGCCATGGTGCTGCAGCTGCTCATCGTAAATTTGCTTTTGTTTACGAGCAGCTTTGAAAGCGTGGTGCAATACACCCAATTTAGTTTGTTGCTCTGCTCGCTGTTCACTGTGCTGGGCGTGATCGTGCTGCGCACGACGCGTCCGGAAATCGCCAGGCCTTATCGGCTGTGGGCTTACCCGCTGCCCCCGATCATCTTCGCCGTTATCACCCTTTGGATGATGTTTTATCTCCTGCGTTGGAAGACCACTGAATCGCTGGCCGGACTCGCGACCGCAATCGTTGGTCTGCTACTCTACTTTTGCGCAGGAAAACGCCTCAATCGCTCGGCATGAAAAAGCGATCTTTCGGAAAAACCGCGGCGAAGATTCTGTTGTCGGTCCTGGCGACCGCGAGCAGCGTTTCTGCACAACAGAATCCCGAGCTTGCGCCTCGTGCCCTTCCGGTCGGCACCGGACCCAATGATGTTGCGCGTTTCCTTGCCGGAATGCCGGTGCCTGAGAGTTCTCCGCTTGCGCCGCTTACGCGCGATCCGGCATGGCAGGAGCACTCCGCCTTCTTTGAGAACGAGTTCACAAAACTCAATCAGCGGCAGCTGCAAAAACTGCACGCATGGCAAGAGATCTATCTTCCGGAAACGACGCAACCGATTCCTGTAGCGTTTTATATGTTCAGCGGTCCCGATTTTCTTTATGTCGATCAGTTTTTTCCCAGGGCTGCGGTGTACGTGCTTTGTGGGAAGGAATCGATGGGGCCCCCGCCCGATCCGTTACGCATCGCGAACCTCTCCGGCGCGCTCGGAAATCTGGAGAACGCAATGAAGTCCTCGCTTAGCACGACCTACTTCATCACCAAAGACATGAAAATCGATCTGGAACAGCAGAACCTCAATGGCGTGTTGCCGATTCTCTATGTTTTCATCGTCCGCGCCGATAAGTCGATTACGCGTGTCGCATTCGGCTCCCTAAGCAGCAGCGGCACGTTCGAAGAAAGCGCGCCGGGAAAGAAAGGCGGCAGCATTCCCGGGGTACGGATCAACTATACCGACAACCAAACAGGCAATTCACAAACGCTGTATTATTTCACTACCGATATCTCCGACGGCGGAATCAAATCCACTCCGGGTTTCTTGAAATTTTGCGACCGATTGGGCGCCGGCTCGAGTTTCCTCAAGTCGTCGTCGTATCTGATGTTCGAAGAAGGATTCGCCACGATACGCAATTTCATTCTCGCGCACAGCAACAGAATTGTGCAGGACGACGCAGGAATTCCGCTGGCTTACTTTGACCCAGCCAAATGGAGTCTGCGTTTATTTGGCAATTACCTCGGGCCGATCGAGCTGTTCAAACAACATTACCAGCCCAGACTGCAAGAGCTCTTCGCGCAGAGCAATCCGCCACCGCTTGACTTCGGGTTCGGCTATCGGTGGAACTACAAGGAAGCCAATTTGATAGTGGCAGAACGCAAGTAATGCTTTTTGTCATGTCGAGCGAAAGTCTTGCCCTGAGCGAAAGTCTCGCCCAGCGAAGCCGAACGGGTCGAGACATCTCTCACTTCGCTTAAAATTAGAGATTCCTCGACTCCGCTCGGAATACAGAGAACCGTACGCTCACGGTCAAAACCTGCGAAACCACGAGTAGGGAAAATCGTCGCCGGGGCAATCGGTCGCCCAGCGCGGCGGATTCATTTCGCGATGGGGCCGCACAGGAATGGCGCCCCTGTCGGTCTTGCCGCAGCGTTCTCGCAGGTAGCGGATGAGTTCTTCGCACGAATCGAGCTGCGCGCGCGTTGGCTGGTTGCGATTGAAGTCGCCCACCAGACAGATGCCGAGCGAGATGTTGTTCAGGTAATCGCTATGCACGTGGCCACCGTTGATTTGACGGCGCCAGCGATCCCCTACTTCGATCTGGCCGTTACCGGTCGATGTTCCGTTGCCGATCACAAAATGATAGGCGAGGCCGTTCTGCATCCGGCGAACGTGTCGATGATAATAATCGAAGGCGCGCGCATTTCCCTGCCGTGTCCCGCTATTGTGCACGACAATAAATTGCCAGCGCCTTCGTTTCACTGGCGCACGGCGGATTGCTTCGATCACCGATCTTGTAAGATAGCGAGATGCGGTGGAACGGCTCCTGGACCACGGCCAAAAACCTCTGCGCGATGGCGGGGATGGCGGAGGCTCCAGACCCTGCTCCTCCTCGACGCCGGATTTTTCGATTACAACCTGTGCTCGCTCTTCCACAGGACCAGCGCGTGGAATTTTGGACTGCGGCGATGCCGCCGGCGTCGGCAAGGCAACCGTGTGCGGCGGCAGTGCGGTTGGGCTCTCCGGCCCGGCGGTAGTTTCTTCCGGAGGCGGCGTCGGGGTTTTGTTCGGTTCTGGCGTTTCTTTTTCTTTCGCAGTTCCTTTCCTTTTCGAAGGTTTCTTGTGTTCTGAAGTCTCTTCTTTCTTTCGCGTTTTTTTCCTCGCTGATTTCGGCTTTGGCGTTGGGCTTGCAGATTTTTTCGATTTCTTTGAAGCCCGAGTTGGTTCGGGCGTTTCGCTTGGCTTTGGCTTTGGGCTTGCGTCTTCTGTCTCCCCGGATTTTTTCGCCAAATTTGATTTATGAGGACTCGGCGATTCGCCTGCTGCTGGCGAGGCCCCGGCGACTTCATTCGCCGAGTTATCTGTCCCGGAAGTTTTCGGGATTGGGCTAGATGAGTCTTTTGCTGCGGCAGAGGCGCCGCTCTTTTCTGTCGACTTCTCTGTTGCTCGCTTCGCCTTCCGAATCGGAGGCGACGATTCCTCTGGGGTCGCGGAAGCACCGTGTTTCTTCTTCGACTTGTTTCGTGCCGCTTTGGCTTTCGCAATAGGGCTCGGCGACTTTTTTGGTGCCGGAGATGAGGCGGCCTGTGTTTCGTGTTGTCCCGTCTCAGATTCGTCGCGCTGGCTTTTTTCGTTATCACTGACTTGAGCGCGAAGGAGACTGCCGGCGATCGCGCCGAGCGCGAGTGCAGTTGCGAGCCAAAGGCGAAAGCGCACCACTGCAGCGGAGCGTATCAGAGGGCGCGACGTGATCAACCTTGAACCTTCCTGCCGTGATTCGTCAAAAAAAATTACAACGGTTACAAAGGGCGAATCTTTTTAATCCGGCAGCTGCCGGATAACACTTGCAATTTTTTAACCTCTTGGATCTGGCGAAAATCGTCGCGGTCCGAAGTCAGGCTGTATGCGCGGCAGAAGCAGGCGCGCGCGGCGCGGCTTCGCGCATCCTTTCGCGTTCGCGACGAAGAATTGCGTTCAATTTGCCGCCGAGAAGCAGTAGCAAACAGGTCAGATACATCCAAGTTAGGAGGACGATGATGGACGCCAGCGCGAGATAAGTCGGATTGTAGCGGTCGTATCTTGCCACATAAAGCTGAAAGAGCTTGGTCGCGATAATCCAACCAATGGAAAAGAAGATCGCACCCGGCAACGCCTGGCGGATTGTGAGATAATTTTCCGGAGTCAGGAGATAAACGGCGAGCGCGAGACCGATCAGCGCCAGCGCGATGAAGGGCAGATTGAGGTATGTGATCCACGCTTGCAACGGGATCGTGAGCTGCAAATTGACTTCCGCAATGCCGGCGAGTTTTTCGCCGAATACTATCGCGTTAAAACAAAACAGGATGACGATGCCAAACCAGAAGAGCATGAAAAACGAGATGATGTATTTCGACCACCAATGTCGATCTTCGCGCACTCCGTGCGTTTGGCTCAGGGCGCGGGAGACCGTCGCGATGAAGACGGTGCCGAAATAGATTCCGAGAATGATCCCGGCGTTCGCGAGCATGCCGCTCGAGCCTGTCACGACCACGCTGGCGACCGCCGTATCGAGAATATCCTGCACTTTTGGATCGGGCGGCATGAAGCTTTGCAAGATAAGAAACATTTGGTGCAGTTTCGTTGGATCGGTGCCGAAGAGACCGAGTAGATGCCAGAGGAAAAGCAGACCGGGCGCGAGAGCGAAAAGGAGCAGATAGGCCATCTGCGCAGCCAGACCGGTGGTAGTATCGGTCGCGATTTCCCAAACCAGGCGCCGCAGCACTCGCCAGACAAATCCGAGATATTTCATCTCCGCTCAGAGTTTACTTTGCCGGTCACAAATATCCATTAAAGTTCGTTCACTTCGCTCCTGCCTGTTTTTGCCTAACGAGTTGTGAAAAAAAGAATCCTGATCCTCACCGCCGGTTTTGGAGAGGGTCACAATAGCGCTGCCCGCGGAGTGCGCGATGGACTGGCGCGGGTCGCCCCGGAGCAGACCGAGGTCGAACTGCGCGACCTTTTTGCCGAAACCTACCCCCTGATCAACGAGCTGGTCCGACGGAGTTATCTTTGGGTGGTTGATTTTGCGCCGCGTATTTGGGGAAACGTTTACCGATGGATCGATCGCAAGAAGGATTATGATAAAAATTTCCAGCGATTTTCTCGGCTCAAGGAACACTTCGCTGCTTTGCTTGACCGCTTTCAACCAGACATAGTCGCTTCCTCTTTTCCCGCTTATCCGTACCTGCTTCAGCAGATTTTGGGACCGGACAGACGCTGCAAAAGCGTCGTGGTCGTGACCGACTCGATCACCGTCAACAAAATTTGGTATCGCTGCGTCGCCGATTACTTCCTTGTTCCAAACGAGCAGAGCGCCGCGGTTTTGCGTGCCGACGGAGTGCCACCACAAAAAATTAAAATATTCGGATTTCCAGTTAGTCCGGAGTTTGCCGATTCCGCGCAAGAACCAGTCCTAAGCCCGAGCCGAATGGATCGACAACTCCCTTCGGCCAATTCCAAACGCCGAGTCCTCTACATGATCCACGCCGCAACCCGTGGCGCGCCCGAACTCGTGCAACGGCTTGCCGATCTTGGCGTCGATCTCACGGTGACTATCGGTCGCGCCGATAAACTCCGGCCGGACATCGAAACGGCGGCGGCCGATCGCAACGTCAAGGTCCTCGGCTGGACTACCCAGCTTCCCCGCATACTACAGGCCAGCCATTTGCTGATCGGAAAAGCCGGAGGCGCGACGGTGCAGGAAACGATTGCTGCCTGTTGTCCGATGATCATTAATCACGTCGTCGCCGGTCAGGAGGAAGGCAATGCCCAACTCATCGTCGAAACGAATTCAGGCGTGGTTGCGCATTCGCCACGGGAAGTTGTCGCGTATGTCCAGTGTGCGTTTGCCGATGAGGCAAGACAATGGCGCGAATGGGCCGCGAACATCAGCAAGCTGAGCCGGCCACGCGCGTCACTCGATATCGCCGAATTTTTGATGTCGCTCTGACACATTATTAACAGCGCGGCTTTAGCCCGGTGAAGAAAGCGCCTAACGAGTGACGAACCCTTCTCAACGGTTTGCTTATTGCGGTAAGCCGTCGAAACGGCTCCTGCTTCCGGTCGCGGTCTAATTACCGGACTAAAGCCACGGTTTTACTCAGACCATATTTTCTCGCCGCCGCGCATTACTTATGTTTCACTCGCACCGCGTGAAAACGATCTGTGCCGCAATCATGCTGACCGTGACAGCGGGTTGCGCCCACGTTACTAACAAACAGTCGAAGGCGTTGCCACATTGTCCGCCGCAGTATTCTTTTGCATATGCCGATCCTGCGCATGGCTTTCGTATTTGTCTGCCGACCGGGGTCACAAGCGCTGTCGCGGATTATCCGTTCCGGGCGATTACGACCTGCTGAAAAGCGCGGAAGGCTTTGGTCGTTTCACCGCAGGCAATGTGACTTTCGAACGCGCTAAATTCGAAGAAGGCAGCGCCGGACACTTAACGCTGCACATCATTTACACGTGGAAGGGCAAAAAGCTTCACTTCGATTTCCAACTTCGCTCCGTGAACGTGAATAACTTTGATCCATCCAACCGTCCGGCCGAATACAATCGCGACGCTCAGATTAAGCTTACCGAGCAGATCATGAGCACGTTTCGAACTGTTGACTAACTAGCGTCCACCGCTCGCAGTTCGTTCAGCTTCGCATCATGCATCGAACTAACGATGCGTTCGTCTTATGATCTTATTTTTTCTCTGACGAAAAAATTTCCTCACCGCTGCTAATTGTTCGCAGCACGTCTATTTCTGGCGAGAGAACGACAAAGTCTGCATCGGCTCCGACTGCCAATCGCCCTTTTGTTTCGACGCCAATGGCACGCGCAGGGTTTTCTGTCGCCATCGCGAGAACTTCGTGCATGGGGACCTCAACAGCGCGAATTAGCATTCGCACAAGATCAATCATCCGCGAGGCACCGCCCGCCAGTGTGGAACGGTCGGCGAGCAAACAAACGCCACCTTCCACAACGCAATCTCTGCCGAAAAGCGAAAATCGAGATCCATTCGGCAACCCCGCACCGGCAGTCGCATCGGTCACAAGACAAATGCCGCCCGCGCCCTTCGCGCAGTACAACATTTTCATCAACGTCGCAGAAACGTGGTGACCGTCCGCAATCAGTTCGCAACTGATCTGCGGTTCGCTCAGGGCAAACTCGAGCAAACCGCCAACGCGATAGATTCCGCGGCGGCGCGCTGATGACATGCAATTAAATGTATGCGTCACACTGCGCATCCCGCGGTCGAACCCCGCCCGGGCGTCCTCATCCCACGCATCGCTGTGCCCGCCGCTCACGCTGATCTTGCGCGCGAGAAAATTCTCAATTGCATCAAGTGCTCCCGGCAACTCGGGCGCGATCGTCACGCGTTTGATTACATCCGCGTGTTCGAGCAACTGCCGAACCGCGACCGGTGACGGATCTTGAATAAATTCCTCGCGTTGCGCGCCGCATTTAGCTTTTGAAATAAACGGCCCTTCGATATGAACGCCGGCAATCTGTTCGATGGCAGAGAGCGACCTGAGCTTGCCCTGAGAGAAGCCGAAGGGGGCGCGCCGACGAATGCAATCGCGAACTGCATTGAGAACACCGAGGATGTTCTTCATCGGCGCTGTCGCTGTTGTGAGCAGGAGTGAGGTAGTGCCCCCACGCGCGTGGAAATCGCAGATAGCGCGAAATGCTTCCGCCGAAGCCTCCATCGTGTCGCGGCCGATCGCTCCGTGTACGTGGAGATCGACAAACCCGGGCGCGAGATAATTGCCACCAAGATCGATGACATTTGCGGCTGCCTTCGTTTGTTGCCGGATCTCCGCAATTTTTCCTTGCTCCGCTACGATCTCCAGGCCTTCACGAATTCCGTCCGGGAAAACCAGGCGCGCGTTTGTGAAAATCACGCGGTCAACGTCCAACGGCCAATGCCCAACGTCCAATATTCAACGGCCCTCCCAGAACTGATTGCGTTTACGACGCGCAGCGTCCACTTTTCCAGTTGCGATGAATTTCGAATACGACGTCGTAATCATCGGCGGCGCGTTTTCCGGCGCCGCGACCGCGCTGATGCTCAAACGCAAACGGCCTGAAGCGCGCGTTCTCATCATTGAAAAAACTGCCGAGTTCGATCGGAAGGTGGGCGAATCGACGACCGAGGTGAGCAGTTGTTACATGACGCGCATTTTGGGTCTGACCCATTATCTCGGTCATCATCAACTCGCAAAACAGGGATTGCGTTTATGGTTTTCGAATCGGCCCGACCAGCCCTTTGGCGATTGCGTCGAGGTCGGTACGCGCTACCAGAGCCGGTTGCCGGGGTTTCAAGTGGACCGGGCGAAACTTGATTCACACATGCTCGAACTTGCGGTACAAGCAGGCTGCGAGCTATGGCGTCCGGCCAAAGTAACAAACTGCGAGCTGGACAATGGCAACGGGCAAAGAGTGAGTGCCGTTGTCAATCTTGGTGAACGCACTACTACTTGCCGCTGGATTGTCGATGCTACAGGACGCGCGGCCATGCTTGCCCGGAAGCTCGGGTATTTTCGCCAGAACACGGAGCATCCCATCAACGCGGTTTGGGCGCGATTCACCGGCGTCAAGCAATGGGACAGCTATGAATGGCGAGAACGCTTTCCCGATTACGCAAATCGTTGTCGCGCCGGGCGTGAATGGGCCACCAACCATTTGTTTGGCCGCGGCTGGTGGGTTTGGATCATTCCTCTTCGCGGCGGCGACGTGAGCGCGGGCATCGTGTACGACAGCCGCATTTTTAAATTTCCAGAAGGACCGAGCCTGGCTCAACGGCTCCATACGCACATTGTTAGCAATCCGATCGGGCGCGAAATTTTTGGTACGGCACGCGTGATCGAGGGGGACGTGCATGCCTTGTCGATGTTGCCATATCACAGTGAAAAGGTTTGCGATGATGGCTGGGCCGCGGTGGGTGACGCAGTCGGCTTCATCGACCCGCTTTACAGTCCCGGGCTCGATTTTTGTTCTTACACGTCGTACTACGTCGCCGATTTACTGGCGCGCAATTTAGCGGGCGAAGATGTGGCCGACCGGCTGCGTCATTACAACCAGCAATATCCGATCACCTACCGTCACTGGTTCGAAAGTTTGTACAAAAACAAATACTATTACATGGGAGACGCCGAGTTGATGTCGGCTGCGCTCCTTCTTGATGTAAGCAGCTATTATATTGGTTTGGTCAGGGCAGCATATCGTGATCCAGAGTGTGAATTTCTTAACCTGCCGTTCAACGGCATCTGGGGCGGAATCGCCGCGAACATGATGTCGTTTTACAATCGACGTCTCGTGGCTTTGGCGAAGCGGCGGTGGGCCACTGGAAACTACGGTAGAAGAAATACCGGCTGGTGCGATCTTTACGATGGATTTGTTCCAGATGCGCGGTTGCGCAAGCAAATCTGGCTGGGACTGCGGCGTTGGTGGAAATGTGAACTTGTTAATTTGGGTTTGATGTTGCGCCGGCGAGCAACGCTCCAGGCAAGCCAACCTTCTGCGACGGTTCCGACTGAAGCTTGGTAAGCGCGACCGCGGGGCGCGCCGTTGGCACTACGGATTGACCAATCCGGTGTACCAGCGCAGAAAAAGATCACCGAAAAACATCCAGCTTATCGCGCCGAACGCCAGATAAGGTCCGAACGGCAGCTTTGCCGACCACACACGCTTCCCCACAATGAGCGTGACCAGGCCGATAATGGAACCAAGAAGCGATCCTGCAAAAAGAGTGAACAAAACGGCGCGCCACCCAAGAAATGCACCAATCGCGCCAAGAAATTTCAAATCGCCGCGTCCCATCGCCTCGCGAGGAATCAACAGCTCGTATGCGACACCTGAAATTTCGTGCAGATGATCAAGCAGAAACTCTGCGCCCTCCACGTTGACGCAGTCATAATGAAACTCCAGCGTCACATTTCCATAGGTGTGATTATCGATCTTCGCCTCGCTGCATTGAAGTAAGAGTCGATCCTTCTCCCGGGCGAAATGGTCGCTCCACAAGCTCTGTTCGCTTCCGACCACGAAATCCGCGTCGTCTTCGCGTTTTGTCCACGTGAACGGCGTCGGCGTGTCGAAACGAATTCTCTTCCTTCCGAAGGCGATTTTGCCTGCTTCCAGAACAATCAAAAGGATCACGTAGCCCAACGCCGCCGCGAGCATGGAGCGAACGCCCGCGGCAATCCGTGAATCCGTTTCCATCAAAGCTGGCACCGCCACACTGCAAACGACGCCCGCGACTATCCCGCCGATCGTCACACGGTCTGGAATAATGAAATGCTCGAAATCGATAAACGTCCCGACGATAAGGAGTGAAACAAAAATCCAGTATGCGATCGCCACTTGCCACGTGAAGCCCTGCCAGATCGCGAGGAAAAGAAGCGCCGTGAGGAGTTCCACGGCAAAATAGCGAAAGGCGATTTTGCTGCCGCAGTTTGCGCAGCGACCGCGGAGCAACAACCAACTAATCAATGGCAGATTTTGATGCCAGGGGATCGGCGTCTTGCACGCCGGGCAAAAAGAGCGGCGTGGCCTGTTAATCGAGAGAGCGACCGGCAAGCGATAGATGCAGACGTTCAAAAACGAGCCGACCGCGGCACCGAGAATAAAAGCGAACGCGCGGAAGAGAAATTCGTAAGGGATACGGTCCACGCGGATCAAGCGATCGATTTAGAGCTGCGGCGCTCCATGAACCACGCAATCCAGATGCAGCTTTCGTAAAGCAGGCACATTGGCAACGCCATCGCGACCAACGTCAGGATATCAGGCGTGGGCGTGATGATCGTGGCCAGGATAAAGATCAGCACCACGGCGTAGGGCCGGGTGCGTGCCATGAATCTGTAAGTGATCAATCCAAATCGAACCAGCGCCAGAACGACCACTGGCAATTCGAAAGCCAACCCGAACCCGATCGTAAATCGCGTCACAAAAGAATAATACTGTTGCACGGTCCAGGTGGGCGCCCAGCCGAGCGACTCGGTGTCGCGAAAGAAAAAAAGGATCGTTTTGGGCAACAACCAAAAATAGCAGACAGACACGCCAAGCAGGAAGAGCGCGAAGCTGACGAAAATAGCGGGAAGCAAAAAGCGTTTCTCCATCACGGTAAGCGCTGGGAGTACGAACTCCGCCAGAAAATAAAGGAGCAGCGGAAAGGAGAGAACGATGCCTGCGTAAAACGCGAGATGAAATGAGATCACGATGGAATCGGTGATGCCGAGTGCTTTGAGTGTTCCGATCTGGGAACCCACGTCGCGCAATGGCGCCTGCAAAACGCGCACGAGCGTTGATCGAAATGCAAAGCAAATGATCATCGCGATGACGAGCGTGATCGACATCTTCACGATCGTCCATCTCAAGTCTTCCAAATGTTCGAGGAATGGCTTGCTCGTTTCGCTTTCCGGCAGCTCCCGAAATTTGAAAATGTCTCGCAGCGCCATTGGATCGATAATCGGTTTAGCGCACTCTTTGCCTCAAACGGACCTGTAGTAACGCGTTAGCGCTCCCTAGCCGGAAGAAGGTCATGCGCCGAGAGCCGCGCCCACATGCTTAAGGTGTTGGCATCGCAGATTTCGCTCTCGACGATCATCCGGCGAATCTCGGGAACGCTGAATGCGCGGCAGTCCAAAATCGATTCCGCTTCGTCACGCACATAATTCGGACATGGCTCCACCGGGCGCGCCAGAAAGAAGTAACCGCGTTCGTCCGTAAACCCGGGCGAGGTAAAGTAATAGCCGAGCGGGATGAGCTCGCCATCTTTGGCGAGTTCGTAACCGGCCTCTTCCCGAAGTTCGCGCAGCGCAACTTGCTCGATCGTTTCGACCGCACGGTGGCTGGGGGCATCCGCCTTCGCCGACCCGTCCTCCGTAGCAGTACTGCGGAGGGTGGAGGTTACGGCGGACAAGCCGACCCCGGCTACAGAGTTGTCGATCTGACCGGAGGGCATTTCCCAAATCGTTGTGCGAATTGGGATGCGTTCCTGGCAAATGAGAACGATTTTGTCATTGCGTGTCATCGGCGCGATGATCACGGCTGCTTTACGGTGCACCACTGTCCACCAACGCGGCTTACATCGCGTCGGCGTTTGCACTTGGTCTGTCGCAACTTCGAGATGCGCATTAGCGAAATGCCGCTCACTCGACATGGTTTCCCAGCCGTCCTGTTTCACGCGGGAAAGATTATGAATCGTGCGACGAAAAGCGAACGAAAGGTGGCGACTTGTTTGTGAACACTTGCGCGCCGACGCTTGATTCGGCCCATCACAACAGCTCCTCATTATTTGTGTCTATCATGTTGATTGGTGGTTAATCCTTGACCGGTGGTTCTGAGAGGCTTTGAGCCGATAGACCAGCACGCGTTACGGTCACGGAGACGTATTTCGCGTCCTTCAGAGGAAATTTTCGCAGTTCGACGGTGACCTTCTGTACCCGGAAAGTCTTCAGCAAATGCATTGCGAGCCGATCCGCTAATGTCTCAATCAGATTCACCGACTGATTTCGCGCGAAATTCTTTGCTTCCTCGACAACGGCCGAATAATTGACCGTGCCCTCGATCTTGTCTGTCAGGTCGCGTGCCCCGTGATATGGCCAAAAGGAAATACAGACAGTCAATCGCTGCGGGGCGGCACGCTCTTCTTCGGGAACTCCGATGTGAACGAAAATCTCGAGTTCCTCGATGTGAGTCCGATCGGAGAAAGGGTTCGACTCGCTGGGCATCGACCAAGATTACTACACTACGGATCAGAGCAACTCTCTTTCGCCCGGCGCCCGTCGGAGTGCGTTACCTTGACCTGATGAGGCATGCGTCGAGGTTGGCTCGCGAAAGCTTTCGGAGTTAATTGCCCAATGAAAACGGTCTGGCGCGTTCTTGCCTATTTAAAGCGCTACCCGTGGATGGCCGCGGGGACGCTGACGTGCGCGATTCTCAGCACGCTGATGGTGATCATTTTCCCGACCGTGACGAAATGGATTATCAACGACGTCGTACGCGCGAATCATCCCGAGAAATTGCTGCCCTTGATTTTACTGGCGGCCGTAGCGTTTCTGCTTCAGCACGCCTTCAACGCGCTGCGGATTGTACTGAACAACACGTTTGAGCAAAAGGTGATCTTCGATCTGCGCAGCGATTTGTACTCGCATATTCAACTGCTGCCACTTCGCTGGTTCGACAATCGCGCCACCGGCGATCTCATGACACGCGTGATCGAGGATGTGAACTCCGTCGAGCGCGTGCTGATCGATGGAATCGAGCAGGGCGTGGTCGCGGTCTTGCAGGTCGTGATCGTGATGGCGATGATGTTCTATCTGAACGCAAAGCTTGCGCTGCTCGCATTGGCGCCGTTTCCTCTGCTCATCGCCGGCGCTCTCGCGTACACATTGACAGCACATCGCCGCTATCGTTTGCAGCGTCGGGCGGCGTCGGCCATGAATGCGCTTCTGCACGACAATCTTTCCGGGGTTCGTCAAATCAAGAGCTTCGTGCGCGAAAGAGAAGAACACGCGCGCTTCAATCGGGTAAGCGATCAGTTGCGGCATGCCACGCTTGTTGTCATGCGAGTTTGGGCAATCTACAGCCCATCGATGTCGATGTTTGAGGCATTCGGCGCTGTGCTTGTCCTGGGGTTTGGCAGTCACGCCGTTTTGACCGGTGTGATGCAGATCGGCGATCTGGTCGCGTTCCTTATGCTGACGGCATTTCTTTACGATCCAATTAGCCGCTTGCATCAACTTAATCAACTCGTGCAGGCCGGGCGCGCCGCGGGCGAACGCGTATTCGAGATTCTCGATGAATCAGCCGAGCCGGGGTTTACAGCCGGGATCGCTGATCCCGCGCATGCGCGAATCGCGGGCGATATTCGCTACCAGGACGTGAGCTTCAGCTACGCGGACGGACTATCTGCGCTCAGGCACGTTTCCTTTCATGCGCCGCCGGGCGCCACGATTGCGCTGGTGGGGGCGACCGGCGCCGGCAAATCGACCTTGGTGAATTTGCTTGTTCGATTTTACGAATTCAGCGCTGGCGAAATTTATGTCGATGGAAGACCGATCCGCGAATACGCGCTGCGGAGCTTGCGCGAAGCGATCGGCGTAGTGACGCAGGAAAGCTTTTTGTTCAATGGCTCGATTCGAGAGAACCTCTTGATGGGCAAGCCGCGTGCGAGCGACGCAGAATTATGGAGCGCAGTGGATGCCGCCAATGCGCGGGGATTCATCGAGCGATTGCCGACTGGTTTGGAAAGCATCGTCGGCGAGCGCGGCGTGAAGTTAAGCGTCGGTGAGAAACAGCGGCTGTCGATTGCGCGCGCGTTGCTGAAAGACCCGCCGATTTTGATTCTCGACGAAGCGACGGCAAGCGTGGACACGGCGACGGAGCGGCTGATTCAAGAAGCGCTCGAGCGCCTGATGTTTCATCGCACATCCATCGTCGTCGCTCATCGGCTTTCCACGATCGTGCACGCGGACCAGATTCTAGTGCTTGATCACGGCCGAATTATCGAGCGCGGCACGCACGATGAATTGCTCGCCTTCGGCGGAAAATATGCGCGGCTGTGCCAGCAGAGTTTCCTTGAGGCTTCAGCGCAACCTGAACCGGAAACGCCCGCAGAAGAAATAGCGACTTTGCCGATTTCCGCTCCCGACGAACAATTACCAGTCTAATTCACCAACTCAGGGACGCGCAGCATCAGTTAGTGGCGGCGAAGCAGAAGGCGCGGGTGAAGGCGAACCTGGAATGACGATCGTTTGTCCGGCCTGCAATTTACGCCCATCTTCGATATTATTGGCCTTTTGCAGTTCGTCCACGCTCACCTTGTACATCTTGGCGATGGATGTGAGGGTCTCCCCGCGTGCGACTGTGTGCGTATTCCCGCTCATCGTGTGTGACGGCGATTCCGCCGGAGCGGCGGACGTGGGCGCTGATGGTGTATTTTCTCCGACCATTACACCCGGACGGATGTGCGAAAGCTGCTGCTCGAGTTTGAGGATCTCCTGAGAGAGCGCGTCAATCTTGGCGTTTTGCTCGTCTATCTTTTTCGCTAGCGTTTCAAGTTGAGCGGCGTCAGCCGGTGCAGGCGTCTGGGCTGACGCTGTGGAAAGGAGCGAGGAAGTGAAAAATAACGTCGCGCATAAAATAGCTAGCCTCATCGTTCCAAATCTTGGCACCGGCACCTTTGCCTGGCAAGCCTCTGGCCATGGCCCGGTGTCCATGAGACTGATGCGCGCGATCCGCGGGTCTTAAATATATGAGCGAGGCGGCGACAAATGAGCGCGGCTTGCCTTTCCAATTTTTCCTCTTAGATTTTTTTATGCCTGAGCGCATCCAAAAGCCGGTTGATCCCGTTCCGTGGGGCCCAAAACAAGGCGATGGGGGCGGCCCACGCTCACCGGATGTCTCGCGACCGGACACCAAGGACCTTTTAAAGAAAATGCGAAAGGTCGATCCCAATCAATCCAAACGCTATCGCCAGCGCACCGGCCAATAATGGAGCCGTCCCTCGTGGCGCTTGACCAGAATTCTTCTGGCGCGGCTGGCGATTTCCCGGCGTTGTTACGACGCAAAGGTCTGCTTACTCCGGGGGCCATTGCCAGTTCAACACCACAGGGTGGGACGCCGCACCAAACCTCGTGGCAGCCAACCGAGGCGACCACAATTCTTGCTTTCAAATTTTCCGGTGGCGTCCTGGTGGCAGGCGATCGGCGCGCGACCGCCGGCAACACCGTAGTTTACGATCGCGCTGACAAAGTCTTGGAAATCGATCGCCATTCAATCATGGCCATCGCCGGCGTCCCGGCTACGGCCTGGGAAATGGCGCGAGTGCTGGAACATTCATTCCAATATTTTCGGCGAACGCAGCTGCAGGAAATGAGCGTGGATGGAAAAGTGCGCGCGCTATCCAAGCTGTTGCGCGATAATTTCGGCTTCGTCATGCAGGGCATCGGAGTGGTAGTGCCAATTTTTGCGACCTACGATTCTCATCCAAAGCCCGAGGCACGGCTTTATTTTTATGATGCGATGGGGGCGCAATTTGAAGCGACCGATTATGCGGCAACCGGATCGGGATCGCCGGCCGTGCGCAGCATTCTCTATTACGAAAACAATTGGGGCGCGAAGCGGCTGCAAAAATTGAGTGAAGACCAAGCGGTATCGATCGCATTGCGAGCGCTTGATACCGCCGCGGAATCCGACACGGCAACGGGCGGCGTGGATCGCAGCGGGAAGATTTATCCGCTTATCAAGATTGTATCGCGCGAAGGCATTACCACTTTGCCGGAGAGCAAAATCGCTGCCGTGTTCAAGGAAACGGTTGCATGATCGAAGAGCCGTATCGTTGGGTTGAAGCGATCGCCAACCGCCGCGAGTACATCGAGGCGCAGCTCGCTTCGGGAAGTCCAATCGCGGCGCTTGGTTATCGGGACGGCATTTTATTTCTCACTCTCGGCCAGAGGCGGCAGAAGATTTTCGAGATTTACGACCGGATCGCAATGGGCGCCATCGGTCATCCCGGAGATATCGAGCGGTTGCGGATGGCAGCCATCGAACTGGCTAGTACGGAAGGTTTCACCCGCTCGGCAGCAGATGTTTCCCTGCGGCGGCTGGTGCATTATTCGCTCAGTCCGGTGATGAAAAGCGCGTTTGAGCAAGTTTATGGTGCGCCTTACCTGGCGCGGATGCTCTTCGCGGAGGTCGGGGATCGCCCGGAAGAGGATTTGTTTCTGCGAGTAGAGTACGATGGCGAGATTACAACCAACGGCGCAACTTTCGCGCAAGCACGACAAGATTTCGCCGTGCTCAGCGGGTCACAGCAATCGAGGGAGCTAATGGAATCATTCCTAAAAGCCGAGTATGCGTCGGATGCCAGTCTTGAGACGGCGCTCCGCTCCGCGCTCGACGCATGGAGCATCGGGCATATGACCTTACAGACAAGCGACGCGAAGGAATTGCCAGAGCGTGCTGCCGTGACGAAATATCGGCAAGAGCAGCTCGCCAATACCGAAATCGAAGCGGGGATACTCGAGCGCGATGCGAGCAGAGCAATTTGTTATCGTGCGCTATCAGGTACGGAATTGCGCCACATGATCAGCGATTAGAATATGCAGAAAAATGTTCGCTCAAGCATCACGAATGAAACAATCGATCCGGCATATACTGGCCCTGTCGGGCTTGTTATTGATGGCCGCATCCTTCATCTGGATCCAGCGAATGCCAAAACCGCAACCCACGGCAAAATCGCGAACAGCGCAGCCCTCCGCGACACCGAAGGCATTCGCAGTGGTTGTGCTCGATCCAGGGCACGGCGGACAAGACTCCGGTGCAATGTGCGACGGTGTGCTTGAAAAAGATCTGACTCTGGACGTGGCGCGGCGGATCGACCGATTGTTGGAGGCGGAAGGAATCGCAACTTTGATGACCCGCCTGGGGGATACGTATGTCTCGCTGGCAGATCGCGCTGCGTTCGCCAACCGCGTGAGCGATTGTATTTTTGTGAGCATTCATTTTAACGAAGATAACAAGCCGGTTTCCACCGGGGTGGAAACGTATTATGCCGCCCATCAAATCACAACGGGTTCCTTTGTGGCTTCGTGGCTGCCTTTCCTGTGGCGACCACTTTCCGATTCGCCCAATTATGAAAGTCAGACCCTCGCCGGATTTATTCAGGAAGCGCTGGTCGCACGCACGGGCGCCTTGGATCGGGGCACAATCGGCAGGCAATTTTTTGTGATCGCAAATGTGACTTCTCCCGCTGTTTTGGTCGAAGGAGGGTTTCTCACCAACAAAGAAGACATTTCCAAGGTGGCGAGCGAAGATTATCGCGAGCAAATTGCCGCAGCTGTCACCGAGGGAATTTTACGTTATCGCGACGCGACAAAGCAGCGGCAGTCAACGCTCGCGGTGACCGATCCGGGAAAGCGCTGAATAAGCAAAAGAGAAGGGCGTCAAAATCACATCGAAATGAAAGCCAAGGTGGCTGCGCTGATTTTCATCGGGTCGCTTGCGCTTGTGCGAGCGGATCAAATGATAGAGAGCGTGCAGCAGGCGCTCAAGGATCAGGGTTTTTATTATGGCGAGATTACGGGCGAGACAAATGCGAACCTGACCGCCGCGATCCGCCGCTATCAGATTCGCAACGGACTTCAGGTTAACGGTGAACTCAACGGCGAAACGCTGCGTTCACTTGGGATTAGCTCTTCGGCGTCCGGACAACTGGCGGCAAAGACTACCCCTTCGCCCAGCCCCGGTGTACATGATCTCCGCGACCAATCTTCTGGCGACGCGGCAGGGGTGGCTCCGCCCATAGCCCAACCTTTTGCCAACGCGCCGCAGGATCGACAGGTCTATCCATCCAGTCCCGTGACGCCTGGCACTTCACCAGGAGGACTTCTTGCTGGCACTCCCTACGAGGCTGCTCCGTCCGATGTGCAACGCAATGTGGTGGTCTCCGCACAAATAGCGCTGGCCCGCCGCGGGCTTTATCGAGGCGAGATCGACGGAGCCTATGGATCGGCAATGGAATTATCCCTGCGCGCCTATCAAGCGCGGACGCGTCTTGCCATCACAGGCCGGCTCGATCTGGAAACGCTTGCCGCGCTCCGACTATTGCCGCGGCCACGTGAACCGATCTACGATCCATCGCGGAGGCGTATTCTTCCTCCGCCCGGGCCACCGGTGCGCGGCGAGTGGGTTCCTGACTAGGCGTCCAAAACTTCGAATGTCCGGTGGATCACAGCCACGACGGCATCACTATCTTGCACCGTCGAAGTGCACCGATTGCAGCTCGGCGAAAACTGTGCCGACAAAGACCTGTGCTTCGATGCGAAGCAAAATTCGCTCAGCATCATCCGAGACCCAGATCGTGGCGCGACGGAACTTCCGGTGTGGTTGCAATTCAAGATTTTTGCCAATCTTGTTAAGCTGCAAATCGACTTTTATTGCGTTGTACCTGCCAGCGTGCACCGAGATTTTTTCCCGGCCAATTATCGTGATGGTAGCAAGATAAGCGTTGGTGGCCGGATAGACGACGACGCGATAAACGCTGCGATCCCTGAGCGGCTGACTACGCAAATAAAGCAGTGCCGAGTGCAGATCGAACAGATTGGGAAAACTAAATTGGCGGGTCTTTGTTGCGGCAGAACTGCCTTCGCCTTCCGTCCTCGCGCGAGTTAAGCCATTATCTCTAAAAGTGAGATGGGTGGTGAGTTTTTTTGATCGGTAATTCTCTGTTTGCTGGGTTTCGATTGGGCGCAGCGTTTCCGCATTGGCGGTTGCCTGATGATTCACATCCAGCTTCCACAAGGCGCGGACGAAGCCGATCGTCCGCCCTGTTCCGTCGAGCTGAAATTTGTCCCGGGATGGCTTGGTAAAATGGACTTCTCCGGTAGCCGCCGTAAATCCAGACCATCCGAAACGGTAGGTCGCACGGAGAGGGCGAAGCTCTGGAAAATTTCCAGGCGGCTCTTTGCTGACCGTTGACTGCCAATTCGCCGCGAGCGCACCAGAGCAGAATGCCAGAACCGCGAACGCGATGCACTGTCCCGGCCGAAATCTGACTCGACGGACAAACGGACTTTGAACGGGCGCTTTCGCAGGTTGCGACTGCTCATAAATCGTTTCCGGTCGACGTGCGCGCGTGCTTTTCACCTGTACGAAAAAATACACGCGATTTAGGTCGCGTGTATTTCCGAATTGTCGAACCGTAATTAAGGTCTTGAAGCTCTTGTCGGCGTCGCGGATGGACTCACCCGCGTTTTCTCGCTTGAACTTGTGGCGCGGCCCGGCCTGTTTAGCACGGCAATGATGTCGTCCGTAAAATCGACGTTACCGTGGGCGTACATCAAAACAGGGACGCCGTTCAGGCTCAGGCCCGATTTGTCAAACACCAAATCCATATTGTTGGCCTTCACTTTTTCCATTACTACGTCAGTAATTTCCTTCACGATACCCTCTCGCATGCGCATCGCCTGTTCCTGCAACTGCCGTTCGCGGGTCTGACGAAAGTCGCTGATTTCACGCTCCATGTTCTTGATGTTGGCGATCTTGTCATCACGTTCCTTTGCTTTTTGCGACTTAGCTTCGGCGCTTAGCGCTGGAGCATCGAGCTGCTTGTTGAGATTATTAATTTCATCAAGCGCTTTTTTGTAGGCCTCCGCTCGATCATCATATTCTTTCTTGGCGGAATTCTTCGCGTCGTTGATTTTTACCTCCGCATCCTTGGTCTTGCTGTATTCCTTGAATGCGCGCTGCATATCCACGGTTCCGATTTTCATTGCCCCCTGAGCAAAAACCGCAATCGGAAAAGCGAGCGTTAAAACAAATATTGTAGAGAGAAACTTCTTCATAACACAAGGGATACCGTGGTTGGAACCCGGTTAGACTGCAACCATTTATATTCGTTCAAAATTGGTAACCAACATTGAAGTTGAAATGCCCGCCGCCGTTGTAGCCGTCGCGCTGGATCGGAAATCCGTAGTCGAGGCGCAGTGGACCGATCGGCAAATCAAGGCGGAGTCCGACACCGATATCCGAGGCCATATGATTGAAGCCAAAGGACCATGCGTCGCTGTTGACAAAACCGGTGTCATAGAATACTGCGCCGCGGGCTTTTTCGATGATCGGAAAAGTCCATTCGATGGTTGCCCGGGCCATTGTCTGGCCACCGGTCGGTTCGCCATTTTCGTCTTGTGGTCCAACTTCGCGGAACGGAAATCCCCGAAGATTATTTGAGCCTCCGAGAAAAAGGCGCTCGAAAATTGGCACATCGTCCCCGCTGCCCCATTGACTTACAGTCGCGACTTCGCCGTTAAGGAGCAGGATGGTATCCCAGGGGAGATGAAAATATTGGGACCCCTCCAGGTCCCATCCATAGATTTGGGTGTCACCGCCAAGAAAACCGCCCGCAACATAGGGCGCAAAAGTAACGCGTTGCCCGCGGCGCGTGAGCAAGGGATTGTCCCGCCGATCAAATACGACACTGGTGAAGATCTTGCTCTCCACAAACGAGCCTTTTTGTGACTGGATGAAATCGGATGCATTGGGATCCACATCAAAAATATCCACGTCCTGCAGCTGATATCCCAGGCTCACATACGTAAAGGCGTTGATCGGCTTGCGCGCCTCGATCGAAAACCCGTAATTGCGCTGGTTGTATTGGGCGCTCAAATAATTTGCCTCCGTATAGAAAAGCTGGCCGCTAAGCGACAAGCGTCGATCGAGGAAGTACGGTTCCGTCAAGGTGAGAATAAAGTCTTGTCGCTGCGTGCCGTACTGGATGCGTAAGCGGAACTTTTGGCCCGCACCAGTAAAGGCAGGCCAGTTCAACAAATCGAAATTGCCCTGGGTGAGTTCCACGAATCCAACCAGTTGGTCGATCGTGCTGAATCCACCGCCGAAGCTGAGCGAGCCGGTCCGTTTCTCTTGCACTAGAATCGTAAGGTCTTTACGCCCCGGGATGTCTGTGTCTTCCGGATAAGTTTCGACCTTGGCAAAGTAACCCAGGTTCTCCAGACGTTTCTTGGTCACGTCCACGCGAACGGTGTTGAAGACATCTCCGGGCGCAACGAGAACTTCGCGGCGAATCACCTTGTCCTTGGTGCGCGTGTTACCCTCAATATTGATCCGGTTCACAAACGAGCGGGCGCCCTCTTCGATCTTATAATGCACATCGATCCGAGCAGGACCCGATGGCGTGCCTTCGGGCAAGATCGAAAGATCGACATAACCGCCGCTCCCGTAGGCGTCGGCAACCGCTTTCGCATCATCGTGCAATTGCTTTGGCGAATAGACGCTGCCTTCCTTCATTTTTAACAGCGCCCGAACCTTCTCTTGCGTCGTCGCCTGGTAGCCTGAAATCGTAAGCTTGCCTACGTGATATTGAGGACCTTCCGCAATGACGATCGTGAGAATCATCGGACCGTTCGCGGTGCGTTCCCTGCGCACTTCCCTAATTTCCATATCGATATAGCCGTGGTTCTGGTACCACTCACGGAGTTTGTCCCGGTCCTGTTCCAATTGCACTTCGTCAAGCCGGCCGGATTTATCGAGGAAGTAAACGAACGTTTTGCCCCGGGTTTTCATCTGTTTGCGCAGCACCTTTTCGCTGAAATGCGTGTTGCCCTCAAAGTGGATCCGGCGCACCGCGCCTTTTGCTCCTTCGTTGACGGTGAAAACAACGCGTGCCGTCCCGCGTTTCTCATCAATTGGATCGACACGAAATTGAACGCTGACATCGTTGAAGCCTCGTCCCTGATAAACTTCGATGATCTTTTGGCGCGCTTCCTCTAACTGTTGCTCGTTCACCGACTGGTTAAGCTTCAATTTGATTTCTTTGCGTAGTCTTTTTGCCTTGACCCGTTCGGCTCCATTGATTTCGATCTCGCGCATAATCGAACGCGTCTGCACAGCAACGGTCACCTTCACTCCGTTGCCTTCCGGTTGAGCAAAAATGCGAACATTTAGAACGGAGCCAGTCTTGTAAAGGGCCTCAATATCCTGCTCGACTACTTGATTGGAATAAGGCTGGCCCACCTTTGTTCGCATTTGCGCGAAGATCCGCTCCTTGCTGACCGTTGACGGTCCCGAGTACTCCACGTCGATGGACTTGATGATTGGAGGGCCCTGAGGCGCTTCAGGAGCCTGCGCTCGGGCCGATGCCGCGCCAACCAGCGCGCAAATGGAGGCAACCCAAATTGCAAACGGTGGGGGGTGCATCCATCCGGAAAAACGTTTCATAAGGTTAAGGAGCGCAGTCCCGCGCAACAAACCCACGCGGGACAGGCGGCTATATCGGAAAGAAGAGGGCAATGGTCAAGGCGAGATTTTCCGTGGAAGTGAGCTGTTTGTCCATAAACAACTGCCGCAGTCTTTAGTTCAAGAGATCGTACCAGTTATTCCGCCGGCGCGGCTCATAACCGGCAGCGCGAATTAGCGACTCAATTTGGGCGGCGTTTAATCGAAATGTTGTCCCCGCACTGCTCACCACATTCTCCTCCATCATTACCGATCCGAAATCGTTCGCTCCATACCGGAGCGCGACCTGACCGATGCCCGGGCCTTGCGTCACCCATGAGCTTTGCACGTTATCGATGTTGTCCAAAAAAATCCGGGACAGCGCTTGCGTCCGCAAGTATTCCGCTACGCCAGTTGGGTGCCTCACTTTCAGAACGGTATGCTGCGGTTGAAACGTCCAGCAGATGAATGCGGTGAATCCGCCGCTACGGTCCTGCTGTTCACGAATGCGCTGCAAATGCTCGATCCTGTCTTCAACCGTCTCCACATGACCGAACATCATCGTGGCGCTCGATCTCAATCCGAGCTCGTGCGCCACCTGCATCACTTCCAGCCATTGATCGCTGTTAATTTTCAGAGGCGAAATCCTCTTGCGCACGCGATCAACCAGGATTTCACCGCCGCCGCCAGGAATTGAACCGAGCCCCGCATCTTTGAATTCAGAAATCACTTCGCGCAAAGGCATGCGGAAAGTTTCCGCGAAGTGTTGAAATTCCGGCGGACTAAATCCGTGAATATTGATGTGCGGATATTTTTCCCGAATGTGGTGCAAAAGATCGATATACCACTTGAACCCCAGCTTCGGATGATGCCCCCCTTGCATCAGGATCTGAACACCTCCTTTCGCCGAAAGTTCGTCTAATTTTTTATCAAGGTCTTCAAACGAGAGCACGTAATGATCTTCGTCTTTTTCTGTCCGATAAAACGCGCAGAATTTGCAATAAACGTTGCAGACATTGGTGTAGTTGATGTTTCGATCGACAATGTAAGTCACGATCTCGTTTCCCTTGCCGTTGTAAGACAAGCGCTTCGCTTGTCGTCGCCGTTCATCAGCCAGGGCACCAAGCTCTTGGAGTGGCCAGCGGTAAAGCTCCAGCGCGTCCTCGGTCGAAATCCGTTCGCCTGCGAAAATCTTTTCCGTCAACGCATCTCGATTTAACGAAACCATCGCCGGGCATTTTATATGACGCGGCGGCTCATTGCACGTAGATCATTCCGATGAAGGATCGGGTGGCAATTGTAGGCGCCGGGGTGTCCGGACTTACCTGCGGCGTTGCTTTTGCCGAGAGCGGATATCGCACTGCGATTTTCGCAGAGGAGACAGGACAGCGCACAACTTCCGGCGTGGCGGCAGCGCTTTGGTTTCCGTACGATGCCGAACCAGCCGCTGCCGTGATCGAATGGGCGCTCGAGACCTATCAGGTACTCGTCGATCTTAACCGCGAACCGCTCACGGGTGTGTCGATGATTGAACTATGCCAATTTTCCCGGACCGGCGAAATACAGATTCCAGATTGGGCGATTCCGCTCGGCGCTTCTGCCGTTCCGATGGTCCCTTCTGTCATTTCGAGCGAAGTCTCCCGTTGCTGCGGGATTACTGGTCCTCAGAGCGAGTTGCCCAGGACATTCACCAGCGGGTTTGCCATGACGGTTCCCCTGATGGATACAACTATCTATCTCGATTATCTCGCAAAACGTTTTCTCGGTGCTGGCGGAGAGATCCACAGCGGCATCCGCTTTGAGCGACCGGAGGATGTCACTCTTGCTTTTGATGTCGTCATCAATTGTACAGGTATTGGCGCGAAGAACCTTGTTCACGACGAGCAGCTTGAGCCGCATCGCGGCCAGGTGGCCATCGTTCCCAAGATCGAGAATCTCACCTGCGCGATTGTTTGCGATGATCCGCCGCTCATGTACGCGATTCCGCGCGCGAACAATTGCGTCTTCGGCGGAACAAACGAAGTCAGTGATGAACTTGACGTCGATCCAATAGCGACAGCGCGCATTCTCGACGAATGCAGTCGTGCGTTGAAGATTGAGAAACCGAATGTGCTTTCTGAGCGCGTCGGCCTTCGCCCTTTTCGCAAATCAGGCGTCCGTCTCGAACGCGGTTGCCTGCGCGATGGACGCACGGTCGTGCACAACTACGGCCACGGCGGCTCGGGGTTCACACTGTCCTGGGGCTGCGCCAACGCAGTTTTCGACCTTGCCAGCTCCGGGTAGCACACGCGTCTCGCATGTTGGTTTCGGCCTCGCGCCGAAACACTCTTTTTCTTAGCGTCAGCAAGCGAGAGGCGCGCGTTGCCCCGCTAAAAAGGCGCTCCGTCGCTTTACGTCAGTGCGATGCACTGGAAGGAACTGACGACATCGTCCGGGCCTTTCTCGGCAAAAAAGCTTTCGTAATAGCCGGGGCCAAGATCCCAGTACGGCCCTTTGTAATAGTCGTCGCGATAAAAGCGCCAAACCCCGCCGACCACGATAAGACAGCTTATTCGGTCGTTCCAATAGTCGCCGATGAAGTGAAAACTTAAGTTTGTGCGCGCAAAGGCGCCCTTGAAACCAGGGTGATCATAAAGCACCAATTCCGGTAGACGAATAACTTCGGTGACCAGCGGCGCCTGCTCTTTCCCAGCTGCGGAGGCGTGATAGCTCAGTGCCCCGAGTTTCCATTTCATATCGATGATACAGCCGTTGTCCGGCGACAATTCAGTTTTCGGTATTTGTCTCATATGCGGCGGGTTTTCCTCATTTGAACAGATGAAACGCACGCTGTCGAGCAGAGAGATTGTGCTCCTGTAGCAGCGAGTCCGTGGCCGTCACTCAAATCTTGCGGCAAAAGTGCGACACTCATAGAGCGCCGCTATAGTTAAATTACGTGTTCGCGCTGGTCGGAGCGGAGCCGAATCGTCTTTGTCTGCAAATCGTGGGTCGCGCGGATGAAGCGCACGGTCTTGCTTTTCGCGCGCATTAAAATGGAATGCGTCGTGGCCTTTGTCCCTTGTCCTTTCACGCCGCGCAGAAGCGCGCTATCGCTGATTCCGGTCGCGCAAAAAATAATGTTTTTGCCATTGGCCAGGTCGTCCGCGAAAAAAACTCTGTCCAAATCCTTCTCGTAGCCATCCGCGACCAGTTTCTTTCGCTCTTTCTCATCGCGCGGCCACATTTTGCATTGCATCTCGCCCCCGAGACATTTGATTCCTGCAGCCGCCAGCACCGCTTCCGGCGAACCGCCGATACCCATATATAGATCGACATTGCTCTCCGGTAACGACGGCGCCATGGCCGCGGCTATGTCGCCGTCGCCGATCATGCGCAGCGACGCGCCCGCGGCGCGAATTTCTTCGACAATCTCTTTGTGCCGCGGCCGATCCAGCATCATCACTGTCACGTCCTGCACTCGTTTCTCCAACGCGCGAGCCACGATCGCGAGTGTCTCGGCGATGGGCGCCTCGAGCTGCAACGCATCGCCGCGTTTTTGCGTGTATTGAATCACGCGCGGGCCATACGACAGCTTCATCATGTAAAACGAAGGCACATCGCGCAGAGCCACTTTCACCCTCTCCTCAGGGCTCGCCGCCGCGATGCAACTGATCGAGTTCGGCGCACCTTTGGAGATGTTGGTTGTGCCGTCGATCGGATCGATGGCGATATGGAACTGCGGCGAACCTGGAATCCAAGTGCCGAGTTGTTCGCCTTTGAAGATGCCAGGCGCTTCGTCCTTTATCCCTTCGCCGATCACCACCTCACCGCAGATGTTCATGAGATCAAACATGCCGCGCATTGCGTCGCACGCGGCCGCGTCGGCTGCTTCCTTGTCGCCCCGCCCGAGCCAGCGCAGTGAATTGAGTGCCGCCGCTTCCGTCGCGCGCACGAAATCGAACTCAACGATGCGCTCGATGTCCTGATAATTCTGTTTCGGCAGTCGGAGAGCCACGGAGCGATAAGATTCACGCAGGTTGTGCGCAATGACAAGGGAGCAGGCGCCCGAGATTCTGCAGGCTTGATTTCCGCGCAAGTTTTTACTTGGATTGCGGCGTGCCTGCTGATGATGAGGTGACCTCGCTACTCGCGATTGGTGCGGCAGCTGCCGGACAAAACGGGGGGTTCGCCTTCGCTACAACGCATTGGAGCGTGGTGCTGGAAGCGCAAGGCGAAACGCCCGCTGCAAAGAGAGCACTCGAAATACTTTGTCGCACTTATTGGCGACCTCTTTACGGATTTGTCCGGCGACACGGTCTTGGACGAGAAGAAGCGCAGGATCTGGTCCAGGAATTTTTCGCGCGTCTGCTTGAACACAGGAATTTAGACACGGTCCGTCGTGAGAAGGGACGTTTGCGTTCTTATCTGCTTGTGTCGCTGCAACGTTTTCTAGCTAGCGAGCAGCATCGCGCCAGCAGAGTTATGCGCTACGAGACCGGCCCTCATATTCCCTTGAACGAACTAACGGAGTCGGAGGTCACCGATTTTGAGCTTGCGAAAACCATGAGCGCTGACCGGCTTTACGAGCGCCGCTGGGCCCTGGGGGTCTTGGAAGAAGTGCTCGGTCGACTGGAGTCTGAGTACCAAGCTGCAGGCAACGCGGCGTTGTTTGACCGGTTGAAGGAATTCCTCGTTGGCGAGC